>Ga0209223_10000847_pt1 | contig 34675 bp, 34 predicted proteins | sample COG_06_FD_184750 | JGI IMG/M metagenome (GOLD analysis project Ga0209223, IMG submission 184750) | Pelagic Microbial community sample from North Sea - COGITO 998_met_06 (SPAdes) (version 2) | ecosystem: Environmental > Aquatic > Marine > Neritic zone/Coastal water | place: Helgoland, sampling...
GACGGTTTTAAAACTAGAATACTGGCTAAAATTACCGCAATGACTATCATACAATTTATTAATAAATTTCATTTTGAACGAAATATTAATAATCTTAAAATTAATATAACCTAAATGCACAACGGGTAGTTTATATATTTTTCTATCTCTCATCTTAGAAACCGCTTCCCAAACATATCTAGGCCACTCCGACTCTTTTTCGGTTACATCCATATTTCCAAGCATACAAATTATCTTTGCATCTTTATACTCTTTTCGAATGGATTTTAGAAAAGAAACATAACTCTCAATAATAAAATAGTGATCAGGAGCTTTGTCTCCAAATCTTTTTACATACTCTGGATGTTTTTTTCTTTTCACCAACCAAGAATCATTTTGAAACAAATTTACCACCACTATATCCGGTTGTCTTTTAGATGAAAAATCCCACTTACTAGCTGCATCAAAAGGATTCCATCTATAATACTCCTCAGGCATTATCAAATCATGCCAACTCACCATAATTCCAATTCCACTATGTGCAATACAAGAGTACTCAGCGTTAAGATTCCTTGAGGTTATAGCTCCATAGGCCAGATAATTATTAGTCACATTTCCCGTAGATCTATCCTGTCCCGTTGAATCCTCATTCCCATAGCCTACCGTAATAGAATCTCCATAAAGTTCTATGAACATTTTTTTAGCATCTATTTCTAAGGTTTTTTTTCCAAGAACTTTATAAGAGTAAAACAAGGTCTTTCCAAACCCCCAATCATTTCTTTTATGTATTTCAACCTGATGCGCTCCTAAAGGCAGATTATTTGCTAACAAATATTCATTTTTACCTTTTTTCAAATCCAATACTGAAGTTTGTTTGCCATCTACAACTACCGTAAAATAATTCTCACCTTTCTCATCCTCCAAAACAGCAGATATTGAGGTTCCTTCAAATTTTAAAGACACGGAAGAACCAGGCCAATATATTTCTGTAGCTCCAATTTTTTCGTTCTGCTGCACTCTACCTTCGTAATAGACTTCTTTATCATCAAAGTCGACCAAAATTGACTCAACTGCATCGGAAGTTACACTTGCACAACTAAGTAAAAAAAGCAACAGAGGGGTAAACAAATATTTCATGACAATTATTTTTAGTTTTAGTTTTTTAAAATATGCTATAAATGCTGATCGATCAATATAGGATTTCCATCGGGATCTATAATGATTATATTGGCCGGGCCTTCTTTACTTTCTTCAGAGATTTTATTTTCTATATGAATTCCAGAATCCAACAATTCATTTTGAATTTCTCTCACATCATCAAATTCCTCCAACACCTTAGCATCACTGTCCCAACCTGGATTAAAGGTCAAAATATTATGTTCGAACATTCCTTGAAACAACCCTATCAATGTTTGCTCATTTTTCATGATAAGATAATTACTTTCAATATCTCCACCGAACACAACAAATCCCAATTTCTCATAGAATTTTTTAGAGACCATTAAATCTTGTACATTTAAACTCACTGAAAAGGCACCTAATTTCATATTTTTTTTAATTTTTATTTATGAAAACTAAACTACTAAAAATACTGAAAATTCAGCCCTTCTAATAATAGATTTTTAATCTTTAGATGACAGTCTCATAATTTTTATAATTTAGTTAGGATATTGTCGTATTTTGCGTTCGTTGTAACAATTCAGTTTTTATTCTGCTATGAAAAAAAATTTTACAGTACTATTTTGCACCTTGGCATTTTCACAATTCATCTCTTCTCAAAATCGTGAAAGCAGGATTATCGACAGCCTTTCGACGCATGCCTTAAAAGCAAAATATTATAAAAAATACAAATCTACGGATACCCTAAGAAAGCCAACTTTTAATACGTATCCTTTTATTTCTTATACTCCAGAAACCGATGTAACTTTTGGCGCTGGTGGAATTTTTATCTACTATACAGGAAAAGAAAAAGAACTCAACCCTTCAAAACTTGGCTTTGGTGGATTTTACTCTTTGAACAATCAGTATAGGATTAGCATGGACAATGATCTATATCTATTCAAGAACAAGTTAAACATAAAACTACCTATGAACTATGGATTTTATGTAAATAAGTTTTGGGGTATCGGAGATGATGCTCAAGACTACGCCAATGCAGCTTATACCGCCACTACTTTTGCAACTACACTTACAGTTCAAATACCAACAACGTGGTTTTCTGCTGACAGAGCAGGAATGATCTTTGACTATAATTATACGGAAATCGAAGATAAAAAAGGAAATGAATTGATTGATGACCCTTTGGTAATTGGATCAACCGGAGGTCAAATGATAGGTTTTGGTGGTGATTTAGTTTGGGATAGCAGAGAACATTTATTCACCCCAAAATCGGGAAGTTTTCAATATCTCAAAGCCGTAATATATCCAAGCCTCAGTGACTTTAATTTCGCTTTCTTTGAGTTTGATGTTAGAAATTTTATTTCTTTTAAAAACGGTGGCGTTTTTGCTAGTAACTTTTTCATACAATCTGCTACAGGGGATACTCCTTTTTACAAATTACCCTCTTTAGGAGGTAAACAAATGAGAGGATACTTTTTTGGTCGCTATCGAGATAATTTTTATGCGATGGGACAACTAGAATACCGAAAAAGTTTCTCTAAACGATGGGGCTATGTTCTTTTTGGAACCCTAGGGAATGTCTCAGAAAACATTATTGAATACAATTTTAGAACCTTAAAATATAGTTTTGGTAGTGGTGTAAGATATATGTTCAATAAAAAAGAACGCGTAAATCTTAGAGCTGATATTGGAATTGGTGCCGACGGAAATAGCGGTGTCTATTTTGGAATCGAAGAAGCTTTTTAAATATTTTCAAATTCTTCTCTTTTCTCTTGCATCCATTTTTGCATGGCTTCAGGACTCCCCATCAAGGCTTGCATTTTTTCCATCGCTTGTAAATGTGCCACATCCTTTTTCTGAAACATCTCCATACCATGCTGCTTACTCAATGCAGCAATCTCTTCAAAAGTGTATCTGCCTTAAATTTTTCTTTGCAGGCACCAACTAATTGAATACAAGTCATTGTTTTCATAATTTCTAATTTAGAATTGTCCTGAGATATACAATTAATTAAGGATTTGTAAATTATTCTCTTTAGAATAAAATTGAAATAACAATAATTTTGCAGAAAAATAATGCTTTAAAAATACCCGTGCAGAAAACATTCAGAAATAAAAAAAGCAACTTCAAATGAAGTTGCTTTTTTGTTGACCCACAAGGACTCGAACCTTGACTGACGATACCAAAAACCGGAGTGCTACCATTACACCATGGGTCAATTGCTTATTGCGGGTGCAAATTTAAGGTAAACTTTCCATCTTACAAATAAATTCTAAACTTTTTTTGATATTTTTTTTCAACCAAAATTCAACCCTCAAATAATCAGCGAATTGTTAAAAAAAATAGAAAAATCAAAATCAAAACAGGTTGCTCTCCCCTTTTCTATAAGTATTCACTTTAAATTATTAAATTCGCACACACATATCACTAATCAGCACTATGTTTTTAACAAACTACAAGAAACTAAACATTATCTTAGGTTGGACAACCTTTGTTATAGCACTCATAACCTACACTTTAACTCTAGAACCAACTGTGAGTTATTGGGATTGCGGAGAATATATCGCAACATCTGTTAAACTTGAGGTAGGGCATCCACCAGGAGCTCCTTTGTTTCAAATGCTAGGTGCGTTCTTTGCTATGTTTACTTCTGATGTTACTCAGATTGCAAAAATGGTAAACTTTATGTCAGGTTTGGCAAGTGCCTTTACTATTTTGTTCATGTTTTGGACCATCACAAATTTATCAAAAAAATTAGCTCTTAAGTCCGGTTCTTTTTCTGAAGGAAAGTCTATTGCTGTTTTAGGAAGTGGTTTGGTAGGAGCTCTTGCATACACGTTTTCTGATAGTTTTTGGTTTAGTGCTGTAGAAGCAGAAGTATACGCTATGTCGTCATTTTTAATGGCACTTTTATTCTGGTTAGCCCTTAAATGGGAAAATGAAATGCATACTCCACGAGGTCATAAATGGCTACTGTTAATCTCCTTTGTAGTTGGGTTATCGTTTGGGGTGCATATTCTATCCTTGTTGGTAATACCTGCCATCGTATTTATTTATTTCTACAAAAATTACGAGAATATAGATCTCAAAAAGTTTTTAATTGCAAACGTTGTTTCTGTTTTAGTCTTGGCTTTTGTTTTTAAATTCTTATTTCCATTTACCTTAAAGTTTTTCAGTATTTCTGAAATTTTCTTTGTGAACACCGTTGGACTACCTTTTAATTCTGGAAGTATCATTGCTGGTATCGCCTTAGCAATAGCCTTCTTTTACGCTCTTAAATACACAAGATCGAAACAGATGGTAATGGCAAATACCTTGACACTTTCTGTTTTATTTATTATGATCGGATTTTCATGTTGGTTAATGCTTCCAATCCGTTCCAATGCAAGCACAACTATCAATGAAAACAACCCGGCAAGTGCACGCGAATTGTTAGCCTATTACAATCGTGAACAATATGGAGATGCCAATGTTTTTTACGACACCTACTACTCTATTACTTACAATAGAGAACAGAAAAAAGATGACCAAGGGAATTCTATCTATAAAGATGACAAGCCTAAATACGAACAAGACGAAAAATCTGGAAAATATGTAATCGTAAATAATTACAAAAATTCTACTCCTGTTTACACCGATGAGCACAAAGGTTTTATTCCTAGGATGCCCAATCCAGCAGTAATTGACAATTATAAATCCATTGCTGGTATTGACCCGAAAAGCAAGGCAAGACCTACTTTTTATCAGAATATTAAATTTATGATTAGCTACCAATTTGGCTATATGTATGGTAGGTATTTGATGTGGAACTTTGTTGGAAAACAAAATGACGAGCAAGGAAACTTAGACATACACAATGGGAATTGGCTCAGTGGGATTAAGGTTTTAGACGAAATGCGTTTGGGACCTCAATCTGATCTTCCTAGTGATGTTAAAAACAACAAAGGAAGAAACAAATATTATTTCTTTCCTTTGATACTGGGAATTATAGGTTTGATCTTTCAATTAAACAAAGACCAAAACAACTTTTACACTTTATTTTTATTTTTTGCTTTCACAGGACTAGCGATTATTTTCTACACAAATCCAAAACCTTTTGAACCAAGAGAAAGAGATTATGCCGTGGTAGGATCTTTTTATGTTTTTGCCATCTGGATAGGATTTGGAGTATATGCGGTATACGACTCTCTCAAACAATTTGCAAGCCCAAAAACCGTAGCGTTTGCTGTTTCCATAATTTCATTGTTAGCCGTACCAACTATAATGGCTTCTGAAAACTGGGACGACCATGATAGATCCGGAAAATATACAGCTCATTTCAATGCAAAGGCGTATTTAGATTCTTGTGATCCAAATGCCATCATGTTTACTATTGGAGACAACGATACGTTCCCACTTTGGTATATGCAGGAGGTAGAAGACTACAGAACGGATATCAAATTAATCAATACAAGTCTTTTTGCTACAGATTGGTATATTGACCAAATGAAGCGTAAAACATATAAAGCAGACCCTATTCCGTCTCAATTGGCACATGATCAATACAAACATGGAACTTTAGATGTTGCTTACCATTTCCCTCAAACGGAAAACAGGTGGGATATCAAAGACTTTATGAAATGGATTGCATCAAGCGATGAAAGAACGTATTTTGAGACTGAAAATGGTCACAAAGAAAAGTTTTATCCAACAAATAAATTACGCTTAAAAGTAGATAAAGAAAAAGTCCTTAAAAGCGGTTTGGTTCCTGTAAAGGATTCTGCTTTGATTGTGTCTTATATTGATATCGACATTGACAAACAAGGGCTTACAAAGAACAGAATCTTGATGCTAGATTTACTTGCAAATAACATTTGGAAACATCCTATTTATTTTACCGGTGGTGCCAATGCGGACGAAGAATATATCTGGATGAAGGATTACTTGCAACTAGATGGATTGTGCTATAAATTTATTCCTGTAAAAACTAAAAACAACGGAAGCATGTTTGACATGGGAAAAATTTACACAGATAGCATGTATGAAAAGGTATTGCGTTGGGACTGGACAGAGATCAATTCTAAGGATATTTACCTGGACGTAGAGTCTAGAAAAAACTCTATATCGTTTAGAAATAATTTATTGCGACTAACTGAATCTTTAATCGCTGAGAATAAATTTGACAAAGCAGAAGAAATTCTTGATTTGAGTTTGGCTGAAATGCCTATTGAAGATTATGGTCATTATGTTATCTGCTTGGGGTATCCTGAATATTATTATCAAATAGGAAAACCAGAAAAAGCAAGAGTTGTTTGCGATACATTGATCAAAATATTCCAAGAAAAACTTGTTTATTATAGTCGTTTTGATGAATCTTGGTTGAACTTGACTTTTGATGAAATTGAGCGTAATTTAAACATGTATCGTAGTGTGATGAGAGACATCGACTCAAATGATCCAGACGAAACCTACAAAACAAACTCAGAACAAGATTTTATCCATCATGTAAAGCTTTTTCAAAGCCTTATGGAATAAAAAAACCACCCAAATGAATTCACTTTTTGTAAAAATTCCAACTTGGGTGCAACACTTTTTCCACAAACAATTGTGGTCGATTCCTACCGATAAAAAAGAAATATATTTAACTTTTGATGATGGACCTACTCCAAAAATAACGGAGTGGGTTCTCAATCAACTGGCTGAATACAATGCAAAAGCAACATTTTTTTGCATCGGAAAAAACATAGCAGACCATCCTCAAATACTAGAAAAAACGATTGCTCAAAAACATCGTATAGGAAACCATACCTACAATCACTTACAAGGATGGAAAACCAAAACGGTTGCCTATATGAAAGATGTTTTAAAAACAGAAAAACTGCTGAATCAAAAAAACCTTCCTAACACCCATAAGATTTTTAGACCTCCTTATGGAAAAATAAAAAGCAGCCAGTTAAAAAAGGTCTTAGCTCAAGGATATAAAGTAGTGATGTGGGATGTATTAAGTGCAGATTACAATAAAAAGATCAGCAAAGAACAATGCCTAAATAACGTAATTAAAAACACCAAACCTGGTTCCATTGTCGTTTTTCACGACAGCATCAAAGCATCGAAACATCTAGAATATGTGCTTCCAAAAGTCTTGGAGCATTTTAGCAAAAAAGGATTTTTGTTTAAGGCTATTTGTTAAGCATGTTGCTTCACCAAACCGATCAGCGTATTTGCATCTAAGTCACCCGATTGACGCCATTCCATCTGGCCTCCTTTATAAATAATAAATGTAGGATTTGCTTTTACCTTTAAGGCATCCGCTAAAATCTCATTTTTCTCTATATCAATCTTGATCACTTTCGCCTTGTCGCCAAGAGCTGCTACAACATCACGCAAAACCTCATTAGGGTTTTCACCTGTTTTATCCCATTCAAAATAAAAATCAATTAATACAGGGATATCTAAATTTATTAGTTCACCAAATTTTGTCATAATCCGTTTGCAAGCTTTTAATTTATTCTGTGTTTTTTTTGTGTTTAAATTATTGAAACGACAAAAAACATCCTGCAAGATACTGTATTTATGTTATTTATAAAAATAATTTTTCAAGTAGCTCTTAACGATTCATTTCATATATTTTTTTGTTCTTTTGTAGTTCTTAAATAAGTTTGTTTCACAAAATAAAATTTCGCAAAAAATGATAGTTGTTTTAATTGGTTACATGGGGTCTGGAAAATCTTCAATTGGTAGAAAATTATCAAAAAAAACAGGATATCAACTAGTAGATCTAGACGACTTTATCGTAGAAAAAGAAGAAGCTAATGTGAAAGAAATTTTTGAATCAAAGGGAGAAATTTATTTCAGACAAAAAGAAGAAGAATACTTGATAGAACTGCTTCAAACAAAAGAAGACATTATTTTATCTCTAGGAGGTGGAACACCTTGTTTCGGAAAAAACATGGATCTTGTTTTAGAATCTAAAGACACGAAGAGTATTTATCTAAGAGGATCTGTTCCAAAACTGACAGAGAAACTATTTCTTAAAAAAGCCAAGCGTCCCTTGATTGCAAATATTGAAACAAAAGAAGCGATGGCTGAATTTATTGGAAAACATTTATTTGAACGTTCTCCGTTTTACAGCAGAGCAGAATTTCAAGTCTCAACGGACAATAAAACTAAAAAAGAAGTGGCTCAAGAAGTTTTTGAACTTCTATAGACAGCTTACAACTAGCTATATCCCATCTAATTTTTAAGAGAAAAGACAGAAGTCAATCTTTTCATTCCACAGGCTGAGTTTAACTTTCAAACTTATTTCTGTACATTTACATTCGCATTAAAATTCTATTCCATGTCGAGTCAAAAAAAGGTATTTTTATTAGATGCATTTGCACTAATTTTTAGAGGATATTACGCACTAATTAAAAATCCAAGAATCAATTCCAAAGGAATGGACACCTCTGCAATATTGGGGTTTACCAATTCGCTTATTGATGTCATCCGAAGAGAAAAACCAGATCTTTTAGCAGTTGCTTTTGACAAAGGTGGATCCGACGCAAGAAATGAAGCTTTCCCTGAATACAAATCGAATAGGCAAGAAACTCCTGAAGCTATAAAAATAGCTGTTCCATACATTCAAGAGATTTTAAAAGCCATGAATATTCCGATCGTAGAACACAAAGGAATTGAAGCAGATGATTTGATTGGAACTTTATCAAAGCAAGCTGAAAAACAAGGTTACCAAGTATTCATGGTTACCCCAGACAAGGATTATGCTCAGCTAGTTTCGGAAAATATTTTTATGTACCGTCCAGCTAGAATGGGAAATGGTATAGAAATATGGGATGTAGAAAAAGTAAAAGAAAAATTTGCAATTGAAAATCCATTACAAGTAATCGATTATTTGGGTATGATGGGTGACGCAGTGGATAACATCCCTGGACTTCCCGGGGTTGGTGATAAAACAGCTAAAAAATTCTTGAAACTCTATGGAAGCATGGAAGGTCTTCTTGAAAACACCCATGAGTTGAAAGGAAAGATGAAAGAAAAAGTAGAAGCCAATAAAGATTTGGGGATACTTTCTAAACAACTTGCCACTATTATGTTAGATTGCCCAGTGCAATTCAACGAACAGGATTATATTTTAACAACTCCTGATTTTCAAAAAGTAAATGATATTCTCCAAGAACTTGAGTTTAGAAGAACTTTAGAAACTATCAATAAACTTTTCAAACAACCCCAAGAGACTGTAGTTACAGAAAAAGAAACTCCTAAAACTCAAGAGACTCCTCAAAAAGATAACGGAACTGCTCAATTGGATTTATTCGCTTCACCTTATATAGAGGAAGAAGTGCAAACAGGATATACAACTATTGAGACTAGTGACCATGTGTATCAATATGTAAACAGCAACTTTGGAAGACAAAAATTACTGTCAAATCTATCACAACAAAAAGAAGTTTGTTTTGAAGTAAAAACCGACTCTTCTGAATTGAACATCGTTGGAATTTCTTTCAGCTATCAAAAAGGAAAAGGTTACTTTTTAGCACTTCCAAAAGAAGCACAAATTGCCAAGCAAATTCTAGCTACCTATTCAGAATTTTTCTCTAATGAAGCAATCCTTAAAATAGGACAAAATTTAAAACGAGATATCAAAATACTTGGACAGTTTGACATCCCGGTAAAAGGGCAATTGTTCGACACTATGTTGGCTCATTATCTTTTGAATCCAGACATGCGTCATCAGATAAATGTATTGGCCGAAAACCACTTAAATTACAAAACGATTCTTGAGGCAACCGTTATTGGGAAAGGTAAAAAAGCAATTGAATTTGGAAATGCTGAATTGAATAAACAAACCGAATTTGCCATTGAAAATACGGATATCTCTTTTCAGTTGAAATCTATTTTCGAAAAAGAATTAGAAGAAAATAATCTTACTGAGTTATATCAAGAAATTGAAATCCCTTTACTAAAAGTATTGGCGAAAATGGAAATTGAAGGGATCAACCTAAACACGGAATACCTGGCCCAATTATCAGAGACTATCACAAAAGATATTGAGGTTTTAGAAAAAAGTATTTATGGTCAAGCCGGAGAAGATTTCAACCTGGCTTCCCCAAAACAGCTGGGTATTGTTTTATTCGAAAAAATGAATTTGGTTGAAAAACCCAAAAAAACAAAAACGGGCCAATATGCTACCAATGAAGACGTACTTTCTAAATTAGCAGCCGATCATGAGATCATCAGAGAAATTATTGAATGGAGAGGTTTAGTAAAATTAAAAAGCACTTATATTGATGCGCTACCGAATGAGGTAAACCCAAATACGCATAGAATCCACACAACATACGGTCAAACTGTAGCAGCAACAGGAAGATTGAGTTCTAACAATCCTAATCTTCAAAATATTCCTATCAGAACGCCACGAGGAAAGCAAGTCCGTGAATCCTTTGTACCAAAAAATGAAGACTACGTTTTATTTGCAGCGGATTACTCGCAAATTGAATTAAGAATTATTGCTGCTTTGAGCAAAGAGGAAAACATGATCCAAGCGTTTAAAGACGGACAAGATATTCATGCAACTACAGCAGCCAAGGTTTTTGGTGTACCGCTAGAAGAAGTGACTCGTGAACAAAGAGGAAATGCAAAAGCCGTAAACTTTGGTATTTTATACGGACAAGGTGCTTTTACACTAGCCGACCAGACAGCAATGACTAGAAAAGAAGCAAAAGCTTTGATTGAAGCTTACTATGAAACCTACCCGACTTTAAAAGCTTATATGGCCAAACAAGTTGACTTCGCAAGGGACCATGGTTATGTAGAAACTATTTCAGGACGTCGTAGGTATTTGAAAAACATCAACTCACAAAACGGTATGGTCCGCTCAGGAGATGAACGGAATGCAGTCAATGCACCCATTCAAGGAAGTGCAGCCGACATTATTAAAATTGCAATGATCAATATTCAAAAACACTTTGATGAGAATACTTACAAATCAAAAATGTTATTGCAAGTACATGATGAATTGGTTTTTGACATGCACAAAGAGGAGCTAGAAACTTTAGCACCTATTATTAAAAACGAAATGGAAAACGCTTTCAAACTTTCCGTGCCTTTGGATGTTGAAGTAGGAACTGGTGACAACTGGTTGCAAGCACATTAAAACAAGGAAAACCACAAGTAATTTATACACCAATGCCTCTGTTGATTTGAACTTCAAATACAGAGGCATTTTCTTATTCTTTAGTTGACTATAAATCAGCATGTAAAATATTTCAAAACACTATTGTTCAAGTAGATTATTGTTACTATATTTGCAGCCCTTTTAAAAGGGAAAAATATTTTATTAATCTATACAAAAACTAATAGTGTATGAACACATTAAGTTACAAAACAGTATCGGCAAACAAAGAAACTGCTAATAAAGAGTGGTTAGTTGTTGATGCGGACGGACAAACATTGGGTCGTTTTGCTTCTAAAGTAGCAATGCTAATTAGAGGTAAGTACAAAACAAACTTCACTCCTCACGTAGATTGTGGAGATAATGTAGTTGTTATCAATGCAGACAAAATTATTTTAACTGGAAAAAAATGGACAGATAAATCTTACATCCGTCATACAGGATATCCAGGAGGTCAAAGATCTTTATCAGCAACAGAAATGTTCGAAAAAGATCCTACTCGTTTAGTCGAGAAAGCTGTAAAAGGAATGTTACCTAAAAACAAATTAGGTGCTGCACTTTTCAGAAACTTATATGTATATGCAGGAGCTGAGCACCAACAATCTGCTCAAGAGCCTAAATCATTTAACGTAAACGACCTTAGATAATTATGGAAACAGTTCACAAAATAGGAAGAAGAAAGACGGCTGTAGCCCGTGTTTATTTATCAGAAGGATCAGGAAAAATTACAGTTAACAAAAGAGAATTTGATAACTATTTTTCAACTTCTACATTAAGATATAAAGTACAACAACCTTTAGCATTGACAGAAAATATTGAAACTTTCGATATCACTGTAAATGTTTTTGGAGGTGGAGTTACTGGTCAAGCTGAAGCAATTCGTTTGGCAATTTCAAGAGCTTTATGTGAGATTGATGCTGACAACAGAGCAATCTTGAAACCTGAAGGATTACTTACTAGAGACCCAAGAATGGTTGAGCGTAAGAAATTCGGACAAAAGAAAGCAAGAAAAAAATTCCAATTCTCGAAACGTTAATCCGTTTTATTGGATATTTTATTCAAAGTCCTTTTTGGACTTTACAAAGTACAATTATAATCAAGTTATCGAAACCCTGTTTAGGCAGGGTTTGTTTAGCATCTAAATAAATAAGACCGTTCAAAAAAAAAAACAAACGCTACTTATTTATTGCTATTCACAGAGAACGTAAACAAATAACAAAATGGCAAACATCGAAATTAAAGAATTATTGGATGCTGGTGTACACTTCGGACACCTTACAAGAAAGTGGAATCCAAACATGGCTCCTTATATCTATACTGAGCGTAATGGAGTTCACATTATTGACCTTTACAAAACAGCGGCTAAGATTGAAGAATCTGCTACAGCTTTAGAAAAAATTGCAGCATCAGGAAGAAAAATTCTTTTCGTAGCAACTAAAAAACAAGCTAAAGATATCATCGCTGATAAGGCTGCATCTGTAAACATGCCTTACATTACTGAAAGATGGCCTGGAGGAATGTTAACTAACTTCGTAACTATCAGAAAAGCTGTTAAAAAAATGGCTCAAATTGATAGAATGAAAGTTGACGGTTCTTTCGCTGCTTTATCTAAAAGAGAACAATTACAAATCGAACGTCAAAGAGCTAAATTAGAAAAGAACTTAGGTTCTATCTCTGATATGACTCGTTTGCCAGCTGCTTTATTTGTAGTTGATGTTAAGAAAGAGCACATTGCTGTTTCTGAAGCTCAAAAATTAAACATTCCTGTATTCGCTTTAGTTGATACAAACTCTGACCCAAAAGCTGTGGATTATGTAATCCCTGCTAATGATGATGCTTCTAAATCTATCGAAAAAGTAATCGGTTTCTTAATCGACTCTATCGCTAGTGGATTGAGCAACAGAAAATCTGCTAAAGACAAAGCTGAAGCTGCTCCAGCACCTGCAAAAGCAGAAGCAGAAGTAGAAGCTGCAGCTCCTGAAGCAAAGGAAGAAAAATAATAGTGTTAATTAACTCGTTTTATAAACAATATTAAATAATAATATCATGGCAGAAATTAAAGCTGCAGACGTTATGAAGTTGCGTAAAGCAACTGGGTCTGGAATGATGGATTGTAAAAAAGCTTTAGTTGAGGCTGAAGGTGATTTTAACGGTGCAATTGAAATCCTTAGAAAAAAAGGACAAAAAATCGCTGCTAAAAGAGCTGACAGAGAATCTTCTGAAGGTGCTGCAATCGCAAAAGTAAATGCTGATAATACAGTTGGTGTATCTATCGTATTAGGATGTGAAACTGATTTCGTAGGAAAGAACGAAAGTTTTGTTGATATGGCTACTAAGTTAGCTGAGCAAGCTTTGAACTACACTACAAAAGAGGAGTTTTTAGCATCTGATTTCGGAGGAATTACTGTTGCTGAAAAATTAATCGAGCAAACTGGAGTTATCGGTGAAAAAATCGACTTAAACGACTTCACAAGAGTTGAAGCTCCTTATGTTGGTTCTTACATCCACGTTGGAAACAAAATCGCTTCTTTAGTAGGATTGTCTGCTAAGATCGATGGTGTTGAAGCTGTTGGTAAAGATTTAGCTATGCAAGCTGCTTCTATGGGTGCAACTTCTTTGTCTTACAAAGATTTTGATCCTGCTTATGTTGCTGCTGAAACTGAAGCTAGAATTGCTGTTATCGAAAAAGACAATATTGAACTAGGAAGATTAGGGAAAACATTGAAAAATGTACCTCAATTTATTTCTATGTCTCAATTGTCTGAAGAGGTATTAGCCAAAGCTGAAGAAGCTGCTAAAGCTGAATTGGCTGCTGAAGGAAAACCAGAAAAAATCTGGGATAGAATTTTACCAGGAAAAATGGAAAGATTCATTTCTGACAACACTACCTTAGATCAAGAGCAATGTCTTTTAGATCAAAAATTCATCAAAGATGAAAAGAAAACTGTATCTGAGTACGTAAGTTCTTTAGGTGACGTTTCTGTTGTAAATTTCTCTAGAGTATCTTTAGGATAATTTACCAATCATATTGTAAAAAGGCTGTTTGTTTTCAAACAGCCTTTTTTGCTTTTTAACAAAAACAACCAAAAACACTATTTTCCATGTGGCTCTCCGAAACCAATCTAAACTTCCCTGACATCCATGAGGTTACAGAAGAAGGAATACTTGCACTTGGAGGCGACTTAAAACCAGAACGCCTTATCAAGGCTTATCAAAATGGAATCTTTCCTTGGTATAGTGAAGGTGAACCCATTATATGGTACTGCCCAGATCCTAGAATGGTCTTGTTTTTTGATCAATTAAAGATATCTAAAAGCATGCGAAGTATCCTTAAAAAGGATCGATTTAAAATCACTTTCAACCAGAATTTTGAACAGGTTATTTCTAACTGCAAAACCATCGATCGAAATGATGGTTTGGGTACTTGGATTACCAATGACATGCAAGCAGCTTACATCGAACTCCATAAAATGGGTATTGCAAAATCCGTTGAAGTTTGGCAAAACGATGAGCTTGTCGGTGGTTTATACGGAATTGACCTTGGAAATATCTTCTGTGGAGAAAGCATGTTTAGCAAAGTCAGTAATGCATCCAAAACGGCATTTATTCACCTAGCTCAGAAACTTGAAAAAGAAAACTATCAGTTTTTAGATTGCCAGGTTTACAACGATCATTTAGCCAGTTTAGGGGCAGAAGAAATCTCTCGAGACACCTTCTTACATCTTCTTAAAACCTCAGAGAAATAACACCCACTGCTTTAAGATTTCTTTGTCATTTTTGCTTGCAACAATCTTAAAAGACTTATGTATATTTGCCATGCTTTAAAGAATCAAAACCATGGACATAAAAAACGCTCAATTAGCAGTTGACAATTGGATCAAAGAACACGGTGTTCGTTATTTCAATGAACTGACTAACATGGCTCAATTAACAGAAGAAGTTGGTGAAGTTGCCAGAATAATTGCTCGACGTTACGGTGAACAATCAGAAAAAGAAAGCGATAAAAACAAAGACTTAGGAGAAGAATTAGCCGATGTAGTTTTTGTGGTTTTATGTTTGGCTAATCAAACCGGAATTGATCTACAAAAGTCATTTGACAAAAAATTGGATTTGAAAACTAAAAGAGATCACAATCGTCATCACAACAACGAAAAATTAAAATAATCATGAAAGAACACAATATTTTAAAAGTTCCTTTTTGGAAAGTAGCCTTGCGTTTTACCACAAGTTTTTTGGTATTATTAGGGATCGTATTATCTGCAGCTGCCTACTTTAAAAATGGAAACATGGATGCAATGAACGAGGTCATGTTAGATGGTTCTTGGGTTAAATTTGTATTAATTAGAGTTGCAATCGCAATTGTATATGGAGTTGCCATGGCATACTTCTCAAGAAATAAAGCTAAAAAACTTCAAGGACTAAAATAGGATGGATAGTTTAAAATTACACCACTTCACAGGAGAAGTAAATAAAGAGATTCAAATTACAGGATCAAAAAGTGAAACAAACAGATTGCTTATTTTACAGCAATTATACCCTAATCTAGAAATTGAAAATATTTCTAACTCGGATGACAGTAAATTGATGATGGCAGCACTTTCTAACAAAGGTGAAGAAATCAATATCGGTCATGCAGGAACTACCATGCGATTTTTGACAAGTTTTCTTTCTATCAAAGAAAATTCTAATGTAATCCTCACAGGATCTGGGAGAATGAAAGAACGTCCTATTGGAATTCTTGTGGACGCCTTAAAAACTCTAGGTGCTGACATTACTTATGTGGAAAATGAAGGATTTGCACCTTTAAGAATCAAAGGAACAAAACTAAAAGGAGGCAAAGTTACCATCAACGGAAATGTGAGTAGCCAATACATCTCGTCATTATTATTAGTTGCTGCAAGTCTTGAAAAGGGAATTGAATTAGAATTTGAAGGAGCGATTACTTCTGTACCGTATATTCAGATGACTTTAAGTTTGCTAAACGAAGTTGGTATTCAAACTTCTTTTGAAGGACAGTTTATTAAAATATCTCCTAAAAACACTATCGAGGATAAAAAAATCACCGTAGAATCTGACTGGAGTTCTGCTTCTTATTACTACAGTCTTGTTGCATTGAGTAAAAATGGCAAAATAAAATTAAACTCATACAAAGAAAAAAGTCTTCAAGGAGATAGTGTTTTATCTGAGATTTATAAAAGTTTTGGTGTTCAAACGACATTTGAAGAAAATAGCATCACTTTAGAAAAAATACAAGGATTTACAAATCCTGAAAAAGTAAGCTTTGACTTGATAAAAGCTCCAGATACCGCACAGACTATCGCAGTTACTGCTTTTGGAATGGGAATCGCTTGTGATCTTACAGGGTTACATACTTTAAAAATTAAAGAAACAGACAGGTTGGTAGCCTTAGACGTGGAACTAAAAAAATTAGGTGCGGAAATTTCTGTAACCGATGAAAGTTTGCACCTCAACCAAACAATAGAAATCAAAAGTGATGTTGCCATTGACACCTATCAAGATCACAGAATGGCAATGGCCTTTGCTCCGTTGTTATTGAAAACTTCTATCATCATAAATGAAGCAGCAGTAGTTTCTAAATCATACCCAACCTTTTGGGAAGATTTCTCTAACTTTCAGTAGACGAAATACATTCAAATAAAAAAAGCCTAGCTCGTAATTTTACAAGCTAGGCTTTTATTTTTCAATTAATTAAAATTAAATGGTCAAACACTTGACAACCCCTATCTCGATATCGTATATTTGCCAACTATTTTCTAAAACACACAAATGAAATTATCTGCATTTAACTTTGAGTTACCTGATGACTTATTAGCTGAATACCCTGCTGAGCACAGAGACGAGTCTCGTCTTATGGTATTAAACAGAAAAGAACAAACTATAGAGCACAAACAATTTAAAGACTTGATCAACTATTTTGATGATGGAGATTTAATGTTGCTGAATGATACTAAAGTATTTCCAGCTCGTTTGTTTGGAAACAAAGAAAAAACGGGAGCGAGAATTGAAGTTTTCTTATTAAGAGAATTGAATGCTGAAAACAGACTTTGGGATGTTTTAGTAGATCCTGCTCGTAAAATAAGAATTGGAAATAAATTATTTTTTGGAGATGACGATAGCTTAGTTGCTGAAGTTATTGACAATACTACATCTAGAGGAAGAACGTTACGTTTCTTATTTGATGGTTCTTATGAAGAATTTAGAGATAAATTGACTTCTTTAGGAGAAACACCAATTCCTAAATACATCAGAAGAGAGGTTGAAGAAAGTGATGCTGAGCGTTACCAAACTATTTACGCTAAAAAAGAAGGCGCTGTTGCAGCTCCTACTGCTGGTTTACACTTCTCAAAACACTTAATGAAGCGTTTAGAAATTAAAGGTGTTGATTTTGAAGCTTTGACTTTACACGTTGGTTTAGGTACCTTTAGTGCTGTTGAAGTAGAGGATTTATCAAAACACAAAATGGATTCTGAGCAAGTTATTATTTCAGAAGAATCTGCTGCTAAAGTAAATGATACTATCAAAAATAAGAAAAGAATTTGTGCCGTTGGTACTACGGTTATGAGAGCTGTTGAATCTTCAGTATCTCCTACAGGAAGTTTGAATCCTTATGATGGATGGACACATAAATTTATTTTCCCTCCTCATGATTTTAGTATTGCCAATGCAATGATTACTAACTTCCACACACCTAAGTCAACATTAATGATGATGACTGCAGCATTTGCAGGTTATGATTTCTTAATGAAAGCTTATGATGAGGCGGTAAAAGAAGGATACCAATTCTATTCTTATGGTGATGCCATGTTAATTATCTAAGATAATATATCACAATAAATAAAATCTCGTATCTACTTTAGGTACGAGATTTTTTTATAAATAAGAAGTATCTTTGCCCACGAAACACGACAAGATTTTTACAACTTATGACAGTTAAGAAAAAAGACATTAGAGCTTTAACAAAAGAACAATTGAGAGCTTTTTTTGTTGAGAATGGAGATAAAGCCTTTAGAGGAAACCAAGTGTACGAATGGCTATGGTCTAAATCTGCTCATAAGTTTGAAGACATGACCAATGTTTCTTTAGCAACAAGAAACATGTTGGAAGAAAATTTTGTCATCAACCACATTCAAGTGGATGATATGCAAAGAAGCTCTGACGGAACGGTTAAAAATGCGGTAAGATTACATGATGGTCTTATTGTTGAGTCTGTTTTAATCCCTACCGATACAAGAACTACAGCCTGTGTATCGAGTCAAGTTGGGTGTAGTTTGGATTGTAAATTTTGTGCCACTGCAAGATTAAAGCGTATGCGAAATTTAAATCCAGATGAAATATATGATCAAGTTTCTGCAATCAACCAAGAGAGTTTATTATACTTCAACCATAAGCTATCGAATATTGTGTTTATGGGAATGGGAGAGCCTCTTATGAACTACAATAACGTACTTGCTTCTATTGAAAAAATAACTTCGCCAGAAGGTCTTGGAATGTCTCCTAAAAGAATTACTGTTTCTACATCAGGAGTTCCAAAAATGATTAAAAAATTAGCGGATGATAATGTAAAATTCAACCTAGCGGTTTCCTTGCATTCTGCCATTGACGAAGTAAGAACTCAAATCATGCCTTTTAATGAAAATTTCCCATTAAAAGATTTAAAAGAATCTTTAGAATACTGGTATGCTAAAACCAAAAGAGCAGTTACTTATGAGTATGTTATATGGGATGGCATCAATGATAATAAAGAAGCCATCAGAGCCTTGGTAAAATTCTGTAAATACATTCCTTCCAAAGTAAATATTATTGAGTACAACCCAATAGATGATGGGGAGTTTCAACAAGCCAGCAAAAAATCAATTACAGATTATGTAAGCGTTCTTGAAATGAACGACATCACTGTAAACGTAAGAAGAAGTCGTGGAAAAGATATTGATGCTGCTTGCGGACAATTGGCAAATAAAAGTACAAAAGCGTAATATTTAAAAGAGAATGTTTTAAGTTTACACTTCCATAATTTAACCCCTTAGAGAACAACTTTCATCAATGAAAGCAGTAGAGCAAATCAAATTTCCGATTACAAAAGAGATGGAACTTTTCGAAGAAAAGTTCAAGGATTCTATGCTATCTAATGTTCCATTACTAAATAGGATCACCTATTATATTGTTAGGAGAAAAGGAAAACAAATGCGTCCGATGTTTGTTTTTTTAGTTGCAAAAATGGTTTCTAATGGAAAATTTTCAGAACGAACTTATCGTGGGGCCTCTGTAATTGAATTGATTCATACCGCTACCCTTGTTCATGATGATGTTGTAGACGACAGTAACAGAAGAAGAGGATTTTTCTCTATCAATGCTTTATGGAAAAATAAAATTGCAGTATTGGTTGGTGATTTTTTATTATCAAAAGGTCTTTTGCTATCGATTGACAACGATGATTTTGATATTTTAAAATTGATCTCAGTTGCCGTTCGCGAAATGAGCGAAGGGGAATTACTTCAGATAGAAAAAGCAAGAAGACTTGATATCACTGAGGAGGTATATTTTGAAATAATCCTTCAAAAAACAGCTACATTAATTGCAGCATGTTGTGCTATTGGAGCCGCATCAGTAGGTGCTGAAGAGGAAGAGATTAAAAAGCTACATGAATTCGGTGAATTGATCGGAATTGCTTTTCAAATTAAGGATGATCTTTTTGACTACTCAGAAAGTAATATTGGAAAACCTACTGGAATAGATATTAAGGAGCAAAAAATGACTTTGCCCCTTATTTATACTTTGAACAATTGCTCAGAAAAAGATAAAAAATGGTTGATCAATTCTGTTAAAAAACACAATACAAACAAACAACGTGTTAAGGAAGTGATCAGTTTTGTAAAAGAAAATGGCGGTATTGAATACACGATCAGTAAAATGAAAACGTATCAAAATAAAGCCTTAGCTATTTTAAATTCTTACCCAGATTCTGAATACAAAGAATCTCTCAAAACGATGATTAACTACGTTGTTGAGAGAAAAAAATAGTCCTATTTTAATTTATTTACTAATTTGAATTGAGTATCCAGTATCGACCTACTAGAACTGACATTACCTAGAGACCGAATAACGTATCGGAGAAGGAATTACTTTGAAGGCTAAATTTGACAAGGCTCATGTAGTTATACTTTATTCTCACTTCGATTAAATTTATGAATGACGTGAAGAAATTTGTATTGAGAAATGACAACCCATTCATTCTCGATACAATCTATAAAAAATGGATTACTCGCACTGACACGAAATCATATCTCGTTTATTTTAAAAAACAACCTACACCAAGCTCCTGACTTTTAAAGTATTCAATAACAATAACTCTTCCATCAACTTTCTATTATTAGACAACCTTGGAATTTTATGTTGCCCACCTAATTTATTTTTAGACTTCAACCAGTCATAAAACAAGTTTTCTCTTGAGAAATTTATCTTCGGAAAGCTTAAGGTCATATTTTTATAACGTTTCGCTTCATAGTCCGAATTTACTTTTTGCAACGCCAAATCCAAAAACTCACTGAACTGAGTTCTACACTCCGGTTCCTGTTTAAATTCAATCATCCATTCATGAGCGCCTTTTTCTTTTCCTTCCATAAAAATTGGAGCCACTGTGTAATCTAATATTTCAGCACCGCTTTGTCTACATGCCATTTCTAAAGCATTCTCCGTATTTTCAATAATCAACTCTTCCCCAAACACATTGATAAAATGTTTGGTCCTTCCAGTGATCTGAATTCTATAAGGTTTCAAGCTTGTAAATTTAACGGTATCCCCTATCAGATACCTCCACAATCCAGAATTGGTTGTAATCACAATCGCATAATTAACATTTAACTCAACTTTATCTAAGGCAATTGCTTTTGAATTTTCTCCGTCGTATTCAGACATCAGAATAAACTCATAAAAAATTCCATAATCGAGCATCAATAAAAGTTCATCGGAATTATTTTTGTCTTGTATTGCAAAAAATCCTTCTGATGCATTATAGGTCTCGCAATATCGAAAGGAATCACTTGGAATCATTTTTTTGTATTGTTCTCTATAAGGAGTAAAACTTACTCCTCCATGGAAATAAACCTGCAGGTTAGGCCAAACTTCTAAAATATTATCTTTTCCTGTAACCTCTAAAACTTTATTCAACAGAACCAGCATCCAAGAGGGAACTCCAGCCAAACTAGTAATATCCTCGTGAATTGTTTCTTGAACAATAGCATTCATTTTTTCTTCCCACTCGCTCATAAGAGCTGTTTTTTGTTTTGGGGCACTACTAAAATCTGCCCAAAAAGGCATATTCTCAATAATAATTGCAGAAAGATCACCAAAGTAAGTATTGTTATCTTCATACACCGCGCTACTCCCGCCTAGTCTCAAACTTTTTCCTGAAAACAAATCAGCCTCTGGATTGTTATTCAAAAAAAGACACAGCATATCTTTTCCTGCATTCATATGACAATACTCTATCGCTTCATCACTCACCGGAATGTATTTGCTGTTTGCACTGGTAGTTCCACTTGATTTGGCAAACCATTTGATTTGAGAAGGCCAAAAAATATTTTGTTCACCTCTTCTAGTTCTTTCAAGCATACTTTCAATACTCTCATATTTTTGAATAGGTACAAGGCTAGAAAACTCATCGTAGGAAGAAATTTTTCGAAAACCATGATTTTTTCCAACTTCTGTATTTCTAGCTGTTTTTAATAAATTTAATAAAAGTTCATTTTGAACTTCAACAGGATACTTCACAAAAAGGTCCAATTGATGTTTTCTTTTCTTTAAAAACCAAGACAGAATGGAACTAACAAATAAAAATTTCATAACAATTAAAGTATCTAAACTCTGATTTTTTTCACAATTAATTCTATTTCATTGGACTATAAAGGTCCTCAGAAAATAAGGAATTACGGATTTTAAATTTTCAAGATTTAAAATACATACCTATCTTTATCAAGTTAAATTTAGTGTTTTTTTTTAAAGTACAAACACTAAAATAAATTTCACATCAACAACATTCCACAAATGAAATACCAAGGAGTTTTAAAAAAAATGAATACGGAATATTCTGATACTATAGAATATTATTTAGAAATGGGCGCTGATTTTTTAAATCTTAACCAGCTTCTAGAGAGAAAAGCAGAGATTCAATTTGAAAACTATCAATGTTTGAGTTGTGGAAAACAAAAAAAAATATTTCGCCAAGGTTATTGCTATGATTGTTTTTATGAACAACCGTCGGCCGGAGACTGGATCATGAAACCAGAATTAAGTAAAGCGCATTTAGGAATAGAAGATAGAGATTTAGAATATGAAAAAGCGGTACAACTAAAACCGCATATTGTTTACCTAGCACTATCCAGTGAAATTAAAGTAGGTGTGACAAGAAAAACACAAGTACCTACCCGTTGGATAGACCAAGGGGCTAGTAAAGCCTTGTCTATTTTAGAAGTTCCGAATAGATATTTAGCTGGTATCGCTGAGGTTGCCTTGAAAGCCTATGTAAGTGACAAAACAAGCTGGCAAAAGATGTTAAAGAATGATATTTTTGACGGAGACTTAAAATTAAAAAAAGAAGAACTGCTTCCATATTTACCTGAAGAAGTGCATCCTTATATATTAGATGCATCAGAAAATATACTTGATTTAAATTATCCTGTAAACCAATATCCAACAAAAATAAAAAGCTTAAATATTATCAAAGCTGATTCTTACGAAGGTGTTTTAAAAGGAGTCAAAGGTCAGTATTTAATTTTTGAAGATGGAACGGTATTTAATGTTCGTAACAATGAAGGTTTAGTCGTTTCATTAAATCTTTAATCCCATGGAAAATTCTATTTTCAGAACGCAATACAAAACAAACAAAGAGCTAAAACCTATAGATTACAACTCTGAAATAATTTTATTTGGATCTTGTTTCTCTGAAAATATTGGAGCGAAATTTGACTATTTTAAATTTCAATCTACAACCAATCCGTATGGTGTTTTATTCAATCCAGCAGCTATTGAAAAAGCTATTTCTGAATGCATTGAAGGGAAAAAATATGCTGACAAGGATTTGATTTCTCATAATGATTTGTGGCATAGTTTCAACCACCATTCTGATTTTTCTGGAAGTGAAAAAAGTGACGTTCTAAACAAGATTAACTCAACAATTGTTACTACTCAAAAAAAACTAAGATCTGCTTCACATATCATTATTACTCTAGGTACTTCATGGGTGTATCAATCAAATGAGACAAAACAAATAGTGGCTAACTGCCATAAAATTCCTCAAAGAGAATTTGCCAAAAAACTACTTTCCATCACAGAAATTGAAAAAAGCATAAAGAATATTAAAGACACAATTTATAATTTCAATAGTGATGTTCATATTATTTTTACAGTTAGCCCTGTCAGACATCTAAAAGATGGGATGATAGAAAACACCTTGAGCAAATCACACTTGATTGCTGCGATTCACACTTCTCTTGACACAAACACATCTTATTTTCCTGCTTTTGAAATTATGATGGACGACCTTAGGGACTATAGATTTTACAAAGAGGATATGTTACATCCAAATTCATTAGCTGTTGATTATATCTGGGACAAATTCAAAAAAACATGGATTGCTAGCAAGACTGAAAAACTTCAAGAAACTATAGATAATATTCAAAAAAGTTTAGCGCACAAACCATTCAATCCGTCATCTGAACAACATAAAAAATTTAAAAATCATCTAAAAAAGAGGATTTTGGAATTGAAAAATAATTTCAACATTTCTTTTTAGTCTTCTTAAATAAAAATCACATATATTTTTTTCGTATATTGTTTTTAAAAAAAAATGAAAAAGATTAGTATTGGAATTATCACCGGAGCACTGCTTGGAATGTTAATAAGCAGCTATTTTGTTAATGATCATACTTTTGAGAAAGTAATTTACACAAAAATCACGTTTAGCACCTTATTAGTTGGTCTTTTTTGTGGGAGTTTTGCGAACCTTCATCTAAAGCCATTTAATTTATTTATGGGATGTCTAGCTATTGGAATTGTCGTTTTTTATGCAAAATTTTTAATTACAGGCCATCATTTTGACCCAATTAATATGGGAACCTTTACTGGTGCCATGATTGGTTCTTTATTTTATGTTATGGAAAAAATAAAATTGCACAATAAACCTGATTTTAGATTATAAAAAAAGCGACTAAGATATTTAGTGGCTTTTTTTATAGTCTCTATTCTTTTTTACATGTATTGATCTACATTTTCCCATGGTCCACCATTGATAATGTCAATACCATGTTGTTTTAGAAAATCAGTAGCCTGACCACTTCTAGCTCCGCTTCTACACACAGCGATCACTTGTTTTCCTAAATCTTTAACTGTAGAAATATTTCCTGGTATTCTATCGAGTACAATATGCTCAGATCCAGATACATGCCCTTCCGCATATTCAGCATCAGTTCTTACATCTATTACAACTGCTCCATTTTTCAAGTATTCTTGAATTTTTTCATTATCAAAATTTGCCATTTTTTTTATTTTAGTTTGTACAATAACAAAATTAATAAATAAGAAAATAAATAAGCTATAAATTTAGTTTAAATCTTAGCACCGATTATTAATTTATCTAACAAACTCAAACGAATTCGTTAATATTTACTGCTATTCAAATATTATTCATAAATCATTTTTATCTTTGGGCAATTAAATTTTTACAACATGGATAAGAAAGTAATCTTGATGATATTAGACGGTTGGGGTGTTACACAAGACCCTAAAGTCTCTGCTGTTTTTAATGCGAAAACTTCATATATAGACGGTCTATATAACAAATTTCCAAATGCTACTTTACGTACAGATGGTGAACATGTTGGATTGCCAGAAGGCCAAATGGGAAATTCTGAGGTAGGGCACATGAATCTTGGAGCTGGTAGAATTGTATACCAAAACCTAGCTCGTATCAACAAAGCGGTTAAAGAAAAAACGTTAGGAAAGGAAAAGGTACTTTTAGATACTTTAGACTATGCTAAGGAAAACAATAAAAATGTTCATTTATTAGGACTTGTTTCTAATGGTGGTATACATGCACATATTGATCATTTAAAAGGAATTTTAGATGTTGCCAAAGAAAACGAGGTAGAGAATGTATTTTTACATGCGTTTACAGATGGACGTGATTGCGATCCAAAATCTGCTCCTTATTTCTTAAATGAAGTTCAGGAACACATGAATGTTTCAACAGGAGAGATAGCAACTGTTACAGGTCGTTATTACGCCATGGATAGAGACAATCGTTGGGAAAGAGTTAAGGAAGCTTATGACGGATTGGTTCATGCTGAAGGAAAGAAAACAACGGATATCATTGGCGCAATCAATGAAAACTATGAAGCAGGAATTACAGATGAATTCCACAAACCAATCGTTATAACAAACGAAGATGGTACTCCAAAAACACAAATTAAAGAAGGAGACGTTGTCTTATTCTTTAACTATAGAACTGACAGAGGAAGAGAATTGACAAATGCATTGTCTCAAAATGACTTCCCTGATTTTGGAATGAAAAAATTAGACTTATACTACACAACGATTACTTTATACGATGAAAGTTTTGAAGGAATCAATGTAATTTATAACACTGACAATATCAAAAACACAATAGGTGAAGTTTTATCTGCTGCAGGTAAAAAACAGATTCGTATAGCTGAGACTGAAAAGTACCCACACGTTACTTTCTTTTTCTCTGGTGGACAAGAAGCTCCATTTGACGGTGAATCTAGAATCCTAAGAAACTCTCCAAAAGTTGCGACTTATGATTTACAACCAGAAATGAGCGCCTATGAATTAAAAGATGCTCTTTGTGAAGATCTAGAAAAAGGAGAAGCAGATTTTGTATGTTTAAATTTTGCTAACGGTGATATGGTTGGACATACTGGAATGATGGATGCAGCAATCAAAGCATGTGAAGCAGTTGATGAATGTGCACAAGCTGTGATTGAAACAGGATTGGCAAATGGTTATTCAACCTTACTTATAGCAGATCATGGTAACTGTGAAACAATGATGAATCCTGATGGAAGTCCTCATACAGCACATACTACCAACCCAGTCCCAATGATTTTAATAGACAAAGAATTAAAATCTATCAAAGATGGTGTTTTAGGAGATGTTGCTCCAACTATCTTAGATATGATGGGCGTAGAACAGCCAGAAGAGATGACTTGTAGTTCTTTATTATAAAGAAACTAAATATCTTATTGAAAACCCAATGTGTAATACATTGGGTTTTTTTATGTTAAAAAATATGAATCCTAAATATAGGGTTTTCCATTTGTAACTTGTTTATAATAAAACCTATTAGAATAAAAAAAATCCTACTACTAACCCTTTCGCTAATATTTTGTTCCGCAACCATGCATGTACAACGTATTGGAATCTGCACCATCAAAGAAACAGAGGATGCCATAGAATATAGCTTTGTATTCCCAAAAGAAAATATTCCTCAATTTCATGAATCTTTAAAAAACTATAAGGAGGATGTAAAAGATTTATTAGTACTGAAAAACATTATACATGAAAATATTGGCATCACAATTAATGATAAAGTAGCCGATCTTAAATACGATACAACGATTTCAGAACCGAGATTTGTGACACTAAAATTTAAAACCCCAAACCACCAAGATATAACTTCGTTAACAATAAAAAACAAAGGACTTGATTTTACAAATGAGCATTTAAATTCTTTCGACTTTTGGCTCTATTTGCAAAATAAAAAGCGCCTTTTTTAACTAAAAGCTGATCGTAAAACCCTAAAAGAAATCTACTAATAAAACCACTTCACCTTATTACTTCTTCAATTTTACTTATAAATAACTGGACATATTCTCAGTGCGATTCTGCAGACATATTTGCTGAAGAATCGGACAATGCGGTATGTACTGAAATTATAAGCAATGTAAAATACGTGTATGCCAACTCTATACCAAACCATGCCGCTGGAGGCTTAAATGGTAACTTTAGTGTTTTGGGTCAAGACGATACATGGACCATGTGTGCCTATCCAACTCAAGGAGCGAGTACAACCCAATTATATTGAGACGATGAAGCCCAAGGCTGCAGCACTGCCGGATCTTATTAATTTGGAGTCGCTGAGAACGAAGTTCTTTATGCTCCAAGTTCCACCGAGTATTTTGAAATTTTAGATTCAGATACCGGTGATGCAATAGGAGAATATAATTATGACTGGAATATCGAGGCAGTCAAAGCCTTTGGAATGAATTCTCAAGGAGCACATTTAAATGCAAAACGAGAATACCACTATCATTCAATTTCTACGGACTATTTCACAAAAACGAATGGAGTCAATTTAGGAATAGACAGTACTTCCTTTTCTCCTATCGTGGGATATGCTGCTGATGGATTTCCGGTATATTATAAAGATGCATACACTGATGCCAACGACAGTAACAGCGCTATTATAGCTTTTGACTCTGGATGGCAATTAAAATCTGGAAATCGACCAGGAGATGGTTTCTCAGAACCAGGCGGAGCCTATGATGATGAGCCAAATGATGAGATTGGTGATGACGGGTTGTATATTGAAGATTATGAGTTTATTCAGGCCAATACTGATTTGGATGAATGCAATGGTAGATATGGTATTACACCTGATTACCCTGAAGGAACTTATTATTATGTATTAACGGATAGCTGGCCATATATTCCAAGATGTTTTAATGGGGCTCGTGTAGACGAGTCCTTCTTAATAGGACCGGCCAATGTTTGTCCAGCCTATTCAGCTGATACAAGCTGTTCAGCAAACCCATCTTTGTCGGCTCAAAAAATAAATTTTGTGAATGGCATAAAGGTTTATCCAACGGTCGTAACTCGCTCATTTGAAATTTTAGCTCCAATTAATAACAACCAAGAAAACTACCAAGTAGAATTGTACAAAAGCATGGGAACACTAGTTTTGCAAAAAGAAAATCTAAAAACTCAAGATATATCAAGCTTACCCAATGGCGTTTACTATCTAAAAATCTCTGTAGAAAACACGAGCGTGATTAAAAAAAATATTATCAACTCACATAGCAATAACTAATGTTTGTGGGAATAAAATTTGTCGAAGGTTTATAAATCTGACAATAGCAAGAGAAGTTTCCTTTGAAACCAAACTCTAAAATTCTTTGACACAAAAAAGCCTATAAGAAATTTCTGATAGGCTTTTATTATTTTTGAATTCTGTTTTATACTTAGTTTTTTATCACCTAAATAATTCCAAAATCCGTTTTTACTGAATAGATCCCCGATTACAAAGTAGTTACATCTATAGATTTTCCTCCTTTTTGAGATGCAACCAATCTACCGGTCACATCAACGGTAATCCAGTCATTTCCAGTAACAGCATCTGCAGCAGCATCATATGCTTTACTTTGGAAAGAAAATAAAGCAAACCATTTCGTATCTGCAACGCCATCTGTAGAACCTAAAGTATAGTCAATAGTATAATTAATAACGTCCCCTGGTTTAAAAACATATTCTCCGTCAATCAAGTAATCAGATTTATTTGACCATGAAAATGAGGGAGGAACAATTTGTGCATAGGTAATAGCACTGAATAGAAATACTGCAATTAATATAATTTTTTTCATAATTTAAATTTAAGTTTATGGTTTATAATAAAACTAAAGTACACTAAGCACAAAACCATTCAAAACCAAAAGCTTATATGTGAATATCAAGTCTAGTAATTCCTTCTAAACAAACCTGCTATTCAACTGCTCACTAGACAACTAGACAGCTTTTCAACTAGGTTTTGAACTGTAAAAATTGTATTTTGCTATAACTTTAATCCCCAACCCTATGGCACTTCACAAACACATCATCATTGCAGTGGATTTTGATGGAACAATCGTTGAAGACGACTATCCTAAAATTGGAAAAGAACAAATATTTGCCTTTTCAACAATGAAAGAACTTCAAAAAGCCGGACATCGTTTGATTTTATGGACCGTAAGACATGGACAAAAATTAGAGGAAGCTGTTGAATTCTGTAAAGCAAACGGAATTGATTTCTACGCCATTAACAAAAACTATCCGGAAGAAATTCAAGATGGTAGCACCTCACCTAAAATATATGCGGATATGTTTATTGATGATAGAAATATTGGTGGATTTATCGGATGGGGAAAGGTGCATCAACTATTTTTTGGAGAGGAAAATACGCCTCAAAAGAAAACCAAAGGCTTTTTCTCCTTTTTAAAAAAATAGACCATCAACTACCTAAGTAATAATTTTTAATTTTCTGTTTAAAAATATTTTATTTAAAGTAACTTTGCGCCTAGAAAAACATAGCTTTTATGATTACTATTAAAACTCTAGAAGAAATTGAATTGATGCGCGAAAGTGCACTAATTGTATCTAAAACTTTAGGAATGCTGGCTGCAGAGGTTAAACCTGGCGTTAGTACCTTGCAGTTAGACACCTTAGCTGAAGCTTTTATTAGAGATCATGGAGCGGAACCTGGATTTTTAGGATTATATGATTTTCCCAATACCCTTTGTATGAGTCCGAATGCACAAGTTGTACACGGTATTCCTAACAAAGACGCGCTGGTGGAAGGTAATATTATCTCCATTGATTGCGGTGCTTTAAAAAATGGTTTTTACGGAGATCACGCTTACACTTTTGAGGTAGGAGAAATTGACCCTGAAACGAAAAAATTATTAGAAGTAACCAAGCAGAGTCTATACGAAGGCGTGAGACAGTTTAAAGCTGGAAATCGTGTTGGTGATGTTGGCTATGCTATTCAGAAATACACAGAAGATCGTGGTTATGGTGTGGTAAGAGAATTAGTAGGTCATGGACTAGGACGTGTGATGCACGAAGACCCTGAAATGCCGAACTATGGAAAACGAGGACGTGGAAAAAAATTCACCGAAGGAATGGTAGTTGCCATCGAACCTATGATCAACATGGGGACTAAAAGCATCAATCAATTGAATGATGGTTGGACCATATTAACCAAAGACGGAAAACCTTCTGCTCATTTTGAACACGATGTTGCCATTGTAAATGGAAAACCAGAATTACTATCTACTTTTAAATACATTGATGCAGCTTTAGGAATTCAAACTGATGCCGAAGACGAATTCAGAAGTGTACCTCTTGTGCTATAAGATTTTACTGAATGTCTCTTTTTAAACTTGCTCTAAACACTATCCCAAGACCATTTTTGATTAAAATGAGTTATCTGGCACAGCCTTTTGTCAGTTTTTATCTGAGGGGTGATACGTTTACAGATCCTATCGATGGTAAGTCGTTTAGAAAGTTTTTACCTTATGGATACGGTGTACAAAGGGAGAACGTATTGGCTCCCGGAACCTTATCTCTAGAAAGACATCGATTGTTATGGTTGTATTTAAAAAGTACTACTTTCTTTTCGAAACCGAAAAAAGTATTGCATGTTGCACCAGAGCAATGTTTTTATAAACTATTTAGAAAACAAGAAAACCTAGATTACCTTACTACAGATTTATTTTCTCCTTTGGCAGATGTGAAAGCAGATATTTGCAACCTCCCTTTTAAGTCTAATAGTTATGATATCATTTTTTGCAATCATGTATTAGAACATATAGAAGATGATAAAAAAGCCATGCAGGAGTTGTTTAGGGTATTAAAACCTGGTGGAATGGGTATCTTTCAAATACCTCAAGAATTAGATAGAGAAGAAACCTACGAAGACTTTTCTATTACGGATCCTGCGGATAGAAAAATTCACTTTGGACAGTATGACCATGTAAGAATTTATGGAAAAGATTATTTTAACAAACTGAGAAATATCGGCTTCGAAGTAAAGGAGATCAAATCTTCTGATATTGCAACTCCAGAAGAAATTGAAAAATTCAGATTATCTCCTTATGAAATTTTACCTGTTTGCACAAAGCCCTAGTGCATCTTTAAAAACTCATCCAAACTAACCAAAGATGCTCCGTCTTTGATAATTTCATTTTTCTCATTCACAAATTGATATTTGGAATCTGTTTTTATAAGAACTGTTGTCCCTTTATAAATACCATTTTTATCAATTGGTTTTTGAATAGTTCTTCCTTGTTCATTTAACCAAATCGAAGTACCCGTAGTAGAGATTGCTTCTAAAGCCCCATTACTTAAAGTTCCTAAATATTGATATTGAGCTGAAGAAACAATATTTCCTCCTAGAGAAATAAATCCGAACAAGGAGTCATCTTCATTATAAAAAACACTAAAACCTCCTATGTCACCGCCAAAGTTTAAATATTCCTTATCGATCTTAATTTGATTTTCTTTGTTGAATTTTTTTATCACTTTATGATCTTTCCAATACTCATAATATGTGATCAATTTAGTATTGCTTTTATAATCCTTTGCATCGATATCATAAACCAAAACATTTTTAGAGTTATTTGGATAAGTCACTATTAAATTATTTTCTCTTGGAAGCATTACTTTTCCATAATTTGTAGACAAGGCATTAAAATTAGAAACTTGAGGTAATAGGATCTCTTCATTTGTGTTTGTTTTATAAACAGTTACTTTCGATGATTGGTCCTTATCTCCTTCCATCAGCACCACCTTGCCATCATAATGATAAAAATTAGCATAAGTCCCTGGATTTACCAACACCGCCCCAAGATCATTTATCACGCCATAAAAGCCCTTGTCATTTTTAAAAACCGCTACACCATTTTTATCAAATGAATAAATTGTATCAGCTATAACAGACAATTCTGAAGATTTAGCATACCACACCGTTGTCAGTGAATCCATTTTATGCGCTTCTTTTTTACCTAATAATTCAGCGGCAAGCAATTCCGCCTTTATTTTATTTTCAGCTTCAATTTTTTCTTCAATATCTACATATAAATAAAGTACCTCATTATAACGCTCTGTTCCTTTTTCTGTAGTTAGATCAAAATATTTTTTTGCATGTTCTTTTGCCACCGGATAATTTTCGAGCTGAAAATAAATCATCGTTCCAATTTCTTCCATTTTAGCGGTAGACTCATTGCCTAATAAATTTTTAGCTTTATCAAAATACACCAGAGCCTTTGTCAATTCTTTTTGTTGCAATTGTTCTTCTGATTTCACAAGATAGATCTCAGCAATCTCTGAACTTGATTGACCGTAAAATTGAAAAGAAATAAAAAAAAGAATGAGAAAAAACTTGCGCATATTGCTGTTAAATAAAAGTGTATGACTAAAATATTTAGCGTCTAATTTACTAAAAATATCGGTACTAAAAAAGCGTTATTTACAATGGGAAATTTGAAAATTCTTGTGTCTCACCATTTTCATCTACATAAATAAGAAATACTTTCAACTCAGAATGATGCGCAACAAATTCTTTAGTATCAGCAAACCCCATTGCCATAAATGCCGTAGCATAACCATCAACATCAGCACAATCTAAGGAAGAAATGACAGAAGCACTCAGCAAATCACGTTTTGCGGTATAGCCCGTCTTGGTATCAATTGTATGCACATATTTTTCTCCTGTCAGTGAATCTATCTTAAATTTTCTATAATTCCCTGAAGTTGCCATAGATTCATTTTTTAAGGAGACTATTTGCTGCAGAGATCTAGTACCATCGAAATTAGGTTTTTCAATTCCAATTCTCCAATAGGCACCGGTAACATTTTTACCTCTCGTACGTACCTCTCCTCCAATTTCTACCATATAATTAGATATCTCTTTTTGCTCTAGAAACCTAGCAACAACATCTATTCCATATCCTTTTGCAATGGCATTAAAATCTAAATAAATTTTTTGATCTTCTTTGAGAACACAGCAACTCGTTATCGTAACCTTATCATATCCAACTAATTCTAACAGCTCCTTAATGTGATCATCATTGAGATTCCCAATTGTTTTTTCCGGACCAAATCCCCATGCATTCACCAAAACCCCAATAGTAGGGTCAAAAACCCCATTAGTTTCTGAATAAATCCTTTTTGCTTTTAAAAAAACTTCTTTAAAACAAGCATCTATTTCTACCTTTTTTTCACCAGAATTTATTCGTGAAATATCTGATGATGCATCATAAGTAGATAAAGATTTATTGACAACTTTGAATAGGCTATCAATTTGAGTTGAATAATTATGGTTAACTTCAGAGAAATAAGTAATATGAAAACTAGTTCCAAAAACGTTTCCTTCTAATTTATACTCTTTTGGCTTGATTTTTGAGCATGAACTGCAAATCATTAGGATTAACAAACCGTTTATTAACATTTTAAATTTCATCATCTTGTGTAAATCAATTAATTATATCTTTGAATATTGAACTTTTAAGTTCTTTTATATAGATATTTTAATATATTTGCACAAATTAAATCATTTTACTCAAAACCATGAAAAAACTTATAGCATTATCTACAATCTGCGTATTATTATTGTCTTCTTGTGTTTCTAAGAAAAAATACACTGACTTGCAAAACGCAAACAATGATACAAACAAAGAATTAGCAACTGCTAAAACTGATTTGAACGCTTCTTCTAGTGAATTAGAAAAAGAGCAAGCAAAAAATGCTGCCTTAGAGGATAAAATCGAATATTTATTAAAAGGAAACGAAAAAACGTTGGAATTTGTAGATAACTTAACGGTTATTTCTAAGTCTGCTTCAGATAACGTAAAAGAAACTTTAGAGCAATTGGGGAAAAAAGATGAATACATCAAGCACATCCAAAACGCAAACTCTAAAAGAGATTCTATCAACTTAGCTGTTGCTTTCAACTTAAAGAAAGTTTTAGACGATGGATTAAACGACGAGGATATTCAAGTTAATATCGATAAAACTGTTGTTTACATCTCTATCAACGATAAATTATTATTCAACTCTGGATCTTACACGGTATCTAACAGAGCTAAGAAAGTTTTACAAAAAGTTGCTGACGTAATCAACGAAAGACCAGAAATGGACGTAATGGTTGAAGGACATACAGATTCAAGAACTATCAACACTGAAGTTTTAGAAGACAACTGGGATTTATCTGTAAAGCGTGCTACATCTGTAGTAAGAACATTACAGAAAAATTACAAAGTTGCGCCTGAGAGATTGATCGCAGCTGGTAGAAGTAGCTACGCTCCATTAGTAGAGAATAATTCTGCTGCAAACAGATCTAAAAACAGAAGAACTAAAATTATTATCCAACCTAAATTGGATCAGTTCTTAGAATTGTTAGAAGAAAAAAACTAAGAATTTAAAATTCTTAACAACATAAAAAAAGCTCCTTCAAATACAGTGCCCCCAAAAAGTTAGACACAATTTGGGGGCATTTTATGTATAGAAAAGTAAAATTTAGTATTGAGTTAAAAAAAGAATGCATGTCTTTAATCTTCTTAAAGCATCGTTCAGTTATGAGTG
>Ga0209223_10000849_pt1 | contig 34674 bp, 33 predicted proteins | sample COG_06_FD_184750 | JGI IMG/M metagenome (GOLD analysis project Ga0209223, IMG submission 184750) | Pelagic Microbial community sample from North Sea - COGITO 998_met_06 (SPAdes) (version 2) | ecosystem: Environmental > Aquatic > Marine > Neritic zone/Coastal water | place: Helgoland, sampling...
AAATAAATTAAAGGTTTTAATAGTCTTTAAATTAATAAAATTTAACAATTCAATTATAAATAAGAATATTAATATCATTGCAGCACGGTCAGTTCCATATTCAGATATCCTGTAAAAAAATATATTTATAAAAACAAATGATAATAAACTTAAAAAATGAATTAAATTCAGTCTCTCAACTTTAGCATATGTAAATTTAAAATAGTTATGGATTTTCTTTAGAAGAATAATGTTTGCAAATCCTAGAATAAATAAAGAAGAAAAATTAAATAAATAAAATTTTGCATAAGGCAAATAAAATAAAGAATTTATATAAAATATAGATGATGGTGTTCTAAAGCCATGATTAAATTGACCAATACCTATGTGTAAACTTTGTTGTGTAAGATAATACGTATAAGGAAAATGATAATATGGAAAATCATCATGATTTTTAAACTGAAGTACGGCACAAAATAATAAAACAAAAACTATAAAAGAAAAAATTATTTCACTCTTATATAAAGAATATTTTTGTTTTATTAAGTAAACAAATAGAATTAATCCAATACAAAGTATTATAAAATTGTGAGTTTCGGTATGGGCAATAAAGAGATTACTAAAATACGAATATACAATTAATATGTAAATTCCAAATAACCCTGCATACCCAAAATTAATAAAATTAAATTCAATTCTTAATAATTTTAAACCATATAAACCATAACCAACTATCGTTATAAGAATTAATAAGTAATATGTGGTAAATATAAAAAAATTGTACATTATGTTAATATTATTATTAATTAAAATTCTAAAGATATATCAAAATGATTTATAAATTTTTAATCAACTTTTGTCTAAATAATTATTGTAAATGAATGATCTAACTTTAATAATACCTGCAAAAAATGAAGCTGAAAGTCTTCCAATTGTTTTAAATGAATTGACAAAATATAATTACATAACAGACATTGTTTTGCACTCAACTGATATAGACACAATTCAAGCAATTAAAGAATATGACGTTAATATAGTTTATCAAAAAAATTTTGGATACGGTGATGCTTTAATCCATGGTATCAAGAATTGTAAAACAAAATATTTTTGCATCTTTAATGCCGATGGTTCTTTCAATCCCTCAGAAATAAACAAAATGCTTGAAACTTTGAAGTCTAAAAAATTAGATTTCATATTTGGATCTAGATACCAAGCTAACTCAGGAAGTGAGGACGATACAATAATAACACTAGTGGGTAATTACATATTTACCTATATTGGTAAAATATTTTTTCAACTTAGTATTAGTGATATTTTATATACTTTTTTAATCGGCAAAACTGAGCAGGCAAATATATTGGACCTAAAACAAAAAGACTTTTCTTTTTGTGTTGAACTACCAATAAAAGCAAAAAAAATGAAAATGGAATTGGGGAGTATAAACTCTTATGAACGAAAAAGAATTGCAGGCAAAAAAAAAGTTAACGCTTTTAAAGATGGATTCTTAATTTTAAAATACATGATAAGATTATATTTTATGAAGGTTAAATTTTTTTGAATTTTTTATTCAATAAATTTCTATACAAAAATATATAAACAATTAGATTAAATGTTATTATTAATATTTGTATTTTTGTATGATTATAATACTGAGTAGCAATCATAATACATATTAAATTATAAAAATTGATTATCATGCCTGTTGCTGTGTTTAAATATATATTTTTAGTATTAAAATTTTTTTTTAAAAATAAAAAAATAATTTGATGTAAATGATCGGTGTCTGGTTCTAGTGGTGATCTTGATAAATCACTTTTTCTCAAAATAGAAAATAAATTTTCAAAAGCTGGGTACCAGAGCAGACAAGCTATAAAATATGGAGATATATTATTATTAACTTGATAGGTATTTATCAGGCATAACGCAAACAATAAACCTAAAAAATATGATCCTCCATCACCCAAATAAAGTTTATTAAAAAAATTTAATATAAATAGTGCAATCAAAACAGATATTAAATTATGAAAATCTATAATCTGACTTACTTCAATGTCATTTGCGTCAAGATGGAGTAGAGCTAAAGAAACAATTAAACAATAACCAATAAGCGATGTATTTACTCCATCTATAAAATTGCAACCATTAATTACAATTAAAATACAAAATACTGAAAAAATTATTCTAATCATATCATTGGTAAGTAATTGATCTAAAAAAATTATTTTAGTTTCAGGAACAGTAATGGAAGAAAAATACACAATACTTAACACAATTAAAGTTTGTATAAAAAATCTCAATTTTGGAGAAATAATTTTTTTTACGTCAGATAAAAAACCAATACAAAATATTAAAAAAACATAAGTAAGGTTTATGAGATCGAGAAAATAATATGATGTAAAAATTAAGATCAAACCACCAGAAAGAGGTATATTTTTTGGGGAAATAAATATTTGGTGGCTATCTCCATTAAAATTTAAAAGTAATTTTTTTTTCACAAATATATGATTTATAATTAAAGTTATAAATATTACTGAAATAAATAAAATTATGTTCATTTATTTTTTAATTCTTTTAAAACATAGTTGAATGAAAGCAGGAACAAACAGACTGAAGATTTTACTAGGCTAAAATTCATGTATTTTCTATAAACTAGATAGCCATCATAAAATTTTTGTAATTTTGAAGACGAAAGAGAATCATCTAGTTTTCTCCATCTTGTTAAGCAATTTTCTAGAGCAAAAATTTTATTTTTATTTAATGTTATTTTAAGCCAAAGAACATAATCTTCTTTGGTTCTTAAACTTACAAATAAATTTTTTTCTAATATTTGTTTTTTCAACATTACTGTTGATAGTCCAATATCACATGATTTGATTAAATCTTTAAATGTTAAATCTTCAGCTTTCCTAAAACCAATAGTTTTTTGCTTACTATTAATAATTTTATATGATGTGTGTGTAATATTATAATTAAAATTTTTCATAAACTCTAATTGTACTAAAAGCTTATTTTTTTTCCATAAATCGTCAGCATCTATGAATGCAATATAATTTCCTTTACTAAATTTAATACCTTTATTTCTTGATAAACCAGCTCCAATATTTTTTTTATTCACTAATATTTTTATTCTTTTGTCAATTTTAGAAATATCTTTTATATATTTCAGGTCATCTTTTTTGGCCGGATCATCAAAAACTATAATTAATTCAAGCCTTTTGTACGTTTGATAAATCACAGAAAATATAGTTTTTTTTATAAATTTTTTCTTACGATAATAAGGGAGTATTATACTTATCAAATCCATCTATTTATTAATAATATTAATTTCAAATTAATTTTTTGATTTCAGAAATGCTTTTAATATATTTAATATTATTATATTTCAATTTTTTTTCTATGCCCCACACTACGTGTAAATAATTAACCCTAGCTGCTTTTGCTGCCAAAAAATCATATTTGGTATCACCTATAAAATAGCATTTTTTTTTATTAATTTTAGTTTTTTTTAAAATTTTTAATATACCTTCGGGGTTTGGTTTACCTTTTACAATATCATCTGAGGTTATAAAGTGTTCAAATAAATGATACTTTTTAAGTATTTTATATGTTCTAAACTTATCTTTTGAGGTAAAAATTGCTAAAATATTCTTTTTTTTTAAGTTTTTTAGAGCGTTTAATTTTACATCTAATATTTTAACTTTTGAAATGTTTTGATTGGAGAATTTTATATAGAGAGATTTAATATATTTATAATCTCCTATCGCACCCATATTCAACATAATTTTTTCAAAAGGTAAACCAATGTATTTTTTGTATTCTTTAAAGCTTAATTTTTGATCTAAATATAAGCTAGTTTTTTTTAATGCGTATTGCATATTGGGTAATGAATTAATTAAAACCCCATCTAAATCAAAAATTAGTAGATTTTTTTTAGAATTCAATATTTATCCTTCTTTTATTCATTTGATTAAAATTCAATGACATAAAAGTTTTATTTCTTTTATAATTATTAATTTTAAGTTTGCTTTTTTTTTGAATAATCCACTTAAATTTTTGATAAAATTTAATCATTTTTTTTTCACAAACCAAAAAAGAATAAAGTTTATTTTGTTTAATAATCAAATTATTAAATTTCATTATGAGATCAGAGAATCCTAAATTTCTATATTTTTTATCGACAATAAGTGTATCAAAATATAAGTAATTTTTTTTTTTATTATCAATTAATAGTTGTTTGTGCCTCAATAGGGTATATCCTATTAACTTATTCTCAAAATACATTAAGTTATTAATATCGTTTGCTTTACAGTTTTTTTTAAAAAATTTTAATTGGGAACTAATTCCATATTTCCAATGACTATCTTTCAATTTACAAATTTGTATAATTAAATTTTTTGAAATTAAATTAGTCTTAACTGATTTTAAAATTACTTGCACAAATTATTAATATACTTTTGACCTGCTTTTTCAATATAATATTGATCAATTTTTTTTTTCGACTTTTTTGTTTTTTTTAAAATTTTTTTATAATTTAAAATTACTTGACTCATCTTGTTTGCTAAAACTTTAATGTTTCTGTCATAAAGAATTTCTCCCCCCTTACCATTTAACAATACATCTTCAACACCACTAGAATTTAATGCTATAGAAGGAAGTTCGTAATTAATAGCTTCGATAAGTGCATTTGGCATTCCTTCATAATAAGATGTTAAAATAAATAATTTTGAATTTTTATAAATTTTATCAAGATTTTTACTCCAGCCTAAAAATTTTATATTTTTAGATAATTGTAAATTATCTACTTGTTTGATCAGTTTTTTTTTATCTGGCCCATCACCACAAAATAAAAGTTTATATTTTTTATTTTTCTTATAAAAAATATAAAAAGCATCAATTAATAAACTTTGATTTTTTTGCTTACAGAGTCTTCCAACATTTAAAATGTAATTTTTTCTATAGTTATTTTTTCTCTTTATAATTTTTGATAAAGAAGGATTAAATAGTAAGACTACTTTTTTTTTATTAAGAAGAAACTTTTCTACACACTTTTTGCTTTTAGTTGCGTTTACTACTACTTTGTAAGAAAAATTATAAGTTAAAAATTTAGTTATCAAAATTAGATATGCAAAAAATTTATTATCTGCGAATTTTGTTGCATCACATGGATCTTCTGAAACTCTAGTGAATACCTTCCAATTTAAAAAAAATGACAAAAAAGCTGGAAAAAAATTACTTTGCATAGACAAAATAATAGTTTCTTTGCTGTCTAAATTATTGATCAATTTTTTTAATGAAATAATTGAAGAAATTCCTGAGCTTATTCTATTATTTATGTAATTAAAATTATAACTTTTAGAAACAATTATTTTTAAATTCTTGATATTTTTTAAGCTTTGATCTTTTTTATTGGATATTAGAAAAACTTTTATTTTTTTTTTTGAAAAAAATTTAATTAAATTAATTAAAACTTTTGTTGCTCCACCTCTCTCAAACGAGGGATAAAATATGACTATATTTTTCATTACATCTTTATATCTTTTCGCACCAATACAAAATTAGATAAATGAAATAAATTATTATCTGGATGTGTTGGATCAACTTCGACTATTCCCAAATTATATGGCAAAATTTTGTATACTTTATAATTTGTAAATTTTTGTGAAATTATGAATAAATTTATGCCAGAAAATAGATAGTGCCAATTCATCTCAAATTGTATAAATTTAGGTTTATATTTTTTTATAGTTTTTAGTGAGCCCAATAAAACCTTGTAATCCGAACCTTCAGTGTCAATTTTTACAAAATCTATTCCATATTTAAAAAATTTTTTTTTATCAAGTGCAAATTGATCAAAGGTATGAAGTTGAATTTTTTTTTTATTTATTTTTTTTTTTAAATAATTAAACTTATTGATATTTTTTTCTAAACTTGCAAGTTGAGATGTTGAGTCTTGAAAATAGATAAATTTCGTCTCTTTTTTGTCAGAAAGCCCTATATTAAAACATTGAAATTTACCTGTAAATTCAACTTCTAATAATTTTAATTTATTAAAACTTTTTTTCATTATTTCAAATGCTAGAACATTAGAATTTGTGATTTCAATAATTTTTCTAGAATAGTCTCCTACGTTTGCTCCAATATCTATAGAATTTTTAATATTAAATTTTTTTATACTTTTTAAAAAAAAGGTTTCTCCTGTAATATGAAAATTTCCAAAATTTTTGTATCCACTCGCTTTCAGGCTAAAATGTATTAAAAATTTATAAAATGGCATTAAACATTTAAATGAAAAAATTTTAATAAAATTGTTTATGAAGAAATTGATTATTTTTATAATCATATATCTATATTATCTTAACTAATTCTTTATAATGATTAAACTTTGTATAATTTTTTACTTCTTTAAATGCATTATAAATCTTTGAATTAATTTTATTTTTGTCATTCTCCAAATCAAACATGAAGTTATCAAATGTTTCTATAAAACTATTTAAATCATAATTTTTATATAAATAACCATTATCATTTGATTTAATAAATTCCTTAGGACCGTTTTTGCAATCACTTGAAATAATCGGAATTTTTGATGCTGCAGCTTCTATTAAAACAAATCCTGGGTCTTCCCAAGCAGATGTTAACGTAAAACAAATTGATCTTTTATAATATTTATAAACATTATCTTTAAAACCTAAAAATTTTATATCATTCTGTAAATTCATTTTTTTTGATTTGTTTATTAGTTTTGTTTTTAGTTCGCCTTCACCCAAAATTATTAATTTCAAATTTTGAAATTTTTCTTTTAAAATTTTAAATCCATCAATTAAAAATTCTTGGTTTTTTTGTTTTGTTAATCGTCCTACATTTATAATATATTTTGTATCATCTAAATTTTCAAAAATCTTTTCTCTTATTTTTAAGTTTACTTTAGAAATATTTATAATTGGATCTCTTACTAAACAAATCATATTACTTTGAAAAATATTTTGATTTATTAACATTTTCATTGTGTCTTTAGTTGGTGTTGATACCTTATGAAGTTTTTTACTTGATAATTTCCACAAAAACTTTCTTAAAATAGTAAGTTTAGGAAAGCCTGAAATCCTTAAAACAAATTTACATTTAAAATTAAAAAACAAAAGTAAGATTAAAGGCAGAGAAGTAATTAGATGAAGAATGATATAATCTGTCTCTTTTTTTGTTGAAAGAAATTTATACAATTTAATTACTGAGATAAGAGAAATTAAAAAATATGAAAATCTACTTTTTAAGAAGGTATATCTGGGCAAATTATTATATAAATTGATATTTTTAGTAAAAGATATAGTTTCGACTTTGTTTAATTTAATTTCATTTTCAAATGAATTCCATTCTCCTACCACATTTATGATATATGGATTAATTTGCCTTGAATATTTTTTTATGCTAATTGCAGAATTTAAAACAGCCTTTACAGTAGCCACATCTGATAAAAAAGGAGACCAATAATAGAAATTCATTTTATGATTTATGCTAGTTTATTAACTTATTTAAAAAAGAATATAAATAAAAAAAAGAATTTAATTTTTTTTCTGCCTGTTTTTTCACAAGGAGGTGCTGGGAACTCAATTCTTAGATTGTGTAAAAACATAAAATATAGATCTTATAATATCTTTATAATATCTATTGGCAAAAACTATTACAAAAATGATTTTAAAAAATTAAATATTTGTATTGTTGAATTAGAATTTAAAAAACTATTTTTTTCAATCAAAGAAATTCAAAGAATTATTATTGAGATAATTAATAATAATTTTACTAATACATTTCTTATTTCAAATATAAATTATGCCAATGTTATTTGTTGTTATTATTTAAGAAATATAAAATTTTTAAAAATAATAACTATTGAAAGAACACCTATTCAAGAATTAGATTTTTATATATCTATTAAAGATTTTATTAAAAAAAAAATAATCAAATTTCTTATATTAACAACTTATAAAAATGCTCATATAAGAATAGGTAATTCATATACAGTCTCCAAAGATTTAAGTAAAATTTGCAATTGTAAAGTCAAAACCCTTTTACCTTTTATAAAGATTACCAAAAAAAAATATCTAAAATTTAAAAAAGAAAAAATTTCTTTATTATGGATTGGCAGAATGTCTGCTGAAAAGAATATAGATGATCTGATTAATGCAATTAATTATCTAAAAGATATTAATTTTGAGTTAAATATTTTAACTGATAACAAATTGATATTATCAAATTACAAAATAGATAGAACTTTGCATAAAAAGATAAATTTGATTAAATTTAATAAAAAAAAAATTTCTAATTTTTATAAAACCTCTGATATTTTGATATCTACATCTTACTATGAAGGTTTTCCAAATGTAATTGCTGAAGCTATAAATTATAACTGCTTTATAATCTCTGCTGATAATTTTGGAGGTTCGAAACAATTAATTTCAAATAAAAAAAGTGGATTATTCTACAAAATTCAAGATCCTCAAAATCTTGCTGAAAAGATTAAATTCACCATTAAAAATATTTCTAGAGTAAAAAAGATGATATCAAATTCAAAAAAAAATTTAATAACTTTAGCTAAAAATTACAATCAATCGTATGATAAACTTTTTAATAAACTTTAAATGATAGTAAACAATCAAAAAAAAATTAGATTAAAAAAGAATAAAATTTCATTTTCTATTATTACAGTTTCTTTAAATCAAAAAAAAATAAAAAATAATTTTAAATCTTTAATGAACCAAACTTATAAAAATTTTGAACATATTGTAATTGATGGTGGTTCAACAGATGGAACACTTGATATTATAAAAAAAAATTCTGAAAATTTGGCGTTCTGGTCATCTGAAAAAGATAAAGGGCTTTATGATGCAATGAACAAAGGAATAAAAAAATCTAGAGGTGATATTATTGCAATTTTAAATGCTGATGATGTTTACTTTAAAAATGCACTAAAGACTGTAAAAAAATATTTTGAAAAAAACAAAATAGATTTTTTGTTTGGAACTGTAAAAAAAGATAGAGTTCTACAAGGATTTTGGCCTAAAAAAATTAAATGGAAATTTAATATTTACCCCTCACACTCTGGAGGTTTTTTTATAAGACGTAAAATACATAAAAAAATTGGTTTATACGACTTAAAATATAAATATTCTGCTGATAGAGATTTAATTTATAGGTTGATTGTAACTCACAAATTGAATGGCATGTGTACAAAAAAAAATGAAATTATATCTAAATTTGATACGGATGGTCTTTCAAGTAAAGTTGGTTTTATTACTCGTATAATTGAAGAGTCTAAAATAAGACTTAATAACAAGCAAAATATTTTTTTTGTTTTTTTTTTAATAATCATACACAGTATAAACAAAATTATAAATATTTTTAAAATTCAATGAATATAGCTTTATTTTGTGGTGTTTATTTTCCTCAACCAGGTGGTGCTCAAGTTCAAGTTCATAATTTGGCAAATAAATTAATAGAAAAAGGTCATAACGTTGATGTTTTCATTCTAAACAAAACAAATATAAATAATAATCTCTATAACTTAATAATTATAAATAGATTTATTTTAAGTGCTTTCTATTACTTAAATTATTTTTTTAAAATTGATTTATCTTTTTTATTTATGATTTACATGAAATCTATTTTTAAAAAAAAAAAATATGATGTATTTCATTTTCAATTTTTAAATTTTAAAACATTATATATATTAAAATTACTTAAAAAAACAAAAACAAAAATTTTAACTACTTTTCAAGGTATTGATATTCAAATCAATAAAAAAATTAACTATGGTTATAGACTTAATAAAAACTATGAGAAATTATTTTTTGAGTGTTTAAAAAATATCGATATTTTTTTTTATATTTCTAAAACCATCAAAAAAGATTTATTAGAAGCTAAAATTAAAAGAAATAAAATTTATTTTCTCCCGAATGCCATTGAAACTTACAAATTTAATAATTATCCTAAAAACAATATTGAAGCCATTACCAAAAAAATAAAACTTATCACAGTAGCTCGCTTTGCAGAAAAAAAAAAGGGGCTAGACTTAATACCTAAAATTGCTGAACATCTTTTCAATAAAAATGTAAATTTTGAATGGTACTTAGTTGGTCATAATTCAAAGAATCTGAAAAATTTACCAAATATGAGCAAATATTCCAAACATTTTAAATATTTTGAAAATATTGAAAATTTAAATGAAGATTATTGCCCACATAGTAGTCTTATTAAGATCTATAAAGAATGTCATTTATATATAAATCTTGCAAGAATTGAGTCTTTTGGAATCACTTTAATTGAAGCGCTAGCAAGTAGTTTACCAATAATTACTTTTAATACAAAAGGTGGCAATGAACTAGTAATTGATGGTTATAATGGACATGTAATTAAAGATTATTCATCTGATAATATGGCAAATGCAATAATTTCCTTTTATAAAAATGAAAAATTATTCAATAAAATAAAACTTAATACAATAAAATCTGTACAAAAATTTGATCTTAATTTAATCGCAGATAATACAATCAATGTTTATAAAAAATTGAATTTTTAAAACATATTCAATTTAAATAAAATTCATATTTTTTTGGAATTTTTGAAGAAACTATATTGGGTCTAAAATCATACGAAATAAAATTAAATTTAATTTTATTTATTAAACAATCATAAATTAATGTTGATGTTTGAGAGATAAGCATACTAGAAAAAGAATATCTATTTATATTTTTAATAATTTTAATTTGTTTATTTTCATTAAAAAAAAATTTATTTTTAGGGTGTAATTTGAAATAATAAATACTTTTTTTTGATTTGTTTAAGTTATTATTGATTAAATTATATATATCCAAAACATCATGAGTCCCGGGTAGAACTAAAATATTACTTTTTGATTTATCACTTTTGAAATTATCTATAATTTCATTACTTTTTTTTTGCTTATTTTTTCTTATGTTTAAAAAATTTAATTTTTTTTTGTAATCGAGTAAACAAAAATTATTCAATGCAATTATTTTATGAGGTAGATGTTTTTTTTTATGATGAGATAATTTCAAAATATCCAACCACATAAGTCTATCTGAAAAAATTCCATGCTGATATCCAATTAATTCTAATTTTTTAAACTTACTCTTTAAGATTCTAGTCAAATAGAATCCAAAATGATAATCAAACATATAAAAATGAAATTTTTTAATATTATTGAATGTTTTAAAAGTTCTTTCTAATGAATTGTTATAAATTTCGAGTTTAAATCTATTTACTATGCTGTTCTGAAAATAATTTTGAAAAAAATCAGAAAAATCACAATTATTAATAACTAATTGTTGATTGACTGAACCCTTTATTTTATAAAATTTTGTAGGTAAAAATAAAATTAATTTTAATATATCTGAAAATTTAATAAAACTTTCAGCATGTAAAGTATATTTTGTTTTTTTTTTTAAAAAAAATATTATGTCAAGGAAACTCAAATTAGATAGTGTTTCATCAGCTAGTAAAAAATTTAATTTAGGATCTTTTTTTTTATTAAAAAAAGTTTCTTCCGTATCTTTATAGAAGTTTGGATATAAGGATAAATAGATATTATTAAATTTATTTGATAATTTATTTTTTTTTTTTATCTTTAATAAAGTTAAAACTATCAATGTTTTTAAATAAAATTTAATAATTTTTAAAAAGATTAAATTAAATTTTTTTTTATTTTTACCATAATATTCAACTTTATATCCCAATTTTTCAAAAACCTTTTTTGTAAAATAATTATCAGTGATAATCTTTATTATTATTTTTTTTTTAATAAATAACTTTTTTAAAATTAAAATATTAATAAGTTTGTTTATGAATAATTCTTTATCATTTCTAAGATTAAATACCTCTGTTTCATATAAAAACTCATTATTTATTTTATTAACTTTAGATTGAAGTTTTTTAATTAAAATATTTTTAAAATAGTCATAATATTTTTTTTGATAACTTTTTAAGTAAATATGTTTAACGTCTGAGAGTTTAATTGTGCCAGATGAAAGGTGAATTACGTGGCATCTTTTTTTTTTAATATCTATATTTTTTTGAATATCTATTATTAATAATTCTTGCATTATAACTTTCAAATAAAAATATTTTTTATATATTTGTACAATTTATAGAAATCTGGATGTAAAAACCTTCTAAACATTCTTGGATCTTTTTTTGTTACATTTTTCATAATTTTTTTAATTTTATGCATTTCATTGTTAATTTCATTGAGATCGTTTTTAACTCTCTGGGTTAACATTGCGTGTACATAAGGTTGCTTCCAAGAAGTTTTAGAAAAAATAACTTTCCATTTATTGTCATATGGATATTTATGGTATTCTATGGGATAACCAGTGGTATCCTTATAGTATCTATTTATATTTAAAAAATAACCTTGTTTAGATAATTTACTTTGTATTAGTTTGAAATATTTCTTAATGGTATCATAATTCATTTCCATCATGGATCTTGTATTAATAAATAGATCTACATTTTTAATTAGAAATTGATCCCATGGATTTAATATAAAAATATCGTATTTTTTGAGATCTGCTTTTGTGATCTTATTATCTTTAATTTGATATGAATAAAAAATTTTTTTTTCGGGATGATTTGCTTTTAAAAAGTATGATGACAATATATTAGACTCTGGGAGATCAATCAAAATTATTTTTTTCTTGTTATATCTTTTAATTATTTTTGAAGTCAAAGCACCATAACCTGAGCCAATTTCACAAATCAGCTTAATTTTTTTAAAATTCAAATTTTTTTCTAAATCATGTAAATATTTAACAAAAAAAATATCGTGTTTATCAACAAAAAAATATTTTTTAAACTTAATAAAGTTTTTAATTTTTCCAATATTTTTTTTTGGAAGAGTTTTTTTTAAATAATCTTCACCACATTCTTTTTTAAGATCTATAAAGTTTTTTAAAAACTCTTTTTTTTTATAGAATTGATCATCTAAACCATAAGATAAGTTATTATTTCTAAAATTTTCTAAATAATTAACATTGAGTAATTTTTTTTTTTTTCTATGCATATAAGCCCAATGTTTGCTTTTATGACTATATGAATACTTTTTTATGCTATGCTGAAAATTTAAATCTATCTTTTTTATTTCTTTTTTCATTTTTTTTTTAGAAAATCATTTAAAATTTTATTTATTTTATATTTAGGTTTCCATCCTAATTTTTTTATCTTTTGTATATTTGCTACTAAAAATGTAGATTTTTTATTATCATCAAAAGTCAAAGTTAAATCTTTATTAATTTTTTTTTTCATCATTAAAGCAATATCCTTTAAATAAATAATATCACTTGTTCCAATATTAAATGTCCCAAGGGCTCTTTTCTTCCATAATATGTTAATAGCAGAACAAATATCTTTAACATGAATAAAGTCTCTATAATGGTTTAAATTATTCAAATTTAGTTTTTTTTCTTTTATTTTTTTTTTTATTGATGGAATTAAAAAACTCTTATTTTGATTTATATGTGTATAACTAAAAATTCTACCGATAGAATAATTAATTTTTATATTATCTTTTATATAATTTTCGGCAAGTAGCTTGGTAAATCCATATTTAGAATTAGGTTTTGTTTTTGAATTTTCTAAAATTTTTCTTTTATTATTTTTTTGTTTATATACATGAGATGTTGATGAAAAAAAAAACCATTTTGGTTTATGTTCACATGTATTAATTATATCTACTAAGTTTTTTGTTCCAATAAAGTTTACATTTATTGCTTTTCTGTATTCTTTATTCACTTTATAAGTCGGGACTATCGCTGCTAGATGGATAACCAAATCAAATTTATTTTTTAGATACCATTTTTGTAAATCTTTTTTTTTTTCAATCCTTCCATTAAAAATAAAGTATTTAAAATTTAAATTTTTAATAAGTTGTCTTCCTAACACACCAGAAGATCCTGTTATCCCACATTTAAACATACTATATTTTTATATTGATAATAATTTTTCTGTTAAGTAATCTAAATCTCTATCATTTATTTTTTTTGTATGTAAACCAATAAAAAAACCTAGGTCTTCAATTTCTTGTGAATTTTTAAAAGTTTTATTTGTTGGATTTAAATTAAATAATTTTACACTTTTTTGATTAACAAAGTTACCACTGATTATTGGTCTAGATTCAATATTGTTTTTTAATAAATATTTTAAAAATAAATTTTTTTTATGTTTATATCTTCTATTTATTAATATAGGTAAACCAAACCAACTTGGTTGAACATTTTTTGACTCCTCTAAAAATGAAAATTGATTATCCCATTTTTTATTAGAAATTAATTTATGGATTATCTTTTTTTTATTAAATTTTCTTATATCCTTCATATAGTTTAATCTTTTAAATTGATTCATCCCTATTGCTGCTGAAATATCAAGTGGTCTTACGTTGAATCCAGAATTAATAAAATTAAATTTTTGATTTGAAATAACTTTTTTTTTATGATTTCTAGTTCTATCCCAACCATGGGCACGCAGTTCATGAATTATTTTGAAATCTGAAAGATTATTACAAACAATCATTCCTCCTTCGCCTGCTGTTATCTGATGTGAATAATAAAATGAATAAGTGCCAAAATCTCCAAATGTACCAACATACTTTTTATTATATTTAGTACCTAAAGACTCACAACTGTCTTCTATTAAAAAAATATCATTAGATTTACAAATTCTTTTAATTTTTTCAACATTTGAGCAATTTCCCAAAACATGTACTAACATTAACGCTTTTGTTCTAGATGAAATATTTTTTTCTAACTCGACTGTGTCAATGTTAAAAGACTTAGAGTTTACATCTATAAATTTTGGTTTAAGACCTGCTTGAAATAAAGGCCATAAAGAGGTTGACCAACAAAGAGCTTGTATTAGGAATTCATCACCTCTTTTTAAAAAATTTTTTTTTTTGGGATTTGTGAGAGCAAAAGCTGCTAACAAGTTTGCAGATGAACCAGAATTGACCATCAAAGCATATTTGCAGTTTAAAAACTTAGCAAACTCGTATTCAAATCTTTCTGTAACTTCACCCATAGTTAACTTTCCAGATAAAATAACATCTATACCTTTTTGCAAATCATCAAATGTAAATGCATCATCTAATAATGGGTAACTATTCTTAGTAACAACTTTATTTAGTAAATATTTTTTTTCTAAAGATTTAAATAAATTTTTATATTTCATTCTTATTGCCATCTTCTACTCATTTTTTTATATTGATTTAAAATTTTATTAATTTTGTTAGATATATTTTTTTTATCACAAGTATTATCATAAAATTTTTTTGCTATTTCAATTCTGTTTTGATTTTCAACAGAATTATTACCTAACATAAAGTTTTCAAGATGAGAGGAAAGTTCTGAAATATTATTCAGATCACATGGTATTATCATTTTTTCTAATTCAGGATCTAAAACATTTTTTGAATAAAAAATAACTTTCTTAAAATAAAAGGCTTCATATAACAATAAAGTAGACCTAGCTACATACGATGGAACTATAATAGCAGCTACATTAAGGTACAAATACACTATTTCATCCTCTGTTAAAAAATCAAATACTTGAATTTTATCTTCAAGATTAAGTTCTGTTATTTTTTTTTTTATAAATTTATAATTCCCTTTATCAGATCCACAAAAAACAATTTTGAAATCTAAATTTTTATCTTTTAATAGATTTACAGCTTCCAAAATATACATATGATTTTTGTGAGCCCAAAATTGTGCTGGGTAAAAAAAAGTTTTTTTTTTATTTAAAAAATCAAACTTTTTGTTGAGATCTTCACTTCTAAAAGTTTCTTTTTTGCTTTCATAATAACTGGGTAAAAAAGTATTAAAAGGAATTACCTCAATTTTATCAGAAGAACAGTTATAGTATGATTGCATTTCTTTTTTTGATCTATTTGTATCAACAATTATTTTAAATGATTTTTTTACACAATTGATAATAATTCTTTCTCTATCATCAATAACATTGTTTTTTTTATATTCAGGAAAGAAGTTGTCAAGCCTATGGTTTATGTCATATATGTTCACTGCATAATTAAAATTATCTGTTACATTAATTAAATTACTAGGTCCTAAAAAATAAATAAATTCAATATCATTTTTTTTTAAAAATTTACTAAAAGGATTTTTAATTCTTAATTTTGAAATTATAGAAATTAAAAAAACTGATGAAATAATTTTAGAGTAAATATTTGCCCATCTTATTTGATTAAATAGTAAAGTTTGAAAGCCTCTTTTTTTCAAATCTTCTTTAATTTTTTTACTAGTGGCTATAATTGTATAATCAAAATTTTTATCACCATGGATTTTTAAAATTTCCAAAGTTCTTAATGATTGATAGTATCCACCACCACCATTTGAATTAGCATCTATTACTATAGCAACTTTCATATGTCAGAAATATATTAGTTTTAAAAAAATTACATTAAGTATTTTTTTTTTATTTTATCATTCTTTAAATATTTTTTTGCTTTATGATAATCTTCAATTACATCTACCGAAAAAGATGAAGAATTTATACTGTTGGATCCTATCAATAACTCATTTTCAAGCGCTCTCAATAATTCTATGGACTCTATTTTTTCAAACTTTGATTTTTTAAGTTTAGTATATGCAATTAGTGACTTACGATTAAATACTATTATTGATAAATGTTTATTAAAATATCTCACCTTCTCATTAAAACCATAAGGAATATCACTTCTAGACATCCATAAAATTCTTTTTTTGTCATTAATAATTAATTTAACAACATTCATATTATTTTTAAATTTAAATCTAATATTAGGAACCACAATATCAAATTTATTTTTCATAAAAAAAAAGATTGTTTTATCTATATCTTTTGGATTTATCAAAGGTTCATCACCCTGAACATCTATAATTAAATCTTTTGCTTTTAATTTAAGTTTATTAGCTGCCTCACCAATTCTTTCTGTTCCATTGTTATGTTTAGAGCTAGTTTTAATATAATTAGCTGAAAATTTTTTACATATCTTTATTATTTCTAAAGAGTCTGTGCACACAAAAACATCATCAGCTAATTTAGATAATTTTGCACGTTTATACGTGTGAATGATTATTGGGATTTTTTCAATTTCTAATAAAGCTTTAGCTGGCAATCTTTTTGAATTTATTCTTGTTGGTATTAGTATTATTTTTTTCATTAACAATATATGACTTTTTCACATCCTAAATTTTTATAAACCCCACGAGCATCAAAAACTTGTTTAGAGTTTTTATAAATAAATTTATAATTGTATGCATCATGATCTGTAATAACTAAAACTGCATTAAATTTTTTAAGATTTTTTTCATTTATAGGGACAGATTTTTTAGTGAATTTTAAATTTCTTCCTTTTCTTAATTGAGGAAAATAAGGATCATTATATTCAAATTTAATTTTATTTTTTGTTAATAATTTCATTATTTCTATTGATGGAGACTCTCTATCGTCATCTACATTTTTTTTATATGAAACTCCCAAAATTAATATTTTTGGTGTTCTTTCATTAATATTAGCTAACATTTTTTTAATAACCCAATTAGGCATAGACGAGTTTAATTCTCCAGCTAATCGTATAAATTTAGGATCGTATCCTTTTTTTTTTGATATCCATGATAAATAAAAAGGATCTATCGGTATGCAGTGTCCACCCAGTCCAGGTCCAGGCATAAATTTTTGAAATCCAAAATTTTTTGTTGCAGCTAGTTTAATTACTTCAAAAACATCAATATTCAAATTATTACAAATTATTTTTAGTTCGTTTATTAAACCTATATTTACTGCTCTATATAAGTTTTCTAACAGTTTTGAAGTTTCAGCACTTTTCAAATTTTTTGCTTTAACTGTTTTTTTTACAATATGTTTATAAACAAAATCTGTTAAAATGGTGCACTTATTTGTGTATCCACTTACAATTTTCGGTGTTGACTGATATGAAAATTTTTTATCTCCAGGGTTTTCTCTTTCTGGTGAATATCCTAAAAAAATATTTTTTCCAATTAAAAATTTTTGTGATTTGAATTTTTTATAAAATTCAAAAGTAGCGCCCGGGAACACAGTACTTTCAAGTATAATTAATTGTAAAGGTTTCACTACTTTTTTAATTTGACGTCCACAATTATACACAAAACTCATATCGGGAGTCTTATTTTTTAATGGAGTAGGCAGACAAACCATCACAACATCACAATTTTTTAAAATTTTATAATCACTACTTATATTTTTTTTAAATTTTTTAAAATAATTAAATTTTTTGAGCGATGGAGAGTTAATGTAGCTAATTCCTTTTTTGAGTTTTTTTACTTTATTTATATCTTGCTCTAAACCAATTACTTTAATATTTTTTTTGATAAATCTGTTAGCGAGCGGAAGACCAACATATCCTAAGCCAATTATACCAACTATAAAATTTTTACTAATAATTTTTTTTTTTAGAATTTCAAAATTTATGTTCATTTTTTATAAAACTTTTTGTACCAATCTATAAAATGTTCAACACCTTTATCAATTGAAACTGTTGGCTTATATCCAAAATTTGATTTAATTTTTTCAATTGAACCTGCTGTTTCAACTACATCACCTTTTTGAATATCCTTGTATCTTTTTTTTGCTTTTATTTTTAATTTTTTTTCGATTATTGATATAAAGTCTTTTAACTTAACTGACTGACCACGAGCAATATTTACTACTTCAAATATATTTTTATTTGAAGATTTTTTTACTAACTTTTTTGCACATAAATAAATACCATTTACTATGTCATCAACATAAGTAAAATCTCTTCTATGAATACCTTTGTTGAAGACATTAATTTTTTCATTATTTAAAATTTTTTTAGTAAATAAGAATAATGACATATCGGGTCTACCCCATGGTCCATAAACTGTAAAAAATCTTAAACCAATTGTTTTTATTTTATATAAAGAGCTATAAGCGTGAGCCATTAATTCATTTGATCTTTTTGTTGCAGCATATAATTGTATTGGTGAAACTGCTGGATCGGTCTCTTTAAATTTTTTTTTTGTACTTTCTCCATATATACTGCTCGAACTAGCATAAATTAGATTCTTAATTTTGAAAATTTTACAACTCTCAATAATATTAAAAAACCCAATTAAATTCGTTTCTATGTATGATCTAGGGTTTACCAAACTATATCTAACTCCTGCTTGAGCTGCTAAGTGAATTACTAAATTAAATTTATTTTTTAAAAATATTTTTTTTATTTTATTTGTCGAAGTTATATCAACTTTTTTAAAAGAATAATTTTTAAATTTTTTTAATTCATTATTTCGGGCAATTTTTAATTTTATATCATAATAATGATTTATATTATCTACTCCTACAACATGATGACCTTTATTTAAGAAAAACTTAGCAGTATGAAATCCGATAAATCCAGCAGATCCAGTAATAAGGATTTTCATTAAAATTCCCTTTTTAATAAATTATCTTTTAATTTAAAGACTTTAAATTTATCTCTATGTCTATCAATATTATGTGAAATCATAATTAGTGTTAAATCTTTAGATAAAGACAGCATGTTATCAACCAATTCATTTTCATTCTTTTTATCTAATCCACTTGTAGGTTCATCCATAATCAATATTTGCGGTTTTTTGTATATTGCTCTAGCTATTGCTATACGCTGTTTTTGTCCTCCAGAAAATCTGATACCTCTATTTCCAACAATAGTTTGCGTTTTATTTTCAAGATTATTTATATCTTTATAAATATTTGATAGTTTTAATGTTTCCTCTAACCACTTATTATCAACAATGTCATCATCAGCAGAGAAAGTAACATTTTTTTCTATTGTGTCATCTATTAAATAAATATCTTGAGGTATGTAACTAATTATATCTTGCCACTTTTTTAAATTTTCTAAAATTGATTTATCATCAATTAATATTTTGCCACTTGTTGGTTTTAATAGACCTGTTAATAAATTTATAAAAGTTGACTTTCCAACTCCAGACTCACCAACTATAGCAATTTTTTCACCCTTTTGGATTTCAAGGTTAAGATCATTAAACACATGTTTTTTAGTCTCACTTTCATATTTGAAACTTAAATTTTTTATTTTAAGATTTTTTTTAAAAATTATGTTTTCTTTCTGATAATCATCTTTTGTAAATCTAGACTCTTTACTTATAGAATTTAGGTCACTTAAAATAATATTTTTTCCAACAGTAAGAAATTTTAATTGATTAATAGATAAAATTAATACATTTAATGCTGGCATTAATCTAATAAAACTGACAATAATTAAAGTTAAAATTGGAAGAACATTTATTAAATCACTTGAGGATCCTATAAAAAAAATAACATATAAAGTTATTGCTAAAATCGCAATTATTTCAATAAAAATTTTAGGAAGAGAATTAATAATATTCAAATACATTGTTTGAAATTCTCTTAATTTTAACTGTTTTGTAAAATAGTTTAAAAAAAGTCTTTCTTTCTTAAAAAGTACAGTTTCAATAAAAGAGCCAAAAGCATGTTGTATGGTCTTAAATAATTCAACATCGGCAGCAGACCTTATCTCTGCTTTTTTTTTAATCCTTTTTTGTAAAAAAAATTTTGAAATAAATATGAAAATAAAAATTATTATTGCATTTAGAAATCCAATTAACGATGAATTGTATGAGAGTAAGATTATTATTCCTGAAATTAAAAATGTTGAACTAAAAAATTTTAACAACCATTCCAAATACATGGCAGCATGGTTTGTCTCATTGTGGATTCTTTGATTCAAAGTTGATGGATTATTTCTTAAATGAAAACTGTATTCTTTTTGTAAATATGTTTTAAATAAATTTGATGATATATATACTATTGTTCTATTACTAAACACGCTTTGTATACAGTTAGAAATAAATATAATCATTCCCTTTAATAAAAACAAAATTAATAAAGCTGATGATAAAAATAGAAGTCTTGATTTCTCGTCTAAGGATATAACATAATCCACTATTTCAAAATTTCGATAATTAGAAAAAAATTCTGCTGGATCAATTATTGCACCTATAAAAATAAATATTGAGCCTATTCCAATTATCTCAAAAAAACTTACACTAATACTTACTAAAAAATTTAAAAAATATAAATATCTTAATTTTTTACTTAAAAGAAGATTTATTGAAGAATATTTTTCTTTGATTTTTTTTAACATTTTAATTAATTAACAAATTTTTCAAATCTTTAATTTTGTTGTCATTTTTATGTGCATACTCTTTACAAAAATCTTTAACTATTTTTTGAACATCATGGCCTTTCCACCAAGAATCAACGTCATTCCACACATTGTTAATGTGATTTGCAAGCTGTTTTTCGTCATCAAAAAAAATTTTTACTTTTTTAAGATTTTCGTAATGCTCTTTTGCATCATCTCTTATCAAATAGCTGTTATCTTTTGAATTAAATACAATAGTTGGTATATTTAAAGACAAAGTTTCTAAATATCCAGTGCCAAGATATGGTGATAGAAATATTTTTGTTTCAGATAATAATTTATCAAATTTCATTTCCATTTTATCTTTATTAATTGAAGGATATTTCTTATTAAATATTTCAAATTCATTGCATCCAAAATTTCTATTATAAAACCTCAATAAAATATTTTTTTTTTTTAAACCAGAATCTAGGTTGTCTAAAATCTTAAAAACTGGTTCAAAAATAAATTTTTTATTTTTTATTAACGAAATATGACTTTCTATTTTTTCTTCAAAAACTGTCATTGCTGGAATTATTATAGTTAATTTATTGGTTTTCTTTTTTTTAAAAAATTTAATTTGTGGTCTAATAATGCCAAATGGGGTTACTTTTGAAATAGCTTTATTTTTCCACCCCCATGTTAGGTATTGATCTGAGATTTCTATTTCATGTTTTTCATAAAAATGAAGATCATAATGACCATATGATCCACCATGGGTTCCCAATATTAATTTTGATCCATTTTCAGTTTTATCAGCACAATATCTTGTCAACAAAGATTTATTAAGAATATTACTTGAGAAAATTTTTTTTGGATTTGATGGTAAACTTAATTGATGTATCTTTTTTTTTTCAATTTGATATCCCTCTAAATACGATACTGGTAAAAATAAAAAAATATTATTAATCAAAAATTTTTCAAAAGAATTATCAGTGTGAAAGTTTATTTTAATTTTTTTTCTCAAGTCAATATCTGGTTCACAATTATAATAATTATTTGGAATAAAATTTGGAATTTGAAGAAGTTTAAAGTTTAATTTGAATAATTCTTTTTTACCTAAATAGGTTCTTAGTAAAACAAATTTTTGATTTCTTAATTTTTTTGAAAAAGCAAAATTATATATTTTTAGTAATTTGTATTTTAAATTAGGTTTTTGCCTAAATTTAAGTTTATTTAAAAAAAAATTTTCTGGTTTAACATCTCTCAAAATAATGGAAAAATTTTTATTTTTAGAAAATCTATGATCTAAAATCTTTGAAAACAAATATGCATTATAGTCATTTAAAAAAGATAGATTATTGAGTTCATCTGTACTTTGTGGGAGCATATCTTTTTCAAAATATTTTTTTAGCTCAATTGTAATATTTTTATTAAGGTTTAGTAAACTTGTTGTCATTTCCCATCTATCAAAAATGCTGACACAGTACCTATGAAGCCAACTTCCAATTAAAATTTTCCAATATTTATTTGAATGATCGGTATTATGAAAAGTATTTAAAAATTCTCCTATTTTATTAGTTAATTTGAACTGAAGTTCATTTAAATAACTATAATCCTTTTTTAATTTACTATAATCTTCCCAGTGGTAATTCAAAATTGTACTTTGTTCTTGCTCTTTAATACTTTGAAAATAAGGATGTATATAAATTTTGTGGGTATTACTTTTTATATCTAAACTATCGTCAATAATGACATTTAAACTTTGATTCATATAGTTTGTGCTATTTTAAATGATTGTTTTAAAATGATTTTTTCCAAAAATTCTTATACCAATTTATATATTTTATATAGCCTGTTTCTATTGAATCTTTTGGATTATAATTAAGCCTATTTTTTGCTTTATCTATGTTCAGAGTGCCTCTTTCTGGCATGAATTTTTCTCTAGATTGATAAGATATTTTTACTTTTGGAAATTCTTCTTGGAGAATTTTTAAAAGTTCACTAATTTTTCTAGATCTTCCAAATGTTAAATTGAATGTTTCATTAATTGCATTTTGGTTAAAACAACATGAAGAAATCCCACTAACAAGGTCATTAATATATGTAAAATCAAGCTTATCTTCACCATCACCGTTAATTTTCACATCGAGGTTTTGAATGGCATTTTCAATAAAAATTTGTCCTACTCTTCTACTTACGCAACGTTCTCCGTATAAAGCTGAAGGTCTTATTATTGTATAAGGTAGGTCAAAAACATGGCTATATGCTTTGATCATTAGTTCACCTGAAAGTTTTAAGGTTCCATAAATTCCAATCGGTTTGCATATCGCATCTTCCTTTACCTCTTTAGAGGTAAAATCACCATACACCATACTAGATGACATATAGATTACATGAGTTTTATTAATTCTTGCATTGTCAAGAGTATTTTCAAGAGTTCTTAGACTATGATCAAACGTGCTATGTGGATCCTTGTTTGATTTATTAGCATGAGAGACAGCAGCTAAATGAATTATCACATCTGGTTTTACATCAGTATAAATTTTTGACATTTTGTGATAATCTCTAGCATCCTGAATTATTAATTCTATTTTTTTTTCCTTTATTAAATTAATTCTATTATTTAAAATAGAATCATATAATTCTTTATTTTTAATTTCATCATCTGTATGTGAATACAAATTATTAACTGTTAAACTGTCAACTATGATTGGTGTATAATTCATTTTTTTTAAATGAATTGCTAAATTATGACCAATAAAACCACAACCACCTACTAAAAGAATTTTTTTACTTTTCATTATGAGCTAGACTGATAATGGTTTTACAAATTCTGTCAATTTCTGCCACTTTTAATTTTGGATATACTGGAAGTGAAATGTTTGTTTTTCCATATATGTGGGCTTTTTTATAATTATCCATATTTAAGTGGTATTTTTTTTTATAATAACTCATATTCGGTAGTGGATTTGCATAATGCACACTTACACCAATTTTTTCTTTTTTTAATTTTTTTAACAGATTATCTCTATTTTTTAAAAAAATTTGAAATACAAAAAATGAACTGTCTTTGGAATAGGGCATATGTGTAATTTGGTCAATTCCAGCAAAATTCTTAATGTATCTCCTTGCTATTTTATGTCTTAATTTTAAATTATCTTTATAATTGTTCATCTGACGATATCCAAGAGCAGCTTGAAAATCAGTCATTCTATAATTGTACCCTAATGATTTTACATCATACTCTCCTTGTTTTTTTCTATCTTTTATATCTTTATCTATTCCAAATGCTTTTAATTTTTTAATTTCTTTATAAAATTTTTTATTATTTGTGATTACAGCTCCACCCTCTCCTGTCGTTATTTGTTTAGTGGGGTAAAAAGAAAAATTACCTGACACACCAAAATTTCCAACATGTTTATTGTTATGATATGTTCCTAAAGCATGCGCACAATCTTCAATCACTTTTATCTTTCTTGATTTACAAAAATTAATTATATGGCTCATATCACAAGGATATCCAGCCATATGAACTACAATCAAGCCTTTAGTTTTTTTTGATATTTTTTTTTTTATTTCAGATAGGTTAATATTTCCTGAAGGATAATCTACATCAGCAAATATTGCTTTGGCTCCAGTATATTCAACAGCATGTGCTGTTGCTGTATGGGTCTGAGCAGGCACAATCACCTCATCACCTTTTTTAAATCCAGATGCTAAACAGGAAATATGTAAACCTGCTGTACAACTAGAAACAGAAATTACATATTTTGCTTTAGTATATTTTGAAACTTCTTCTTCAAATAAGGATGTGTATTTTCCATGTGTTAACCATCCACTTTTAATAATCTTACCCACTAAATTAATATCAGTTTTGGTTATATTTGTTTTTGAAAATTTTATTTCTTTCATAATGCTATAAATATTTTATATTAATTTTTTTTTTTAATTTTATTGATCTATCTACAGCAAAACAGATTGTCATTAAATCTATTTGTTCTTTGACTGAAATAAGTGGCTTTACATTTTTATTTTTTATAGAGTCCAAAAAATTTTGAATTAGTTTTTTTCTATTTTTTTTATCTGGATATTTTGCATCTAATTTTTTGTGCTTATTACCTTTGATCTCATAAGCGCCATAGTTGGAATTTATCAACGTATTATCTTTTGAAAAAATTTTAATTTCATGAAAATGATTGTAATCTGCTACAGCGTTTGCAGATATCTTAACTAAAATATTCTTGGGAAATTCAAAAATCATTGTAATTAAACTATCCTTTTTAAAATTTGTATTTTTTGTGACCTTGTTATTTCCTGCCGCATATACAGACTGAGGATTCAAGCCTGTAATCCAAATAATTAAATCTATCATGTGAATTCCAGCACCTAAAGTCAATGAGTAATCACTAACTTTTGATCGCCACTCAAATAATTTTTTTTTTCTTCCCCAAATATAATCTGCTTCAATATAAAAAACTTTATCTATATTGGTTTTTTTTTTAAAATCTTTAAAAAGAGAATTTACTCTTAACACAAGATTTGAAAAAATTTTAATTTTTTTTTTTTTGTTTAGCAAAGTGTGAATTTTTTTTAATTCACTAAACTTCATGCACATTGGTTTTTCAACTATTATATGTTTGTTGTTATTGATAGCCTTTATAATTTGATTAAAGTGAAAATTGTCATAACTTGCAATTGAAACTAAATTTATTTCCTTATTATCAAAAATCTTATTTTGGTCATCCGTAATTACTTTGTTTGGATGTTTCTTTTTTAATTGTGATATTTTTTTTTTGTCTTTTTCACAGATTATTTCAACTTTTGCACCTTTGTAATTTTCAATAGCATCAAAATGTTTTTGGCCTATTCCCATTCCTATTATTGCAGCTTTGATATTCATTTTAGTAGACTAATTTAAGTATTTTTTTCCATGTAAAAGTTAAAAATTTTTTATGTTGTAATACTGGTTTAATATTTTTTAGATCCTTCAATTTGTCAATTGCTAGGTTATATTGACTATAATTTTTTTTATCTTTAAAATTTATAATTTTATATTTTTTATCATTCTTGTAAAAATATGAAGTTAAATGCTCTTTATTTTTTTTAGAAATTTTTTTATTTTTTTCAATATCGATTATAATTTTAGAATTAATTACTTCAACAGAAACACCTATTGGGTATGACCTTGGGTGGACATTTGTTACCAAATCACATTTTTTTGTCTTAAATATCTGTATTGCTCTGTCTATTATAAGCGGATCAATACATGGGCTGTCTCCAGTAATTCTCACAAAATATTTTAAGTTATGTTTTTTTGATACACACACGTATCTGTTCAAAACATTATTGAGTGAACCTCTATAAAAATTGTATTTTTTTAATTTACAGAATTTGACTAATTGATCATCAGACTTTAATTTTGAACAAGCTATTATAATTTTTGTAATTTTTTTAGATTTGTTTACTCTGTTGTATACATAAGAAATAAGTGGTTGATTGTTAATTTTTTTCATCACCTTATTGGGTAATCTTTTAGATGACGTCCTGGCTTGAATAATTGCTACAGTCATGATTTTATTTTGTAAAAAATAAATTTTCTATTTTCTTTAATTTATTGGCATTTAACCAACATACCAAAGTCATTTTTTGAATTTTAAGGTATTTTATAAATTCTTTTTTTTTTTCATCTTCTACTATTAATATTCCGAAAGTTTTGAATACACTATTTTTTACTAACGCAGCTGTATATCCAAATTTTTTTAATCTCTTATTTAAAGTCGGTGTTCCATAGAATCCCCACTCTTTTTTGCAAATATCATATTCTTTTTTATTATTTAAATTTTTAAAAGTTATATTCTCATCATTATTTAGATACAAAGAGCCAACATCTTTCAGGATAGTTTTTTTATCCCACCCAACTTTAAATTTTCTACTTTTAGTTTTCTTTATTATCTTCATTACCAATCATAATTTTTAATAATAAAATTTTTAATTCGCCACTTATTATTTTTTTTAACCCATATTTGTTTATTTCTAAATTTTTCTATAATTCTTGTAAATTCTCCATATGAAATATTTACATATTTGCAAAATTTTTTTATATCTGATTTTGGCTCTATACTTTTCATTTTTTTTTTAATAATTGATATGGCTTTTTTTCTACTAATTCTTTTATTTCTTATCTCAATAGACAAATTATCAAAAACTCTTGTAAAACCAAATTTAAACCACTTTAAATAATGATGAATTGAAATAAAATCACAATCTATATCTGCATAATTATAAAAACCTGTTTTAGAAACCTTGGGAGTAATAAATCCATTTTTTTTTGATATTTTTAATATTCTTTTTGGATCCCATTTTAAAAATTCTCCCAAAAATATCGATTGTACTTTATTGATACTTTTAGTTTCCTCATAAGCGATCATTTTTTTATCGTTTAAAAAAGAGTCTTTCCAAAAACTAGCGTTGGTATTGTCAATTGTGCCAAAATTATTTATCCATTTTTTATCCATTTTTTCTTTAATTTCTTTTATTTTCTTTGTTCCATATTCTGCAGCTGAATTTTCACCCCAAATTATAAGTGGTATATTAAAACTTTTTGCTATTTTAAGTGGCATATTAAAAATTGTCATGTGCATAGGTATGGCTGATGAACCATTTTTCTTTAAAGTTTTTAAAGTAAAATATGCTTCTACTTTTGGATTAATAGTAAAATCTATATGGTCCACACCTAATTTAATTAAATTTTGTAAATTTTTTTTACCATATTGATTTCTTCCAGGAGTTTTATAAGTCACTGCAAGTGGAGTCATTTTATACTTTAAACATTCTAATACCTGCCATGTGCTATCTTTACCTCCTGAAACTGGTATTAAACAATCATAATTATTTTTAGATTTTTTTTTTGCTCCTAAAAATATTTTTTTTAATTTAATTTTTTTTTTTTTCCAGTCTATAACTGCAGACTTAATTTTATGATACCTGCAAGCGTTACAAACACCATCTAAACCAATAATAATATTTGGTCTTGTGGATGGAATAACACATTCATTACACCATTTCACTTGCCGAACCTTTCTAAAAAGATTTTACAATTTAAAAGTCTAAAAAAAAACATAGACTCAGAGTGAGATAAAACTTTTTTTTTATACATTTTTAACATTTTTTTAAAGTTTATGTACCTGTAGATTGAAGATTTTTCATCTAATAAAAATTTATTAAAAAATTTATCACTTCTATCGATAATAGAATCAAATGACGCATTAAAACCTCTTTTAGTCCTATTTTTAAAAATATGTATTGGCATTATATCTTTAAACGCCTCCTTAAGTAAAAATTTAGTTTTACCTTTACTAATTAAAAATTTTGTAGGAACTGTGTTCATATATTCTACTAAATCCACGTCGAGATACGGCGATCTATTTTCAACAGATGAATACATATGATTTTGATCATCTTCATTTAATATTGGTGGTACCGTTTCATAGAGTAATTCATTCAACATTCTGTTTCTTAATGCATCTTTGCAAAATTTTCTTTCTTTAAAAGGGGTAATTTTTTTACTATTCATTAGTGAAAAAATTTGAGGATTTGTATCAAATATATATTTAATATAATTTTTATTTTTTAAAAAATTTTGAATATTTTTTAAATGAGGGTTTCTTGTAATTTTTTTAGTGTACTTTTTCCAATAAAAATAATTTTCTTTAAAACACTTATGATTTTTTAACTCAGCCAAATAATGAAGTGTATGCTGGTAATACCCTGTAAAAATTTCATCTGCTCCTATGCCACTTAAACTAACTTTAAATCCTTTTTTTTTAATTGAGCTGTGCAGCTTGCTACTCACATAAGACGTAATTGTGTACATTGGCATTGAATTGTAATCTACAAAATCCTGAATTTTTGAAATAATTTTTTTTGATGCTTCATGTTTTGTTTTAATCTGTGTATTTTGAATTTTAAATAATCTAACAGTTTTATTAATTAAAGAGGACTCATCATATTTTTTATTCTTATCAATTAGACTAAATGTATGAACTTTTTTTTTTAAATTTGATAAAATAATGCTGGAATCTACACCACCACTTAACAATAAAGTTAAGGGCACATCAGAAATGGAAGCTCTATTGATTGCATTTTTAACTTTTTTTCTAATATCATTGATAATGTCTTTTTTATTTAAGTTATAATTAGGTTTATATTTTAGATTCCAATATTTTTTAGTTTTAATTTTCCCATCTTTAAATTTAAGATAAGAACCACTTGGAATTTTTTTTATTCTTTTAAAGAAAGTTAAATTATACTTTTCTAAAGACCTATATCCTAAACCTAAATAATTATATATTTGCTGCTGATTAATTCTAAATTTTTTTTTGGACAAATTTATTATTTGCTTAATCTGAGATCCAAAATATATATTCTTGTTTTCACAAAAATAGTAAAGTGGTTTTTCTCCCATTCTATCTCTTGATAAAATCAATTCTTTTTTTTTATTATTCCATATTGCTAATGACCACATTCCTTTCAATTTTTTGAAAACATTATCACCAAATTCATTGAATCCTGAAATTATCACTTCTGTATCAGAATTAGTTTCAAATTTATAACCCTTTTTTTTTAGTTCATTTTTTATTAGAAGATAATTATAAATCTCTCCATTGAAAATTAATTTTAAACCATGTTTAGAGTAAGGCTGATTTGATCTTGATTTAAGATCTATGATGCTTAACCGACTATGAAGTAGCAATATGTTTTGTTTATTTCTTTTAAATTCAATTTTTTTTTGATTATCAGGACCACGCTGAATCATTGATTTTAAACTTAAATCAATGTCTTTTTTTTTTATCTTTTTGCATCCAATATATCCAGCTATCCCACACATTTATTTTAAATTTTTTTTTATTAAAAAATCACCTTTTTTAAATTTTTTTTTAGAATTTTTTTTTTTTAGAAACTCAAATGGAGATAATGATGTTTTTTTGAAAGGCCTAAGCCATATAACGTCATTAGTGTTAATTTTTTCATTTTTTTTTATATGTCTAGTCAAGTATGGTGATCTTCTCAAGTTTACAGCATTCCTTTTTTCACTTTTGTCTGGTGACTTTTTTAAATTACCCAAAATTAACCTTATATTTTTTGAGAATTCTACTAAACTTTTTAATTCATTAGGTGTTGCAGAAATTTTATGGTCATGAAAATTTGATGTATTTTTATTAAGAGTGAAATGTTTTTCAACTAGGAAAGACCCCAGGGTTAAGGCAATTTTAGAAATATCATTATTTATAGAGTGGTCAGAATAACCTATTTCAAATTGAGGAAATTTTTTTTTAAGAAAATTTATTGAATTCAAATTTAAATCTTTATTAAAAGCAGGATACTTAGATACACAATGTAATATTGCTAATTTATTTTTATAAGCATACCCAGAAAATTCATTAGTTATTTTTTTTATCTCATCATATTCCATAAGCCCAGTTGACAAAATTATTGGTTTATTGAATGTTTTGACCAATTTAATTAAAGGTAAAAAGTTATTATCTCCAGACGAAATCTTAAATAATTTTTGAATTTTATTTAAAAACAATGCACTTTCCAAATCAAATGGTGTAGAGAAAAAAACTATATTTTTTTTATTTGAATAAACGGACAATTTTTTAAATTGATCAAATGATAATTGAAATTTTTTTAATCTTTTATATCTTTTATTATCTGTATATCTTTCACTATAATAAGATTCTACTTTGTATGTTTGAAATTTAACTGCGCTTGCTCCAGAATTTACTGCTGCATCTATTAATCTAATAGCTCTATTAAAATCTCCCTCATGATTATTGCCAATTTCAGCTACGATAATTGGTTCGTCTTTTTTAAAAATATTTTTGAATTTGATCATGTAACACTTACTCGCTTCAATAAAAAAAGATTTGAATTTGTGTTATTTATTCCAGAAATAGCTGTAGGGCAGCATTTAATTGATTTTTTTTTAAGCAAATTAATAATTTTTTTAGAAAAAGATTCTTTGAAACCCTCAGGGTAAGAATAATGTTTTAAGTCATAACTTAAATTTTTTTTTATCATTTTAATACTTTTGCTAATTTCATTTATTAAATCTTTATTATTCATATAACTTAGTATTCTATGGGTATGACTATGTCCTCCAATTATACATAATTTGTTTCTTGAAATTTTTTTTAACTGACCCCAATCTGCTTTTTTATAAATAATATTTTTTCTTGGAAATTTTTGTACTTTAAGTTTTTTACAAATTTTGCTTGCAAATTTATAAGGGTCTATATTTTTATTTTTTTTTACAAAATTTCGAATTATATCTAAAAAAAGTATTTTTGATTTACGTGTTTGCAAATTAAAATCTTTCTTTAACTCTTCTATTCTCAAATTTTTAGATTTTGTTTTATCTACTGCATAATCCATTTTATCCGCCCATGACATTTCATTTTCATCTACAAATTTTGTAGTTATATAAATTGTAAAGGGAATTTTGAAGTTGATTAATAATGGGGCGGCAATTTTAATATTATTTTCAAAACCATCATCAAATGTAATAGCAAAAGATCTGTTTGATATTTTTTGTTTTTTTTTAATAATTTTATATACATCATCCATAGATATTGGATCACCAATATTAGAAATTCTTTTTAAAAAAAACTTAAATTTTTTTAAATGTATATTTTTATTATTGTAATTTGTTACAGTGTTTTTGTTATTAAATTTTTTAACAACTCCATGAAATAAAAAAATTGTAAAAGAGTTTCTTGGGCTTTTTTTGAAAGCTTTTATTGCATCTTCCACTATCATAAATTTTTTGTGTAAATTTCAAATTTATAAATACAATAATCTTTTAAAACTGTAGGCATAGCAGTATAATATCTACCAATTTCTGTCTGATTTTTAAGCTTAATTTTCTTTTTTTTTAAAATTTTTTTTATCAGTAATTTGCTTAAAATAATACAATTTAAGGTATTATAATATCTAATTTCATAAAATTTCATTTTTTTTTTTAAAAAAATTTTTTTTTTCATAAATAGTTTTCCAGTATCTATTTTTTTTTCTAATTTGTGCAATGTGGTTTCAATATGGTTGTATTGATTGTGAAAAATTGTCCAAAAAATGCTATCTAAACCTCTAAACATTTCAGGATTCCCTCCATGAAGATTGAATATACAATTTTTAAATAATGAAATTAATTTTTTTTTTAATACACCAGTTCCAAAAACAATCACTAAATCATATTTTTTTTTTTTTATAAAATTTACAAATTTTTCTGAGTTGAAACTTTTAAATTCATTTAAATTATAAAAATTAGATAAAAAAGCATTGTCTTTTTTATTAAAAAAATTTTTTTTTTCAAAACTATCAGTCTTTTTATCAATAGGATGCTTTGTTTTAAATTTTTTAAAAACACTTTTTTTTTCAATTAAAACATCAATATTATGCCTTGTTTTCTTCAGTTCTTTAACAAAAAAAGCATGATGCAATGTTTTTGTTGTAAATATTGCTATATTCATAATAAAAATATTAAATATCTATGAAATTTTTTTTTCCAGGTAACCACAAAATATTTGTCCTAAAAAAATTTCAACAACCTGAATTAATGACGAGTTATTTGATTTAATTATTATTGTATTTTTACAATAACTTTTAATTTGACCCCCATTATTTCCTGAAAAACAAAAAGTCTTAATTTTTTTTTTTTTTGCTATTTTTACAGCTTCAATCAAATTTTGACTATCCCCTGAAGTCGTGATGAGAATTAATATATCACCTCTTCTTCCTAAAGCTTCTACTTGTCTTGAAAAAATTTTTTTGAAGTCATAATCATTTCCAATCGCTGTTAAAACAGATGTATCTGTTGTAAGTGCTATTGCTGGGATAGCGGATCTTTTTTTTTTATATTTTACAACAAGTTCTGTTGCCAAATGTTGTGAATCTGAAGCACTTCCACCGTTGCCACAAAACATTATTTTATTATTCTTTATAGTTTTTTGCCCCTCTTTACATAACAAACTAAACTTTTTTAATTCTTTTCCATCAATCCTATCTAAAATAGATTTTAATTCTAAAATTTCTTTTTTTATAATCTTTTGCATATTCATTAATAGTTGTTTTTATATTTTTGTGGGTCCGTTTTATATATTTTTAATAATTCACTTATTCCTTGATCTAGTGATATGTTAGCTTTAAATCCTTTTCTTTCAATTTTTTTATTACTTACAAAATAATCTCTTTGATCAGGGTCTTTTTTGTTTTCTTCAATTTTAATTACTAAGTTACTTATTTCTTTCTTGATTTTCTTAGCTAAATCAAGTTTTGTAATATTTGCACTAGAAAGGCCAAGATTATAAACATTATTCTTAAGACGATCGAAATTTTTTATTGAATAAATCACCGCTAACACAACATCTCTAATATGAATAAAATTCCGCCTGAAATGTGGTTCAAATAAAGTTAATTTTTTTTCTTTTAATGCAGTTAAAACGAAATTATTCACCAGTAGGTCTGTTCTCATTCTGTAAGAATAACCAAAAACTGTGGCCAATCTATAACAAATATGATTTGAGTGATTTCTAACAACTTTTTCAGCATTATTTTTTGTTTGGCCGTACAAAGATACAGGTTTTAATTCTGAATTTTCATCACAATATTTATCCTTTTCTCCAATTCCATAACCAGAATTTGTTGTTAGGTAAATAATTTTTTGTTTTTTGCTCAATAATTTTACTATTTTTTTTATAGCATTAACATTAATTTGAACTGTTTTTTTTGGAAACTTAGCGCAAAGCGGTGCACCTACTAAAGCAGCTAGTGGAATTATAAAATCATGTTTTTTAATATATTTTTTTAAAACTACAATTGAGTTTACATCAGAATTAATTAATTGAAAATTTTTATAAAATCTAAGGTGATTTAAAGAGCTTCTTGAAAAATCAAATTTATCTATTACTGTAACTTGGTATCCTTCTTTAATTAAGTATGTACTAAGCATTGATCCTATATAACCAGCACCTCCTGTAATTAGTATCTTATTTTTTGTCATAATTTCTTCTTTCTAAAATATTTTTTACTTGTGTATAAAAATTTTTTTTTGAATATTCAAAGTATATTTTTGATTTATTAGCACATTTTTTATCAGATTCATTGTCTCCTATCATAAAACTTTTTGACATATTAATATCATAATTTTTTAAAAGATGTCTAATCATCCCATTATTTGGCTTCCTCCAATCAGAGTCTATCCTATATTTTTTAATCTTACTTTCCTTATGATATGGACAATAAACTAAATCATTTATAAGAATACCATTTTTCAAATGAAAATCTTTAAATTGTAAATGAAGTTTTTCAAAATCATTTTCTGAGAATTTTTTTTTAGCTATCCCAGCCTGATTTGTAATAATAAAGATTAAATAATCTTTTTTTTGCAAAAGTTTTAAACCTTTTAACACACCCGGTCT
>Ga0209223_10000852_pt1 | contig 34626 bp, 34 predicted proteins | sample COG_06_FD_184750 | JGI IMG/M metagenome (GOLD analysis project Ga0209223, IMG submission 184750) | Pelagic Microbial community sample from North Sea - COGITO 998_met_06 (SPAdes) (version 2) | ecosystem: Environmental > Aquatic > Marine > Neritic zone/Coastal water | place: Helgoland, sampling...
TTTTATCAATTCTTTTTCAAATTTTTCAACTTTTGGACCAGATGTTAAAAAATCATTCTTTAAAGTTTTTATAACTGCTTTAATATCGTTATCTTTTAAAGTTTGCTTTCCATAATTAATCATATTTGTCTATCTACTTATTTTTTTTCTTTTAGAGTGAAACTTTAACCATTGTATTTTATGATATTTTTCATTAATTTTCAAAAGACTTTTATTTTTTTGAAAAAGATCAACAATTTCTGAAAGTGAAAAAAATTTATTTTTTTTATATAGCTTTTCAAAAATTTTTTTTATCAAAACATAATCATCGTAATAATCTAAGGTTAATCTTATCTTTTTAGAGTGGTACTTTAACTTTCTTCCACAATAATGATATATAGAAAAAATCTTTGGATTGGACCATAAAAAAGACGTAACATGCTCTCTATCAAATTTAGACTTGGCTAATTTTTGAGCCTTTTCCAATGATCTAAAGTTAAAAATTTCACAATGAAAACCATCAGGTAAATAATTCAAATCTAGGTTACTCAAATAATCGTAATCATTTTTTAAAAAAACTTTAAGCAATTTATTAATATATTTTATATCGATCAAAGGACAATCCGCAGTTACTCTGATAATTATTGATGATTTATTGATTTTAGCACAATCATAATAACGCTTTAAAACATTGTGTTCATCACCACGATAAATTTTAACTTTTAGAGATTTTGCAATTTTTGCAGTTTGATCATCTATTTTATTCCTTGTTGTTGCAACAATCAAATCATCTATTATTTTTAATCTTTTTAACCTCTCTAGTTGATGTTGAAGTAAACTTTTTTTAAATACAGGCAGTAATATTTTTCCTGGTAGTCTTTTGCTGTTTACTCTAGCTTGTATAATACAGGATATTTTTTTTTTCATAAATGAATCCAACTTTTACCTAAAGAAAAATAGCTTTTTTCCAAGTTTTTTTACTTTAACCTTTTTTTTTAAATTAAAGTTTTCACATAATATCTCTATATCTTTCTCTATAGACTTTCTTTTGATTTCTGGAAACTTATAATTTAGCTTATCCTGCTTTCTCACATATTTGCCTCGAGCAATTAGAATGATTGTTAGTAATATCAATTTTAAATTTTCATAAATGATTAAATTAAAATATATTAAAAAATTATTATTAGTTTTTGTTGATATATTTTTTGAAAGCTTCAGCCATATATTAGAAATATTTTCTGCTGCAAGTTTTTTACTCTTAAACTGTATGCGTTCATTCAATATCCTTTGAGATTTAAATTTATTAAAATTATTTTTTTTAAGATTCCTAATTACAGTAAAAAGTGTATCTTGTTTTTTTATATTTAAGGATATTTTTTTTAAAAACTCACCATTGCCTCTATATTTTAAAGGAACATAATTAATTACTAGCTTATCTGAAATAACACCTTCACAACCTGTAGTGCAGCCACTTTGAATTATTAGTTTACAATTCTTAATCCAAAAAGATGCTGCACCTGTATTATTAATATATAAATTGTTTCTTTTATTAAGTTTTTTATGCCAATAACTTATTTTTTCTACGGGATGAGGTCTAACACAGAAATTATAATTAGGAAATTTCTTTGTAAGATTGTTTACTAAATCAACAAATTTTATTATTAGTTTTTTTTGGTATGGATAAAAATTTTTATCTCTTTTTAAGAGATTTGGAGTTCTGTCATAATAACCTTCTCTCTTTTTCATATCAATGATATTTTTATATGAATTAATATTGTTTGAAAAAGAAAAATTTGTACAGATTAATATAACTGGTTTTTCTAAAATTTTGCTTTCTTGTTTATTTATTTTAAAATTTATTTTTTTTTTCCATATATCTGATCTTGGAGATCCTGTTAGATGAAATTTATTTTTAGAATTAGCAAAATATTTTCTTAAAATTTCAAAATCATACTTACCCCAACAAAAGAAAGCTGTTATTTTTTCTAATTCTTTTTTGGATAATCTGTTTGTTATAAAATACTCCTCATAATCAAAATCATCTAATAGACCGTGTTCTTCGTCTATTGCTGTTATCATAAAATTTTTTTCGTATAACTTTTGATGAAATTTAGCTTTAGCCTCTCCATGAGTTATACTTTTAGTGTGTATTATTCCAGGTTTGATGAGGTTTTTTTCTAACAAATATTTAAATGTAGCTGTGTCAGATATATAAACATTAAAATGCTTTTTTAAGGAAATTATAGTCAGTAAAAGATTTCCAAGTAGCTCACGTCGAGCCATTTCCATTATTATATAAATATTTTTTTTTTTCATAAATTGTTTTTATTTTTTAGTTTTTTGCTTCTTGGTAGACTTGGTCTATCTTGATCACAATCTCCTTTAAACATTGGTGTCATTTTTAAATTATTTGTTTTAATAGCCCATCCTAACTTAATATTTCTTTTTACAAATGGCTCAAAATAATTAGGTATAATAATTTTGTTATCAAACATGTTCTTAACAAACCCTGATTTAAACATTATAGAATTTTTAATTCCATATTCATAAAAATCAATATACTCTGCTTTTGTTTCAACTAATAATTTTTCAAGTGCAAAATTTATTCCCACAAGAGCCTCTTCATGTCCAAAAAAATCAACAATTCTTAAAGCTTTGCTTTTTTTAAATTTGCAAACTCTAATAACAAAAAAACCCACTACATTTTTAAAACTATAGATTAAATATATTTTATATTTGTAATAAGGATGGTTAATATATCTATTCTGAAAAAAAGTTTCATCTTTTGCATATTTTTTTACTAGCTCATCAACATTATTTCCAAAAATTTTTAAATTTAAATCACCTTTCAAATATTTAATTTTTTTATTTGAAAGTTCTTTATTACGAGTTTTATTTATTTTTTTGGACTCTTTGATTAGTTTAAATGATTTAATTTTTGGGTTAATAGTAAAATAGTGTTTCATATTACCCACCTTAAAACCCATTTTTTTATAAATAGTTTTGGCTTTTTTATTACATCCAATAGTACCAATTCTGCTAAATCTTAAATTGTTTTGTGGGAAAAAAATTAAATCTAAGCCTGGATTAGGGGCTCCTTTAATAGCAAACCAATTAATCATCCATATTGTGTTATTTGGTAATAATTTTTTTGAAAAATGGCTATGACTTATAAAGCCATGGCATCCAATTAAATCTTTATTCTTTTTAGCAACAACAAAGTTATAAATATTTTTTTTTTTTTCATAATGCTGCCACTTCATAAAGTTCACATCTTTTGCCAATATATGGTCTTCAGACCAATGATCACCAATGAATTTCATTAGATGTCCAATGCTTTTAGTACTACAAAAATTTATTGAAAATAATCTCTTAACCACTTTATTTATTTAATTTATTTTTTATTTAATAACAATTAGTTTTGATTTTTAACTTAAATTTAGTACATTTCAAATGATCTTATTTATGAATAATCAACAGACAAAAAAAAAAATTGAAAGTTTAATTAAAAAAGTCTTAAATATTGACAGTCTACCACTTAATGCTTCATCAACGAATGTAAGAGAATGGGACTCGTTAGCATATTTAACTATAATTTCAAAACTAGAAAATGAATTTAAGTTAACAGTTAATCAAACAAATATTAATAACTTTAATAATATAGAAAATATTATTAAAGAAATAAATTTATGCAAAAAAAGATAACTCTAGCAGATTACTTTAGTACCCATGCTAGTAAAGAAAAATTTATTTTTGAATTAGAAACTGGAAAAAAAAAGGATCATCTCTCAATATTTGATAATGCTAAAAAAATGGCAGCATTTCAAAAAATAAAAGAGGGGGACATCGTTACAGTAATACTTCCAAATTCAATAGATTTTATAGAATGTTTTTTAGCTTCATTACTTGGAGGTTGGATTTTCAATCCATTACCATACTTTATACAAGATCAAGAAATAAAAAAAATTTTCAAATATATTAAACCTAGTGCCATAATAACTGATAAAAAAGAAATTTTTATAAATTTTTCAAATAAGTATAAAATATACAATCTTCAAGAATTAACTTTGAAAAACAAAAAATACAAATCAAAAAAGATTAAACCTAACAGTGCTGCTGCTTTGTATTATTCCTCTGGAACTACGGGAAATCCAAAAGGAGTTTTATATTCTCATAGCAATATGACATCATTGATTAAGTCTATTGTAAAAGGGTTTAAATTTAAAAAGAATGACCATCAACTTGCTTTTTTACCATTTGGTCATACAGCTTCCATAAATTATAATATTTTACCTTCTTTATTGACTGGTTGTAATTTATTTATTTCAAAAGGATTTGAACATTTAAGAAGTGACTTTTTTAATATAATAGAAAAAAATAGGATTACTTACACTGAAGTAGTGCCTACTGTTATCTTTTTGCTTAACAAACTAAAAATCAATATTAAAAATTTAGACTTATCATCATTAGATTTTATTGGTTGTGGCTCTTCAACATTGCCACTAAGTGCTCAAAAAGAATTTATTAAACAGTACGGCATAGGTATTGGAAATCTGTATGGTCTGTCAGAGACTGGTCCTACACATATTGATGATCCGCGAGAAAAAAATTGGAAACCTGGAAGTATTGGAGTCCCTCTTAATGTGAACAAATGTAAAATAAGTAAGGATGGTGAGATTCTTATAAAAGGAAAAAATGTTTTTATGGGTTATTACAAAAATAACCAGCTATATAAAGAAATTGTTAAAAAAAAATGGTTTCATACTGGAGATTTAGGTAAGTTTGATAATAATAAGTTTTATTTTATTGATAGAAAAAAAGACCTTATAATAAAAGGTGCAATCAATATTGTACCCATGGAAATTGAAGAAGTAATTTATAAACATCCAAAAATTCTAGAATGTGTGGTGGTAGGCAAAATTGACAAAATTCATGGTGAAGATGTTGCTCTTGTAGCAGTAAAAAATGGTAAAGCAGAAGATAAGAAACTTAAAAAAGAAATAATAAAACTATGTAAAAATAATTTTTCTTCCTATAAAATTCCTAGTCATATTGAATTTTGGGAAAGTATTCCAAAAACTGCTTCAAAAAAACTTTTAAGAAGAAAGGTCAGAGAGCTAATTAATAAACCATTATAATTGTTGAATAGCTTAAGATCTGTTGATAAAGATCTTTTATAATCATTAAAAAGTATTTTAAAATGAAAAAAATAGTTGGTATTAATGGATTTGGACGTTTTGGTTTACATTTACTAAAATATTGGTTGGACCGAAGTGAAAAATCATCTTATTTGATAAAATATATCAATGATGATTTTTTAACTATCGACCAATCAATTGAAATTATCAAAAACGATAAAAATGTTTTATTTAATAAATATAAAATTAAAAAAATAGCAAAAAAAATCTGCGTTCTAAAACCAGATGGTACCACATATGAAATTGAATATTCAAACAAAGATAAAGATCTTATTCCATGGCTTGGAAAACCTGAACTATTCCTTGAGTGTTCTGGAAAAAATACTGCTAAAAAAGATTGTATAAAATTTTTAAAAAATAAAACTAAAACAGTTATTATTTCTGCTACTAGTTGGGATGCAGAAAAAACACTTATTTATGGTTTTAATCATCAAGAATTTAAGAAAAAAATTAAAATTATTTCTTACGGCTCCTGTACTGTTAATGCCTTTATACCCCTAGGATCATTCATGGAAAATAACTATGGAATTATTGATGCCGATGTCAATGTAGTACACAACATTCAAGAATATCGACTAAAAGATAATATCACACTAAATAGAAAATTTTGTACATTGGAAAAATCTGGACCTCAATTGCTAAAATCTATTAATAAAAAAAATTTTAAAGTTAATTATACAGTGGTTCCTTATACAGGTGTTTCAATGATTGATTTTCGTTTTAGACTAAAAAAATGTCCCTCAATAAATAAGCTAATTAACACTTTGGAAAAAGAAACTAAAGACGGCGATTTAAAAGGTTTATATAATATACATGAAACTGATAGAGGTCCTAAAGTTCATAATTGTACACCATTTTCATCTGTTTTTATAAGAGAAAATTTTAAAATAATCAAAGATCAAGTGTACATCTCTGGTTATTTTGATAATGAAAATTCAGTCAACCGTTATAATGATTTGGTCAATTATATCTCAATCAAAATTTAATAAAAGAAAATCATTATTATGAATTCTTTTACAACGATAAACTATCACTATGTAAGACCAATAAGAAATTCTAGTTATCAAACTATTAAAGGACTTGAGTTAAAAAAATTTATAGATCAATTAGACTATTTAAAAAAAAATTATAACATTATTTCTATTGAAGAAATAACTAATTCCTTGATGCATAAAACTAAGCTTCAAAAAAGATCTTGCTTGTTAACTTTTGATGACGGCTATAAAGATCATCATAAATATGTAATGCCCGAGCTTATGAAAAGAAATATTTCTGGATGTTTTTTTCCATCTGCAGAAAATATTATAAATAATAATGTTACAGAAACAAATAAAATTCATTTTATTTTAGATCAACAAAAAAATAGTGATTTAATAATTAAAGATATTAATAATTTTTTAATAAGTAAAAATTTTAAAATACCTAATAAAAAAAAAATTTATGAAAATTTTGAAAAAAAATTTATTAAAAGATATGATAGTAAAAAAATTAAGTATATTAAATTCTTGTTACAGTCATGGATTCCTGATCCTCTAAAAGGAGATTGTTGCACCTTTCTTTTTGATAAATATTTAAAAGTTAACGAGAAAGAGTTCTCAAAAAAATTATATTTATCACCCAAAGAAATTCAGGAAATGATTAATAATGGCATGACTATTGGTGGGCATGGATACCGACACTTAAGATTAGGAGATTTAAGTTATAAAAATCAATTAAAAGAAATAAATTTGATGTTAAATTTTCTTAAAAAATTTAACATCAAAAAAAAATGGATTATGTGTTATCCCTATGGTTCTTTCAATAATAACACAAAAAAAATATTAAATAAGAAAGATTGTTTATTTGCGTTTTCTGCAACACCAGGTAGATCTTTATTGAATAAAAAAAATATTTTCAGTATTAAAAGATATGATACTAATGAACTTAAGAATCTTAAATGAAATTTAAAAAAAAAATAAATATACCAAGATTCCCTAAAGAAATAATAATACTTAAACTACTAAATTCGATAGGCCTAAATCATAAATTTTTAAATAAAAGAAATAATGATGTTCTGGGTCCTAATTTAAAAAAATTATTCTTCCTTTATAAACTTATTACATTAAATAAAAGATTAACTGTCATGGAACTTGGTTCTGGGTGGTCAACATTAATTTTGAGTTTGGCAATGAATACAAATTTAAAAAGATATAAAAATAAAATAAAAAATCTAAAAAATAATAAATTTGAAATATTCTCTTTAGATAATAGTAAAAAATATTTAAATATTTCAAAAAAAAGAGTTAATATTTTCAAAAGTAAACATCATTGTAAAATCAATTTTTTGTATTCTCCAGTGAAAATGTCACAATTTGAAAATAGGATCTGTACAGAATATACTAAGCTTCCAATCTGCAACCCTGATTTTATTTATTTAGATGGGCCAGACCAGTTCAATATAGTCAACAAAGTAAATAATTTTTCATCTGCAAATAAAGACCTTGTTCCAATGTCAGCTGATATTTTGAAAATTGAGTTTTATTTAATACCTGGCACTATAATTTTAGTTGATGGAAGGGCTGGAAATGTTGAGTTTTTAAAAAAAAATTTTAAAAGAAAATGGATTTATAAATTTATCAAACAAGTTGACCAGCATATATTTTTTTTGGATGAACCTTCTTGGGGAGAAAAAAATTTAAAACTTTTAAAATTTTATAACAATTAATCTTATTAAGTTATTTCTTAAATTTTTTAATCATATCAACTAATAATAATAAATAAAATTGATGAGAATTTTCAATAACATTATACATCTTTGAATCTATCCAAATATTAATGTCGCCTCTCTTTTTTAAAGAATTATTAATATCAAAGCCTGTGAACGTCACTACTTTTGAGAATTTCATTTTTTTTGCAGCTGTGACTGCATTAAGCATATTTTTTGACTTACCGCTTGAAGAAATTAAAATTAATAAGTCATCTTTATTTCCATATTTTTGAATAACTCTTGAAATCCAGTTCTCATATTTAAAATCATTTGCATAACAAGTAATTAACGCAGGATCATTGTAACTATAGCATTTGATGTTAGAATTATTTGTCAAATCCATACTAAAATGTGATGCTATTGAAGCACTTCCACCATTTCCAAATATATGAACATTTTTTTTATTTTGAAAATTTACTAAAGTTTCATAGATTTTTTCAATTTCTTTTTTTTGGGATTTTACTTTTGAAATAGTTGAATTAAATTCATCTATATAATTTACAATATAATTTTTTTTTAAATTTTTCATTTATATATTCAATTATAAATAACTTTTAAATTTTTGTTTCCATTTACTATCATATCCATAAGATTTATCGTCAATATAAATATCTGAACTTGGCTTATTTAAAAAAAGTTTATGAAATTTTAGACCCCATTTTTTTAGTTGATTAAATGTTTTTTTGTATCCTTGCTTATTAGATTTTTTAATATCATCTTTATTTCTACCCATATACCTTGCTGTATTGATTTTTATGATATGTCCTTTTTCATAGAGCTTATTTATCATTTCAATTGCATTCTTGTCAGGTTTAGAGCTATTATATTTGCTTAACGATGTCTTGCAAATTGTGTTATCAATATCAAAACAAAAAGTAATTTTTTTTTTCACTGATTTATTCTATTATCAAATATCCTGAGCCTGCACTAAATTGTGATTGATAAATCTTAAAATTTATTTTGCCAAAGATCTCTTTTATGGCAATAGTCTCTCCAGGAAAATCTTTGGAATTGGGCTCATCAAATCCAATAATACTTCCTTTCGTTAAAAAAGGTTTAATTGCTTTTAGGCAATCTTTGGTTGGCTTATAAATATCCATATCAAAATATGCTAATGAAATTAATGTTTGTTGATTTTTTTTTAGATACTTTTTAATTGTTTTGGAAGCATCACCTTTAATAATTTCGTGCCTTTTAAAATGATTAGCTGGACTTTCAGAAGCATGGTAGTTCAAAATCTCATTAAGATAGTTTTCATAATTTGCTGTTGTGGAAAATCCACCTAACTTTGCTAATTTTTTATTACCTTTATTTTCATGTTTTGAAATAGATGGAAATCCTGAAAACGTATCAAAGCCTACAATTTTTTTTTGCATATTATAAGGTTCATAAATACCTCTAAAATTTAAAAATAAGCTCAGGTTTTGTCCCCATCTACATCCAAACTCCATTATATCGCCTGTAATATTTATTGTTTTTTGATAAAGTTCATTCATAAACAGAACTCTCATCAAATTAATTCTATTTTGAAATAATCCTAAATTACGTATCTTAAATTCATCGTTGCCAGGCCATTCATTAAACATGTTAATCAATATTTCTCTATTTTGTTTCTCACGCGGAGATGTATAGGTAGTAGAGGTTTGTATTTTTTTTTTCATATTATTTTACTATATATTTATCTACTTTTTTCAAATAAATCATTTTAAAATAAGCAAGGTAATTTTATACATGGAAATAACTCTTTTTAAATCAAATACTTTTGAGAAGTATGAAAAAGTTTGCTTTACATTAATAATTAAATTAAGGCTTTCACCTATTTAATATGACGTTTAAACTAAATATTTTATTAAATCTAGATAAACCATGAATTCAGATTTTCATAATAAAAAAATTATAATAATTGGAAGTGGCTTTAGAGCAATGATGACAGCTTTTTATTGTTTGAAGGAAACAAACGATGTTACACTATTATCAAATAATAAAAATATACACGGCGTAATGAGTCCAATTAAATGGTTGGGTGGAAATTTCGATAAAGGATACCATTTTTTTGATGGTTTTAATGAAAATAATAAAAAAATTTTAGAAGAATTTGTTGGTTCTAATAATTTAAATGATTTTGGCTACGGTGCAGCAAGCTACACCAATAAAAAAATCTATCCCAATCACGGGATTCCATATTGGCCTCATAAAAGTATTTTTTTTGCACTGAACTCTTTAATTCAATATTTTTTTTTAATGTTTCGGAAAAAAAAAGAAAAAATCACAAGTTACAAGGATTTATTAGACACATTACCTAGTAATATAAGTGAGGCTTTACAGCAGGCTTGCTATAGAAACACGAATATGAGTGCTGAAAAATTATCACATCTAGTAAGTCGATACAGTCATTTTTTATGTTACAGACAAACTATTCTTCCAGATTTTTTATCAAATATTCTAAAAAAAATTAATTTTTTTGACTCACGAATTGCATCAAGAAGAAAATCTCTAGCACTTGATGAAATTTCTCTTTACCCTAAAGGTAAGTATATTGGCTATATTGCAGAAATTATGGAAAAAAAATTAAAAACATTAGGCTTAAAATTTATAGTTTCAGAAAAAAACAAAATTTTCAATGATGGAAAGAATATGTCAATTAATTATGACGGTAACTTAATCAATCCAGATTTTGTTTTTATAGTTACTGAATTAGATAGTGCAATTAATCTTTTTGAAGAAAAAATTAATAAAAAAAAAACTAATCATTTAGTTTCACAAGTTTTATACTATTTTGCTACAAATAATTTATATTCTAACTATCAATACATACATGGAAACGACACCAATATTTATATTAATAGGGCAACAAATCTTTCCCTTTATGGTGAAAAAACTGATGCAAACGAGTACGTAATCTCTGCAGAAGTTCCCACTAGAACAGACAGTGAAATATGGAAAAACTCAGAAAAGTTTAAAGATACTATTTGGAAAGAATTAAAATTAATGGGTATAGCTGGAAAAGAACAAAATTATACTAACTATAAAATATTCAACATTGAAAAAACTCTATCAGTACCTTTAATAGATTTTGACAATTCTTTAGAAAAATTTCATAATTTATTAAAATCAAAATATCAAAATAAAATTATACTACCGGGTGTAGGAACTTTTACACGAAATATTTTTATGGAATCCTTAAATTCAATTTTTAAAAATGAAAACAAATAGTCAAATATTCAATTTTGCCAAAAAAATTATAGATCACCCAAGAAGTCTTTCAGGGTATGGAGTAAGGGACACTTTAAAAAGTATCAAACAAATTTTGCCTCACATGAAAATTAAAAATTTTAAATCAGGAGAGCAAGTTTTTGATTGGAAAATACCATTAGAATGGAATGTAAAAAATGCATATATTGTGAAGCCAAATGGTGAAAAAATATGTGAATATATTAAAAATAAATTACATTTAGTTGGGTATAGTATTCCAGCTAATAAAACTCTAAGTAAAAATAAATTATTAAAAAAACTTCACTCTTTACCTAATCTTAAAAATGCCATTCCATATGTAACTTCTTACTACAAAAAAGATTGGGGTTTTTGTATTAAGCATAAAGATAAATTAAAACTGAAAGAAGGTAACTATAAAATCTTTATAAATTCAAAGCATAAAAAAGGTGTATTGAATTATGGTGAAATACTCATAAAAGGAAAATCAAAAAAAGAAATTCTTTTTTCAACTTATATATGTCACCCTGAAATGGCAAATAATGAAACATCTGGGATTTCTGTAGTAACTTACTTAGCAAAGTGGATTGCTTCAAAAAAAAGAAATTTTAGTTATAGAATTATATTTATTCCCGAAACTATTGGCTCAATAGCTTATATAAAAAAAAATTTAAAAAATTTAAAAAAAAATTTAATTGCAGGTTTTGTAGTTACTTGTGTTGGAGATAAAGGAAATTTCTCTTATATTCCCTCAAGAACTGGCAATTCATTAAGTGATTTAGTTGCAAAAACCATTTTAAAAAAAAATAAAAAAAAATTTAATACTTACACTTGGCTAGATAGAGGGAGTGATGAAAGACAATTTTGTGCACCAAATATAGATTTGCCTGTTTGTTCAATTACAAAAACAAAATATGGTAAATATAAAGAATATCATACTTCTCTCGATAAGCTAGGAACAGTAGTTGTTGAAAAAGGTTTAAATGAAAGTTTTCAAATATATAAAGATTGTATTAACTATTTAGAAAAAAGTTTTGAAAAAGATTTTTTTATACCCATTAATAATTGTTTTTGTGAGCCACATTTGAGCAAAAGAAACTTGTATCCTTCGATATCAACAATAAAAACAGCTAGCAAAGTTAAATCAATGATGAATATTTTGTCTTATATTGATGGAAAAACTTCAATTATTCAAATTGCAAATTTATGCCATCTTTCAACTTTAGAGGTTAAAAAGTATTTAATAATTTTTAAAAAATTTAATTTAATAAAATAAAAACAAAATAATAAAATTGGAAAAATATACAATAAAGTCAATAGATTTATCTGAAGCTATTAAAATTTGGGATACGTCTCCTAACGCTTGTATTTATAATAGTCCATCTTTTTTAAATAACTTCAATAATATTAAATTTGTGGCAGTGTTAAAAGGAAATGAAATAGTGTGTTGTTGGCCAATATTTAGTTCTGAAAAAAAAATGATAATTCCTAATTTTTTTTATTACTTTGGACCATTTTGGTCAAAAAAAATAATCGAACAATCAACCCATTCTTGGCTTTCCACATCTAGTAACGTCTATTTGAAATTTATTGATTTTTTTTCCAAAAACTTTAAAGAAGTTAATTTTCAACTTCATTATACTTTACTGGATATTCGAGTTTTTGACTGGTGGAACTATGAATCAAAAAATAAAAAAAAATTTAAGATAGCACCAAAATATTCTGCTATTATTTCTCTTTCAAAAAAAAAGGATTTAAAAGAGGTAATGTCTGACTATAGATACGTTAGAAGGTATGAAATTAAAAATTTTATAGAAATGCAAGATAAATTAGAAAATTGTGATCAGGATATAGAAAAAATGTGTACTCTCTATCTAGTTAATAATTCTCAAAAATACAATAAAAACCAAGAAAAAAGTTTAAAGGATGATATTAAAAATATTTGTAATTTAGCAAACAAAGGTTTTGGTAAAATAAATTGTTTTAAGGAAAAGAAAACAAATCTGTTAGTTTATTTTAATGTAGTTTTATTTGATAAAAATTCAGTACACCTAGTATTAAATTCCTGTGAAAATAAGTGGAAAAAATTAGGCATAATGGCATGGGGTACAAATAATTTGTTAAATCAATACGTTAATAAATTTGATAAATTTGATTTTAATGGCGCTAATAGTCCCCTGCGAGGTGATGATAAACACAGTTATGGAGCTTTAGAAAAACTATACTTTCAATTAAAATATTAAGAATGGAAATATTAAAAAAAACTTACGAAATACTTCCAAAAGAGTTTAGATATAAAGTAATTTTAATTTTTTTATCAACATTTTTGGTAGTTATATTGGAAGTCTTAAGTATCGCATTAATTTTACCATTGGTCACAATTTTAATTAATCCTGATGGTTTAAGTTTTTTAAATGAATATTTTAATTTTGATAATTTGATATCTTTATTAGATAAAGGTGACTTTATTATCTATGGAGTCTTAATTTTTGTATTATTAATTTTTGTAAAAGTTATAGCTCTTCTTCTTCTTAATATTTATAAAGCTAATTTTTATTATAATGTTAGAATTAAGATGACAAGTTTACTTTATCAAAAATATTTAAATACAAACTACTTATTTCATATATACAATAATTCATCTGTACTGATAACTAACATACATGGTGAAATTGGAATGTTTGTAAAAAAAGTTCTTACCATATTCTCTGATATTTTTTTAGATGTAATTCTATTTTTATTTTTATTTACAATATTATTAAATATTAGAGTTTATGAGACTTTAATTGCATTTTTTATGTTTATAATTTTTATGTTATTTTATTATAATATTATTAAAAAAAGACTGGATTATTGGGGAAAAGAAAGACAAAAAAAAGATCGTTTAAAACTAAAATACGTACAACAATCTTTATTAGGGATAAAAGAGGTAAAATTGTACCTAAAAGAAGCTTTTTTTGAAAATACCTTGATGAATATAGTAAAAAAAAGGGAAGATATTGCAAGAAAAATTGCCTACATATCACCGTTGCCGAGATATTTATTAGAAATTGGTACTGTTTTTTTTATTTTAATATTTACAATTTTTTTTACAAAAAATAATAGTAATTTTTCATTACTACTTCCAGAATTTGCATTATACTTTGCATCCTTCTTAAGAATGTTACCAATTTTTATTAAATTGATTAATAATCTTCAGACACTTAAGCTTGGATTTCCAATTGTTAAAACTTTGCATGCTGATTTTAAAATAGAACAAAAATTAAATATAATAGATAATACAAATCAAGAAGAAATAAATTTTAAAAAAAATATTGAATTTCAAAATGTTTCATTTAAATATCCAAATAAATCTGATCTAATTTTAGAAAATGTAAATTTAAAATTTGGACAAGGAAAAATTATAGGAATAATAGGATCAACAGGATCTGGAAAAACGACATTTTTAAATTTATTGACTGGTCTTATAAGTCCAACAAATGGTAACATTATATGTGACGATATCAAGATAAGTGAAAAAAATAGAAATTGGAAAAAGAAAATTAGTTATGTGACTCAAAAAACATTTTTAATGGATGATACAATTAAAAATAATATTATTTTTGGAGATGAAATAGAATATGATGAATTTAAGTTTGAAGAAGCAATAAAGTTATCAAACCTAGATAAATTTATCAAAAATTTATCTAATGGTCTAAATACTATTGTAGGAGAAAATGGTACACAAATGTCTGGTGGACAAATTCAAAGGATTTCAATTGCAAGAGCGTTATACAATTCTCCTGAAATTTTAGTATTTGATGAGGCAACAAATTCATTAGATGAAAATACAGAAAAAAATATAGTTAATGAAATAATGGCTCTTAGTGGTAGATGTACAATTTTTCTTGTAACACATAACAAAAAATTAACATCAAATTGTGATGAAAAATATTTAGTAAATAATAAAAATATTACTAGAATTTAATTACCTTAAATATCTTTTAGCTAAGTTTAGATCATCAGGAGTATCTATAGAAATTTGTTTGCTTTTAACTATATAAGCTCCAGTATTTTTACTCATTAAAGTCTTTTTATTTTTTAAAAAATTTGCATCTACAATATAAGCATTGCTATTTCTATGATAAATTTTTGATAATTGTTGTCTATAAATAATTTTGCTACCATTTTTAGTAAAATATTTAATTTTATTATTTTTTATTATAAGTTGTTTGTCTGGATGAAATTTTGAATCTGTTTCAGATATGGTCCATACAGAGTCATACTTTTTAACTATTAGTAAGTTTATTGATTTTTTTATATCATCTATTTTTCTTAAAGGAGATGTTGGATGTAACATAACTGCAATATCAAATTTTTTATTTTTTATGCTTTCCATTTTTAGAAGTCCATGCAGAAGAACTTTTGTATCAGATATTTTATCACCAGATAAATTTTTAGGCCTACTAATAACATCTAGACCAAATCTATTTCCTTCAGCTGCAATCTTTATATTATCAGTAGATATTGCAGCGTAGTTAATAAAACTACATTTTTTAATTTGTTTTGCTAAAATTTCTATAAGAGATTTTCCATTTATCTTTTTTAGATTCTTTAATTTTATACCTTTACTGCCACCTCTTGCAGGAATGATAGCAATTATTATTTTTTTAGTCATAAAATTGTCTATGTTTTTATTAATTTCGCTTTAATCGAAAAGCTCATAGGAAATATTGTATTTTTTCTTACTTTGTTTTTTTTATACTTTTTATCTAATTGAATAAATTTCAAAAATTCCTTATTCAGCCAATTTTTTTTCTGCTCTCTAAGGTTTTTAGGTAAAAACTGTATTGCTTGATCCCAACAATATCCAATTGCTGTAAAAGGTCCTCCATTAAATTTAATTTTAAAGTTTGAGAAGTTCAAATTTTTTAACATAGATCTAAATCCATAAGGAGTTATTCTAAAATAATCTTCTGGCACTTGATGTAGCTCTCTAACTAAAGGCTCAAAAATGTAAATTTTTCCATTATTCTTTAATATAGATTTTACTTGTCTAAGAAGAATATTTACATCCTCTATGTGATGCATGAGATTTGGTATTATTACTAGATCTGCTAAATTTTTTTTTAATTTAATGTTTCTATAATCAAACTGATAATTTTTTTTCTTTGTTATTATTTTGGCTTTTTTATTAATTTTATTGTATGCACCTCTTTTTTTTAGTCTCGAACTGATGCAGTCTATTGATATAAAATTATGTTTATTAAAAAAAGGTGCAAATAAACTTATTCCACCATATAATGTGTTTCTCTCCAGGGAAACTATAGTTGAATTTTTTTTAATTTTTTTTGAAAAACTTTTCAGATCATCAAAAATTAATTTAAAGTGAGGCCATTTAGTTTCTGTAAAAAATATTTTTTCTTTTAAAAATTTTTCATGTTCAGCTAAAGATATTGTTTTTTCCATTCCTAATAATTAAGACTCTTAATAATATCAAGTTTTATTTTTGATAGAATTTTTGCTATTTTTTCTCCAGCTTTTCCATCGCCAAAAATCTTATTTTTTGAGTATTTTTTCTTTTTAACCTGTTGGTTAATGGCTTTCAAAATTTTTTTAGCATTATAATCTACATGAACTATATTTTTTCCATGTTCTCTATTATGCTGACGATTTCCAATGTTAACAGCTGGTATTCCTAAAAATGCTCCTTCTCTAATTGCTGAGCTTGAATTTCCTACTAGACAAGACGCATTAAAAATAAGTTTTAAATAATCTTCAGGATTATAATTTTTTTGCCATCTAATATTTTTAGGTTTTTTTTCCTCTCTTACTCTTCTAATACTTTTTGAAAGCACATCTGATCCAGCATCTACATTAGGCCATAGCCAAATAATTTGTTGCTCTACTTTAAGTGCTGCATGTATTGTTTGGTTAATATTTTTTTTTATTTGTTTGTATTCTGTCGTTACTGGATGTTGTAGTATAACTATATAAGGCTTATTAAAATCTATTATTAATTCACCCACACCATAATTTGAGTATTTTTTTTTGAATCTTTCATCTATATTAAGCTTATCTCCTTTAATTAAATCTAGTGATGGACATCCAACTAAGTATACGTTTTTTTTGCTTTCACCCATTTTTATAATATTCTTTTTAGCATTTAGTGAAGCTGGAAAATGAATATGTGCGAGCTTAGTTGTTGCATGTCTGACACTTTCATCGATAGATCCTGTTACCTCACCACCCTGTGTATGAGCTAAAAGAATATTCATATATGACGCTGCAACTCCAGCTGCCAATGTTTCATATCTGTCAGCTACTACGAGTACAATATCTGGTTTAAGTTGATCAAAAGCAGTAGAAAACTCTATAACAGATAAACCTGTTGATTTAGACATAGTCAAAAGATTTTCACCTTCTACAAGTGTATAAACAATGTAATTTATTTTAAATCCATCTTTTCTAATTATATTAGAAACTGCGCCATATCTATTCAATATAGCCGAAGATCCTAAAACAATCTGCAGTTCTAATTTATTATTTTTTTTTATAGCAACCAAAGCTGATTTAATTCTAGCATAATTTGCTCTGTTATTTATCACCACACAAACTTTTCTTTTTTTCATGATATATCTTTTGGTTTAAGAATTCTCTTTGATGATACAAAATTTGCAACTTTTCTTCCAACTATATTTTTCATTTGGTTCTCTTTAAATCCAAAACCAGGCTTTTTCATAGTTAAATAATCTTTTTTAATAACAGATCCTTTTTTTAGATCTTTCTTTAATGCAATGCTTTTACCAAATAATCTTCTCATTACCTGGATGTCTCTTTTAATTATATTCTTATTTACAGGATTTTTATTAATAACAAAAATTTCATCTCTTATTTTGCATAAGTTTTTAAATTCGTTAAAATTTAAAGATGAACTGGCATCAGGGCCTTGATCATTTTGATTTAATTTTAAATGTACCTCAATTAGATTGGCTTTTAAAGTTAATGCCATCAAGGATGGTGATAACAAACCACTATGATCAGAGTAACCTATTTGGCAATTAAACTTTTCTCTTAACTCACTAATGATATTAAGGCCTGTATTTTTTAATTTTACAGGATAGTTGCTAGTACATTGAAAAATTGCATGCTTTATAGAGTTTTTATTCAATCTACTATGTAAATTTTTTATTTCATTAAAATTCATCATTCCTGTGCTAAATAAAATAGGTAATTTAGTTTTCATCATGTCTTGAATAAGTTCATCAGATCTAAATTCACCAGATGCAACTTTCCACGCACTGGTTTTAATTTTTGTTAAAATATCAACTCCTTTTCTAGAAAAAACTGAACTTAAAAAAATAATTTTTTTTTTCTTACAATAATTTGAAATTTTAAACCATTCTTCTGTCGAAAATTCAACACTTTCCCAATAACTATATCTGTTTTTAAAATTTTTTATCTTAATTCTAAATGGTTCATCCAAGGTCGATTCTTCACTTGCCAAATGAAGTTGAAATTTAGCTGCATCGCCGCCATTTTCTTTAATCTTATCAATAAAGTTAAATGCTTTTTCAATAGATCCATTATGTGCTTGTCCAATTTCACCTATAATTAAGGGTAAACTTTTATCGCTTATAACTCTATTATCTATTTTAAAACTTTTTCTAATCATAAAAATGATAATTAACTATTTATTTAAAAAAATTCATCTTTTTAATTTATTATTGTATTAAAAGTATTTAATAGTCTCCTTGAAGACTCTCCATCTTTATTTCCTATATAATGGTCAATAATGTTGTTTATTTTTTCATTTTCCACATCAGGAAAGTCTAATTGGTTGGAACAAAATTTATTTAAATAATTTGTCATTGAGGTTTCATCATAAGCATAATATGCGAAATCTTCTAATCTTAGAGTGCACTTTTTAAATTTATCTGAAGTACTAATATTAAAATAAGGCACAATTATCGGTTTTCTTAATATTAAGGCCTCTATTAATCCTGTAGATTGAAAACCAATAATTAACTTTGAGTCCTTAATCAATTCTGCTGCATTTCCACTTCTTCTTAATATGACGTTTTCTAAGTTATTCTTATCAATAATCTTGCTCAAAATAATCTGCTCCTTGCTATACATCTTAGTTTTAATTATTATTTTTTCACTGCGATTTTTTTTTGCAAATTCCAATAATAATTTTGTAATACTATTAGAGTAGTTTTTTAGGTCAAACTCTTCTTCTAAAAATTTTGGAGGTTTCCAGTTTGGTAACAAATATAATATATGTTTTTTAGATATGTCTAATTTTTTATAGTAATAGTCTGCTCTTGTCATGCCAACCACATATACCTTATTAGAATCAATTATTGATGCTTTAACTAAAACATTTTTATAACCTTCTGTATAAACAGTCATATAGTCTCCATTATATCTACCATTTTTAGAATTTGTATTAATATACGAATCTGTAAGAGCACTTTGATCATTATAATGTAATGACTCTTTTTGACATACAATAAATTTTATATTTAAAAGCTTACATGCTAAATGAAATTCCTTATCTGCTCTATATCTAAAGTTGAAACTGATTATTGCTAAAAAATTATTTTTTTTATTAAATATTTCTAAAGTTTCTTTTAAATAATTTCTATATTTAATCTTTAAAGAATTAACTGTTTTATCTTCAGAAAAATATTTATCGTCTGTTAGATCATGTTTATTTTTTGAGAAAAATTTATTAAAAACTATTTTGATGTTGTTTCTTGGAAAGTAAAAAAAACTAAATTCATTTATTTTATTCTTTCTTAAAAATTCAATATCATCAGCTCCAAATGATTTATACAATACCAAAACTTTTTTTTTTGAATTACTAGTATTTTTAAAATTTAGCAAAAATAAAGAAATATTCCATGAAACAGATGTTAAATATGGACTATTCATCTTACAACTTGTTATAAGAAAAATTTCATTTACAAAGTTTGCTAGATTATAAATATTTTTAATTAAAATTTTTAAAGACATCTATTAAGTAAATAATTTCTTAAATTTTTTATAAAAACCATGATCTGTTATTAATTTCATTGTCTTTATTTAAAATATTATATGGGAGTTTTTAGTTAAACCATAACTTTCATTTTTATAAATAACATTTATTGATTCTAATAGCACAATTTTATCTTTATTATTTATAATAATTTTTTCTAAGTAATTATCTCTTTTTTTTATTTCATCCTGTGAAAATTTTATAAAAAGATTACATTGCTTGATAATTACTGAATTTATATGATAAATTCAGTAAAAATAAACAAATTTGCACTTTAAGATTAATTTTATATATTAATATTAATCTTTTGGTTAAATCATATAGTAACAATATGCTTAAGAATATTCTTCAAATTCTATTATTAATGATGCTTGATTTGCTCAAAAAAAATTAACTAGTTTTTTAAAATGAAAAACAAAAATCTTTGGAATTATTTTGTTAGCAAAAATCATATATTGCCCTCACCGATTGCAAATAAAATTGGATTACCAGTAGTTAGAACACTTGTTTCTGATATTCTAATTAAATTAAGAAGATTTAAAAACTGTAGACCCAAAAGTATTTATGAAAAACAACTAATAAATGATGGAATAGTTGTTATTCCAAACTTTTTGCCATCTCAAGAATTTACAAAATTAAAAGCAGAATATAATCAAATATTTTTAAATTCTCAAAATTTAAAAATAAAAGAAAAAGGTTCATTAAAGGTTGAAATTCATACTATGACAAATGAAGAGTCTAAAAAGTTTCCGATGATGGAAAAATTTTCTAAAAACAAAGAACTCATTAGATTAATATCTGTTGGGGAGGGTGTTAATCCAGTGAATCAAATTAAAAATTTTAATCTTGAAAACTCAAGTTTTGGAGATCCACAAGATGATACAGATGAAAATGTAAAATTTCACTGTGATATTCATTTTGATTCACATAAAGTTTTATATTATATGTCAGATGTCTCAGAAGAAGATGCTCCTTTTATATATTGTAAAAAATCTCATAAAAACAATTTTCAAAGAATATGGTACGAGTTACAAAGAGGTCAGCTGAAAGATTCACATAAAGATTCATATAGAATTGAAAATCATCTTGATAAAAAAATCTTTGCAAATTACTTTAAAAAAATAATGGAACATAAATATAAAGTGATTAGCCTAAAGAATACTTTGATCATTGCAAATGTGCATGGCTTTCATAAAAGAGGAGAGGCCAGTAAAGGTAAAAAAAGAGCTATTATACGAATTCCATATAGATATAATCCACTTGGACCATCAAAAAATATTCCAGCAGATCTATATGATGGAAATTTATTTTAAAAATATCACATAAATATAATTACAATAATCTAGTTAATATTTTAACAATTTATTCAACTTTTTTGTTTTCACTAGTAGTAAGTATGGTAAGTATTTGGTGAATGAAGCTTAATTACCGCCCAGAAATTGATGGCTTACGTGCGATAGCAGTTATTTCTGTCATTGTCTATCATGCTCAAATATTTTTTTTGGACCATAAAATTTTTGGAGGTGGTTTTATTGGGGTTGACATATTTTTTGTAATCTCTGGCTATTTAATTACTTCAATAATATACAAAGAGTTAATAACAACAGGATCTTTTTCATTTAAACATTTCTATGAGAGAAGAATAAGACGAATTCTTCCGGTATTATTAGTTGTAATTTTGGCTTCAATACCTTTTGCTTGGATATATTTACTTCCACATAGTTTAATAGATTTTTCAAAATCTATTCTTTATTCACTTGGATTTAGTTCTAATTTTTATTTTTGGCAATCTGGTGCACAATATGGCGCTGAAATTAGTTTGTTCAAACCCTTTCTCCATACTTGGTCATTATCGGTCGAAGAACAATTCTATATTTTATTTCCAATAATTTTTCTTATTACATTTAAATTTTTTAAAAAGTACTTGATTCATGTTTTAACATTTGGATTTTTTTTCAGTTTAGGTTGTGCTGAATGGGGTAGTAGAAATTATGCACTATTTAATTTTTACGTTTTGCCAACAAGAGGTTGGGAATTAATAGCGGGTTCAATATTAGCCTATTTTGAAATTACTCGAAGCCATAGAAATAAAAACAAAATTCTAGCTCTAGTTTTGCCAAGTGTTGGTTTAATTATGATTATACATTCAATAATATTTTTTTCAGATGAAATTATACATCCATCATTTTATACAATTTCTCCAATTGTTGGTGTTTGTTTGATCATATGGTTTTCTGATAAAGATGAGTTAGTCACAAAAATATTTTCATCAAAAATATTTGTAGGAACTGGTTTAATTTCTTACTCTTTATATCTTTGGCATTATCCTATATTCGCCTTTGCAAGAGTAACTGGTTTTTTACAAGAAGATGATACATTAATAAAATTATTACTAGGAATAATTATTCTATTCCTATCTATTCTTTCTTATTTTTTTGTCGAAAAGCCCTTCAGAAATAAAAAGTATAAATTTAATTTGATAATAAAGTTTTTAATTACAATGATCTTATTTATTTTTATATTTAATATCACTAGTATTTATAAAAAAGGTTTCGAAAATAGAGGTCATTTCCCTGAGCTTATAGTAAACGCTTATAAAACTTTAGGTTATAGGGTTTCTAGACAAAATGGAATTAAGTGTGATGACCGTATCGGTAAAGATGGTTTTTGTATATTCAATGAGTCACCAGATAATGTGGGTGATATCATTTTATTAGGGGACTCTATGGGTGATGCTTTATTAAAAAATTTAAGAGAGCAGGTTTCAAATACAAAATTTAGATTAATAACAATGACTTATGGTGGATGGCTTTATATTCCAAATTTTATAAAATATGACGAAAAAAATAAATTTATTTCATTAGACGAAACTGCAAATGAATATAGAACTAACTTCATAAAAAATGAAACTCATAAAAATACTTACATAATAATATATGGAAAATATAGTGCACATTTTGGGAAAAAATTAAAATTTGAGAGAGAAAAAATTGTTAAAAACGAGACCTCAATTTCATTGTTCGATCGTAAAAATATAGATTTAAGTTTTGATGACAAAAAAAAATTATTAAAAAAAAAATTTAAAGATACTATTATTGATTTATCTAAAGATAATAAAATTATATTATTATATCCAACGCCAGTTTCTACTGAACATGTTTTTTATAGAGTCTTGGGAAACAAAAGTACATTAATAAATCCAGATGTTGAAATATATCAAAAAAACCCAGATTATTATTTAAATGATAAAATAAATTACCCAGTTCAAATTTATAGAAAATTTTTTTCAGAAGAAATAAGTTTATTTGATAGTATAAATTCTAAAAATATTTATAAAATCAAATTAGAAAAAACTTTCTGTCCCGAAAATCAATGTTTATTATATGATAACAAAAATATTTACATATATGATACTCACCATCCTTCTTATGAGGGAAGTAAAAAGATTAACAATCTTATAATGGGAACAATTAATCAAAGTTTAGCAGTAATAGAATGAAGATAATTATTATAAACTCTAAAGATTATTTATCTAAATGAATAGTTTATTATTTTTTTTAAAAAAATTTGGACTTATAATCATTCCTTCCTTTACTCCATAAAATTTAGCATAAAGATTCCAAAAATTACCTTGTTTAATTCTTTCAGTATTTAAATCTAGTTTGTTTTCAACTAATTCTTTCATTTCTTTTGTTGCCTCTAAAATTTCATCCTCCGAATTATCAATAAGTTGAAAATCGTTTGGAATTTCAGAAATTATATTTCCATCAAAAAGTTTTTTTTCAAAAATTTCTTTAAAGTTTAGATATCGTTTTAGAGATTTGGAAAAAAGTTTTTTTGGTAAAATAATTGGGGTAAATGCTTCATTAAAATTATATAAAAAATTAAAGTTACTAAAATCGACAATAAGTCTTGGAATTCTCATAATTGTAGCTATCTCATTAACACCAGTGTTTCCACAAACCATAAATTTTGCTTTTGAAATAATAAACAAATCCAAAAAATCTGATTGTTGATCGGCAAATGTATAATCAAAAAAGTTTTTATTATTAATTTCAAACTTGTTTATTTTATCTCTTCCAACTCTTACAGCTTTGTAGTTATTATCAATTACAAAATTCATTGACATCATTTGATTTTTAATATTTGAATTTCTTACAGAAATATAAGACTCACTTCTATAAATTGGAGTTCTTGAACAAAATACGACAATTTTATCATTTTTATTTATAAAGTTTTTTTCTAAATAATTATTTCCTTCTTCTATTTCTTTTTTTGAAAATTTTACAAAAGGATTGCTATTTTTTAAAAATTTTTGATTTGTTCTTAATTTTTCTGGTATTGCAGTAAAATTTTTAATCCTTTCATTATAAAAAAATTTATAATAAACGTGTTTGCGAGTAAATCTGAATTTTGAAAAAAACAATTTAATTGGATATAAGATAAAACCTGGAAGAAAAATTAAATCTTCTTTTCTTTTTTCTAATAAACACTTGTTTGCGATGTTTCTATGATGGTACCACAAAAAAATATCATTCTTTTTATATAATCCAAACTTTTTATCAATTAGATATATTTCAGGTGATAGCGCTATACTTCCTAATGATCTAGTTTTTATTTCACCAATTCTAACTTTTAAGATCGGCCAAACGATTATAATTAAAAATATTAATGGAAAGAAAATAATAATTTGAATAACAAAAAGTGCTCTGAAATATTGATCTTTCATTATTTAATATATTTTATATTGCTGTTTTTACCAAGATTTGCCAGGTAACTGAACAAATTTTTCTTTTTTTATAATTTCCAAATTTTTGATGCTATTGTGTACAAAAAAACTATCAACTTTGAAATTTTTTACAAATATGTATCCATTTTTAAATAGAATATCATTAAGTTCTTTTGTTGGCCTCTCAATTGTTAAACATAAGAATTTATATTTTTTAAAATTAAAATTTTTTAACACATCTGTTTCGGCACCCTCTACGTCTAAACTAAAATAATCAATTATATTAGGTGCATTATTTTCATCTAAAATTTTCTCTAGAGTTTTTGTTTTTTTTATTACAATTTTTTTTTTTTGATTATTTAATAATTTATTTCTTTTAGTATAATTGTTATCGTAATCTTCACCAACTATTCCTCCTGTGGGTCCTGCTTCAAGAAATTTTATAGTTTCTTCATTTTTGCTTACTACTTCATTTAGACATATGCATTTTCTATTTTTTTTTAATTTTTTAAAAAAAATTTCATTAGCTTCGATAGCTAAACCATTCCAATTAAAAAAATATTCTAATACATATGTATTGTTTTCCATTAAGCCATTAGTTGCGGCTAAGTCTAAAAAATAACCTTTTTTTTTAAAATTGAAGATATCTTTAATAACCCACTTGTCCTGATCTTTTGAGCCAAAGAAATTAAGATAACCCAATTTTAGTAAAAGCATTTTTGGCAGTAACAAAATAATACTTTTTAAGTAAAGCATCTTTCCATACTGCTTTGGAAAATTAGTATATAAAAATTTCATTATTTAAATGAAGTCAAGTAACTCTTTCTCATCTCTTTTAAAAATCATGCTATTTGTGATTAGAAAATCAAGACTATCATTGTTGATTTTATCTTTAGCAAAAGACAAATCTTCTCTTGCAAAATGAACCTCGTAGTTATTATCAATTAATTTATTAAATAATTTAATATTAAATTTTTCATTATATGAAAATTGCAAAGCTGTAAAAAAAATCACTCCATCAAGTCCTGGTGTCTCTTTAAGTTTAAAAGATATCCATGACTGACTTTTTACCGTTCTATATTCTTCAGATGCATAAGCAGTAATTAAACCACCTTCTTTCTCAGATTTTTTTTTTATTATAAGGTGTTGTTCAGATAAAGGTGAAGGAATGAGAATGTCTACACATGAATAAAATTTTTTCATATAGACTCCTCTTCTTTTATCTTTTCTAAAGCTAATTTGGTGAACTCTGAAATTTTGAATATACGGAAAAAATGTAAAGGAAATTTTTTTCCTGATGGAGTAAACAAACCTTTAAATCTGATGTTTAAAGAAAATCTGGTTGTATCAGTATTATTAATATCAGATCCATGGTAAATATATGGTAGAAAAAATAGAGCTTGTCCAAACTTTACTTGTGGATAAACTTTTTTATCCTTAAATTTATTAACGAAATTTTCCCAATCTTCTGGATTTTTTTTAAGTTGATCCAAAGCTATTTTTGTCGATTTTAAATCTATGGTATACATTGACTTCGTATCTTTACAATCAACTAAAGGTATCCAAATAACCAACTCAAAAAAAGAATTTGGGGGAGCGTCTCTATGGGGAATAGTTGGATTTAAGTCTTTTGGAGTTTGAATAACTAGATTAATTGTTTTTTGTACTAATAAATCTTTACCTAAAATTAAATCTATATCTTTAAAAAAAGATTCATATACAAGTTGAACTAGATTTTCATTTTTTGAGATTTTTTGAATAACATTTATTTTTTTTTGATTTAACTCAGTGTCCTCTAAATTTTTAAGTATTTTGTGAAAGTTATTAAGACCAATTTCTGGATTTTTTTCCTGAATATCAAATTCATCTATAATTACATTGTATATATGTTTTCTTAAACTTAGAAGATTGTCGTGATTTTTGGAATCAATTACTTGCCATCCATTTTCGTAAATTTTTTTATTAATATTCTGAGCCATCTACATTCCATATAGCACCAGAGCAATAAGATGCAAATTTTGATGTTAAGAAATAGATAACAGATGTTATTTCTTCAGGTTTTGCCAATCTATTAACGGGTAAGTGATTTTTTTTATATCTTTTCCAAAATAAATTATTTTTTTTTTGTGAAATAGTCATATATCTATTTGGTAATTCTATTGGTCCTGGGCAAACACAGGATGAGACAATATTATATTTGATAATTCTTCTTGCAATGCTTGATACGTATGTATTTAAAGCAGCTTTTGCTGAAGAATAAGCAACTGAACCAAAATAATTGTAAGAGGCTGAAGACGAAACATGTACAATTCTTCCCCATTTTTTCTTTTTCATGAAAGGTATAAAAAAATTATTTATTTCAACAATATAAGCAAAATTATTTTCCCAAACCATTCTATAATTTTCAGTACTGTCGTTATAATTATTTACACGCTTTGATCCTCCAACATTGTGTATTAAAATTTCAAAAGAAATTTTTTTTTTTTTAAAGTCTTGCAAAACTTTTTTTAGCTGGCTCATATCTGTTACATCACAGTTTATTTGCCTAACTTTTTTCTTAAGTTTAGTATTTATATTTCTAGAAATTGATGTAACGTTATATTTTTTTTTTAAGTACAAATTTGTGAGATGATAACCAAGTCCACTAGATCCACCTACGATAAGAACTTTTTTATTTTTCATAAGATTGCCTTAATATATAAAAGGTAACAATATAATTTATACCCTATATCATTATTTTAAATTTTTAAAATATTTATTTATTGAAATGTTGTAAAAGCAATTTAAATAATATAATTATTAGATTTTTTATACCGATTTTAAAAAAAAATACTTATAAATTTTTTACAAACTATTTTATTAAATGAAAAAAAAAATTCTTGTAACAGGTGGATCTGGTTATCAAGGTGTTAAATTTATTAAAAAATTAGTTAATGATGGCTACAGTGTAATAAATATTGATAATAATTTATTTGGCAACTACTTCATAAATCATAAAAGAGTAAAAAATTATAATTTAGATATTAATCAAATTTATAAAATTAATCTTAAAAATGTACATGCTTGTATTCACTTAGCGAGTATTGCAAATGATCCAATGGTTGATTTAGATCAATCTTTTAGTTGGGAAACATCTGCTCTCGGAACTATGGTTTTGATGGAGCATCTAATTAAACATAAAGTAAAAAAAATTATTTATGCATCTTCAGGCTCTGTGTATGGAATAAAAAAAGAAAAAAAGGTGACTGAAAATTTAAGTTTAAAACCTCTATCAACATACAATAAAGTTAAAATGGTAACAGAAAGAGTATTGCTTTCTTATAAAAAATATCTGGATGTAATTATATTAAGGCCTGCCACCGTTTGTGGTTACTCTCCAAGAATGAGATTAGATATAACTGTAAATATGTTAACTTTTCATGCTTTAAAAAATAAAAAAATTACAGTTTTTGGAGGAAAACAAAAAAGACCCAATGTTCATATAGACGATTTACTAGATGCCTATATGTTTTTTTTGAAAAAAAATATTAGTTCTAATATTTATAATATTGGTTTTGAAAACTTATCTATTTTAGATATTGCAAAAAAAATATCAAAAATAATTAAATCTAAGATTATTATTAAAAAAAACTATAATGACGCTAGAAGTTATAATCTAGACTCATCAAAACTTTTAAAAACTGGCTATAGACCAAAAAAAAATATATCTAATGCAGTTTTAGAGTTAAAAGAATTATATGAAAAAAATATTCTAAAAGATAAGGCTAACTTTCACTCAATACAATGGCTCAAAAAAAAATTAAAAAAATAATCGTTATTGGCTCTAATAGTTTTTCAGCTGGTTCTTTAATATACATTTTATTAAAGAAAAATTTCAAAGTTTATGGAATAAGTAGATCTAAAATTAATGAGAATAAATTTTTGAAATTTAATAATAAAGATAAAAATTTTGTATTTAAAAAATTAGATATAAATAAAAACTGTAATAAAATAATTAATATAATTAAAAAGGTTAAACCAAACTATGTAATTAATTACGCATCACAAAGTATGGTAGGGCAAAGTTGGGTAAATACTACAGACTGGTTTTTTACAAACTCATTTAGTATTGTAAAGCTTTATGACTCCCTTGCTAAATTAAAAAATAAGACAAAATTGATTCATGTTTCTACACCAGAGGTTTATGGAAGTTTAAAATTTAAAACTTCTGAAAACAACTTTTATAATCCTACAACTCCTTATGCCGTATCCAGGGTTACAGCTGACCAATACTTAAAAATTCTCCATGATAATGGAAAAATCAATTATTGTTCTATAAGAGCAAGCAATGTATATGGTGAACATCAAAGATTATATAGAATAATTCCCAAAACAATTATTTCAATATTAAAAAAAGAAAAGTTTAAGCTTGATGGAGGTGGAAACTCAAAAAGAAATTTTATTCATATCGATGATGTCTCGGAAGCTACGTATAAGATTATTCAAAAAGGAAAAAGTGGAGAGATCTATCATGTTGCAAGTAATGAAATAATTTCAATTCGCAACCTAGTAAAATTAATATGTAAAAAAATGAATTATAAATTTGATGATTTAGTGAAAATAAGTCCTGAAAGACCAGGAAAGGATAAATTTTATATTCTTTCTAATAAAAAATTAAAAAATAATTTTAATTGGGAGCCTAAAATTTCTATTAATGATGGTATAAACAAGTGCATAGATTGGATTAAAAAAGATTTAAAATCTTTTTCTAAAAATGATAACGAATATGTTCACAAAAAATAAAAAATATCTTATCAGCTCCAAAATAAGATGTAATAAACATAGAAAACGCATACTTGCCATTTCTCAAAAAGTGACTGCACTCCACGCTGCTGGAGCATTTTCTGCATTAGAGATGGTAGATACTATCTACTACAAATTAATGAAGAAAAACTCTAAAAAAAAATTTATTGATACTTTTTTAATGTCTAAAGGTCATGGTTGTATGTCTCAATATGTTGTATTAGAAAGTTTAGGCATTTTTCCTAAAAAATATCTAGACACCTATTGTACTAAAAATGGTAAACTCGGATGTCATCCAGACTATGGCGTTCCTGGAATAGAAGCTTCAACAGGCTCTCTTGGTCATGGAATGGGTCTGGCCACTGGTATGGCTCATGCTGATTTTATAAATAAAAAAAAAACTAAACTTTTTTTAATGATAAGTGATGGTGAATTACAAGAAGGATCAACATGGGAAAATATGATGATGGCAGCAAATCTTAAATTAAAAAATTTAATTTGTTTTATTGATCACAATGGATCGCAGTCCTTTGGTATTACAAAAGAAACTCACCCCAAATTTTACCCCTTAAAAGAAAAAATTCTTTCTTTTGGTTGGGAGTGTATTGAAATCGATGGCCACAATATTTTAGAAATATCAAGCTCAATTAATAAAAGAAAAACCAAAAAACCATTAATGATAATTGGAAATACTATTAAGGGAAAAGGTGTTTCATTCATGGAAAATAAACCTATATGGCATTATAGATCTCCAAATCCAAAAGAGTATAAAATTGCTTTAAAAGAATTAGAGACGACAGATAATTAAATATGAGGAATAAATTAGCAGATATTATTTATAAGTATGGTTCAAAGAATAAAAAAATTGCAGTTATTGTTGCAGATATTTCGCCAGCTGGATCCATAATGAAATTTAGAAAAAAATTTCCAAGTAGATTTATTAATACTGGTGTTGCAGAACAATCTATGATCGGTATTGCGGCAGGTATGGCCTTAAGAGGTTTTAGACCATTTTGTTATACAATAGCTACTTTTGCATTATATAGGCCATTTGAGATGATAAGAGTTGACCTTTGCTATCAAAACTTACCCGTCACTGTGGTTGGTATGGGCTCAGGCACTATTTACTCAACACTTGGCTCAACTCACTTAACACAAGAGGATATATCTATAGCTCGATCTATTCCTAATATGAATGTAATTGCTCCTTGTGACCCAAAAGAAATGGAAGAAGCAGTTAAATATTGCTGCATTAAATCAAAAGGTCCTGTGTATTTAAGAATTGGGAAAGCTGGTGAACAAACCTACATTAATAATCTAAGTGATAAATGGCATTTTGGAAAAATAAGAAAAGTAGTATCAGGTAAAGATATTTGTATTTTAACATTTGGTCCAATAATTAAAAAAGCATTTGAAATAAGGGAAAAACTTAATAAAGAAAAAATTTCTACAGAAATTAATAGCTGTCACACTTTAAAACCATTTGATTTGGCAGGATTAAAAAAAAAATTTAGAAATTTCAAATTAATAATAATTATTGAAGATCATTCTGAAATCGGAGGGTTAAATAATATTGTCAAAACTGCTGCCTATGAAGAAAATTACAAAGGTAAAGTAATTAATTTCTCTTTAAAGGACAAGTTTATTCATTGCTATGGAAACCATGATGATTTATTAGAAAAACACGGTATTAGTACTAATAAAATTTTTAAAAAAATAAAAACTTTAAATAAGAAAAATATTTTTAAAAATTCAATATAGTTTTTAGATATTTTAAAAACTCAACTTTATCTATAATCTTTTCGTTCCCAAAAAACTGTCCGTGTAAACCAGCATATGAATTCCCTATAAAAGGTATTAAATTTTGTTCTGCATTAATAATTGTCATTAAACTTGTTAGAGCAAAGTATGCGTCTCCACAGCCAGTGGTATCAACAGTTTTATTAATAAATGTAGGGCAAAAATAATTATGTTTTTTGTTGATCAAATTACTACCCTCCTTACCTCTTGTTAGAGAAAGAGGTACTTTTTTTTTATTAGATAAATCAATTATATTTTTTATTACCTCGTCGTGATTATTAAATCCTAATTTCCATTCTCTTTCATCCAAGCATAAATAAGAATATTTCTGATATTTATTAAATAAATTAAATCCATGATTTAAAGAATTTGTTTGAACATTGATCATTCTTTTTTTTTGTAAATTTTCAAGAGAAGTTATAAATTTTTTACTAAATAAATCTATTCCATAATCACAAATTAAAATATGCTTTGATTTATTTTTTTTTAGTTTGATAAATATATTATTATTAATTTCATTTTCTAATTTATTCTTAAATATATTGGTTATTTGCATTATTTTTTCATATCTATTTGCATTTAGATATCTAGTTTTCTTTTGAATAGTCAATTTTTTTGAAATATTAATTAATTTAATATTTTTATTTTTTTTTAAAAAGGTTTCTAAATCTTTTTGTGGTCCATATGTATATAAATTAACTTTCTTTACAAAATGAGAAATAATTTTTGCAATTGCTATTACCCCTCCTGGTATAGTTTTTTGACTCTTTTTAACTAATGACATAGCTGGATCTTTTGAAGTAAGGCCAACCATGTCACCAAAAATATACTCATCAATTATTGGTTCACCAATTATATCTACTTCTTTTTTGCTTAGAGAGTCTAAATATTTTACAATTTTAATATATGCATTTTTTTTAGAGAAATAATTTAAAAATTTTTTTTGTTCTGGTTGCCAATCTAATAATGTATTGTTTGATATTTTGGTTGAACTCATTGTTGGTGAGTTTGATATTACAATCTTACCTCTATTTTTTTTCAATATCTTTATTTCTTTCGATAAATTTCCTGTAATATCTTTTTTTTTATAATCTGCACCTTTAAAATAGAAATCAGGTTTTAAGTCTCTAATAACGTTTTCTGATGTTGCATAATTATTTATGTATACAAAGTCTATAAAATTAAAATGAGACAAAAATCTAGCTCTTACTTTTTGATTATTGATAGGAAGATGAGGAGCCTTCTTAACAAATTTATCTGAAGTTAAACTAACAATAAGTATATCTACTTTGCTTTTAGCATCGATTAAGTGTTGTAAATGACCGTAGTGAACAACATCAAAAACACCGTGGCAAAGACCAATCTTTTTATCTTTTTTTTTAAGTCTTTTTAAATTATAAAGACCGATTATTTTTTTTTGCATTTGTTCAAAATAAATTTTTAATTAATAGATAATCATTAATTGTATGAATTAATGAAAAATATAGTATATATATAATAATAACTTTATTTTTCTGCAATGTTTAAAAACTACTCAAAAGAACAATCACCAAAAGTAAGTGAACTTTGGTTAAAAATGAATGATATTGAACGTAAAGAGTTAATTACCTTAGAGTTAAAAAAGCACGACGCCTACAAAGATTTTGAGGTGATTAAGACACCAGAAAACGGCCAAATAGAAATCAGAATTGATAATGGTCTTGTGGTAAATGAAAGAGCATTAATTTTATTAAATTTAGAAACAATTTTAAAATCACGAGTTGATAATGGTATTACAGTCTGGTGTGATATTGTTGGGGACAAGAGTAAACTTAGAAACCTTCGTGGTGTGAGTATTTCAACATAAAACTATGAGAAAATCAGATCAAAAAAACGGTATCGATACAAACGAAGGAAAGTTAATTTTAGACTCACATAAATTAGGGTATCATTATGATAGATTGGAAGCATGGGAAAAGGGAGAGCGAATTGCACCAATAAGTGTTGATATGGCTTTAACTAGAGCTTGTGGAGCAATGTGTTCATTTTGCTATGCAATGGTTCAAGAACCGCAGGAAAGACTTGCAATAAAAACAAAAGATGCTCTCGATCTTCTAGATGATTTTGCAGAAATAGGGATAAAAAGTGTTTCTTTAATTTCGGATGGAGAAAGTTCAATTTCAAAAGCCTATGTTCCTTTTATAAAGCATGCTGGTGAATTAGGAATTGATGTTGGTAATGCAACTAATGGTTGGGAATGGGGACCAGAAAAAATTGATCAAATTTTACCTGATATGACATGGGTTAGATTTACAGTAGCTGCTGGAACACCTGAGGGTTATGCAAGAATTATGTATAAAGGTCCCGAGCACACAGAGGTATTTGATAAAGCAATGTCTAATATAAGATATGCAGTAGAATTAAAAAAAAAATTAAATCTTAAAGTTACACTAGGTATACAAATGGTTTTGATGCCTCAATTTAAAGATGAAATTATTCCTTTTGCAAAACTTGCTGTGGATCTTGGTGTTGATTATGGTGTTATAAAACATTGCTCTGATGATGAATTTGGAACATTGGGTGTGGAATATGAAAAATATGAACAAATGTATGATCTCTTGGATGAAGCTGAAAATATGAGTAACGAAAAAACAAAAGTAATTGTTAAATGGGAGAAAATAAAAAGCAAAGGTAAGCCAACCTATAATAGACTTTATGGACCTCAGTTTTTGCTGCAAATAAGTGGAAGTGGTTTAGTTGCCCCAGCTGGTCAATTTTTTAATGCAAGATATTCAAAGTTCCATATGGGAAATTTTGTAGATGAAAGATTTATAGATATATTTAAATCAGATAGATACTGGAAGATAATGGAATATATCACCTCTCCAAGTTTCGACGCACAAACAATGATGGGAACTCTACCAATTACAGATTATCTAAATACAGCGTTAGACAATCACGTTAAAGGTATCTCTAGAATTGAGCCTGCAAAAGATACTTCACCATTGCATGTAAATTTTTTATAAATTTAAAAAAAAACCCCAACTAAACAAAGCTGGGGTTTTATAAATATAATATCAATCTCATTAAAATTTTTTTCAGTGCATAAATCAAGCCAATTGAGCTATTAGTACTGGTCAGCTACACGCATTACTGCGCTTCCACATCCAGCCTATCAACG
>Ga0209223_10000857_pt1 | contig 34546 bp, 29 predicted proteins | sample COG_06_FD_184750 | JGI IMG/M metagenome (GOLD analysis project Ga0209223, IMG submission 184750) | Pelagic Microbial community sample from North Sea - COGITO 998_met_06 (SPAdes) (version 2) | ecosystem: Environmental > Aquatic > Marine > Neritic zone/Coastal water | place: Helgoland, sampling...
AATGATTGTGTTTCTTCTAAACTTACTCCTCTCAATTTCTGAATGTCATTATAAATAGCATCGCCACTTGACGGTCGCGAAGCGTTAGCCGAAAATATTTTTCCCTGCTTGTCAATCAGAATATACCTGGGGATTCCTCTTACTTTATAAGCCTGCATAACTGGTGAATCAAATCCACCGCCTGCAAACAACTGAATTCCATCTAAATCATTTTTGGTCAAGAACTTTTCCCACTTCTCCTTGTCCTTTTCATCATCAACCGAAATATAAACCCACTTGACATCTTCGGCATAATCAAGCCTTTTTTTCAAAGCCTTATAACTTGGGAATTCAGAAATGCACGGTCCACACCATGTTGCCCAAAGATCAATATAAACCACGTTACCTTTCAAACTACTTAATGACACCATCTCCCCTTCCACCGATTCGTATTCAAAATCTATGGCATCACTCCCAGACCTTAAAGGTTCTAGTTCTGCATATTGCTCCCTGATGGCATCCAAACCTTCAATATTTGGATAAGAGTTAACAAAATCTTCTTTTATGTCCCAGCAGCTATCGATACCTAGAGATAAAGTCAGCATGGACACATAATTTTTCAAAATGGACCCCTTAAACTTTTCTGGAACTCTAGAATCTTCCTTTACGAATTTGTACATGTTCTTGAAATTCTCATCTAACGAATACCAAGGAATGTCACCCAAATCGCCTAAAGACTTTACTCCTTCAATATTGACATAGCCATTTAACAGACTAGAAAATCTACTCGACCCAAGCGCTTTGGTATTGAATTCAAATGCTTTTTGAAAAATATTTTCCATTTCAGGAGCACTAAACTCTTCTTCTTCAGCTTCTTTATTTGAGTCATAGATGCTTTTATAAGATTGAAAATCTAGCATCTGCGATGCGAATATCTCAGCGTCTAGAATCAAGGCAAAGTCAGGAGTTAAATCATCAAAGCTCGAAATGTATTCCGTTTTAGATCTTTTGTTGGTTTCTAACCCTGTCAGAAATTCTTCCCATGGCAAAGAATATTGTTGATATTTAATTTCCTTATATGGCTCTTGATACTTTGAATCGATGGTAGAGAGCGAATCTAGAATGATCATAAAACCACTTCCATCTCCTTCATAGTTGTAAGCATATTCGCCTTCAATTTTGGAAGGTTTCAGAATTAAATCCTTGCCTGGCTCTACATAAATCGTTTTATAAAAGTCACCAGAGATGCGAATCATTTTAGGCACATCCAAGGGAATCTCAATCTGATACTCAGATTCACCTTCTTCAAATTGAAAAGTTATATCTGCTGATGTCAAACTGAATGCAGCGCTTAAATAGATCTTGTATTCTTGTTCCAAATCGACTTCTTCCAACTGCAATGTCAGAGTCATCTTTTGGGGCTCTTGCTGACATGAAAATAAAAAGAAGAGAAAAAATAAAGGCGCAATTCGTTTTAACATGATTTTGTCGTTTATTCCAAATTCAATTTGGATCAATCTACAAAAAACATAACTCATTGAAAAATACGGTTTTGACGCCCAAAAAAGTGCCTACACTAACTTTGATTCGTGAATTTTTCAATTAGTGCTTCATATTGCGGAAATGAGGGAATCATCTTGTTTCGGTCTGCCAATTCAAAATCTTCAAATTCAAAACCCGGAGCGACTGTACAGCCAACGAGAATGAATTCTTCACTTATTACTTCAGCTGCAAACCAAGTGCCCTTTGGTATCACAACTTGAAGTGACTCTTCATTTTCGAAATCGGCACCAATTAACTTACAGGAATAAACTCCCTCTGGAGAAAGAAAGTGAATCTTAGCAGCACCTCCTTGATGAAAATGCCAAATCTCATCTGAATTCAATCGATGAAAATTAGAAACGCTCTCAGTAGTTAAAAGGAAATAAATCGAAGTACCAAAGGTTCTACTTTTATCATAACGATCTGGCAAAGCATCAGCAGAAATCTCCTCAGCAGAACGATAGGTTTCATTATAATAACCTCCTTCTGGATGTTCAATGAGTTCTAGTCTTTCAATCCAATATTGCGCTGTTTTGTTGTTCATGTCCTTTGTTAAAGCCCCAATATAGTAAATGAAGAAAGGCTAAGAATAAATCCACCCCCAAACCCCCGCCACCTTGCTCCACTGAAGCACCGCGAAGGCGAGAGCGGGGGATAAAAAAAGGCTGCTCCTTTTCGGAAACAGCCTATGAATACTTTTAATAAAATGTCCTTATTTCTGTTCAGACATTTCAATATTACAAATGATACCAATAATTGGGGCCACTGAACCACCTGCTCCAGAAACTCCCCAATCATTTCTATTCACATCACCAACAATTTGGAAACCAACTTTATTGCTCTCATCTCTGTTTTTGGTTGAACCAATATGAGTTGCAGTCAATTCCACTTGCTTTGTGTTGCCCCTCATTGTCAAATCACCAACAACTTTATATACACCATCTCCAGATTTGGTAAATGAAGTGCTCTTGAAAGTCACTGTTGGTTGATTCTCCATATCGAAGAAATCAGCTGATTTTAAATGCTTGTCTCTTCCTGCTACACCAGTATTAATACTTTCTACTTGCGCAGTAAACGAAACCTTCGCTCCAGTAAAATTTTCAGGAGTCCCTCCCTCTACTGTGGCTTCGAATTTCTCAAATCTTCCATTAACAAATGAAATGCCTGAATGTTTTGCATTAAATAAGATGCTGGAGTGATTTGGATCTATCTTCCAGCTTTGTGCATTAGTACTTATCGATACAAATAATAGGACCGACATGAATGCTATTAAACTCTTCTTCATAATTCTTTATTTAAAGTCTTCTGTAATACGAACTAACAATTAAAGTAGTTCATGTTCTACCATGTAAATATACAAACGGTATTTAGAGATTAATTCTGGTGCGAATCCGACCAATCTTCCATCAATTCAAGCAATCGAAATTGATTTCTAGCCCTGATCATATTCTCCTCAGGAAAACTGACCTTGTAATAAGTGTCTCCATTAATAAAATCCGCAAGGAACCTAATTGCTATCATGTATGTCATGTAAAGCCCTCCAAAAATTAAAGAGGTCTTCTCTAGTGGGCTGAGCATGTGTTCAGATTCATTTAGAAAAGCTTGATGAATCTTCTCTAAATAATCAACTCTTAACTGGACTTTAGATTCGTCTAATTCATTCTCCTTGGTTGGCGAAAGCAGTGTACGCATCATGTCCCCAAAGTCATAAAGCACATATCCGGGTCCAACTGTATCTAGGTCAATAACGAATTTAAATTCATTCGAACCTTTTGTGAGTAGTATATTGTCAATCTTCGTGTCATTATGACACAGCCTTGGAGGCAGGCCACTTTTAACTAAATCTTCCATTTTTTCGGAGATCCAATTGAATTTTTTGGCTTTATCAATGAGTCTTTTTACCTCAGCTACTCTTCTAGCTGGGTTGTTTTTAATTGCTTGATCGAGTTCCTCAAGTCTCCACTTAAGATTGTGAAAATTGGGTATTGTTTCTTCAAAATTACTAACATCATATACTTTGCTCAGCGCAGTGAATTTCCCAAATCCCTTACCAATTTCATGAACAACATCGAGCTGTGTTGCCAAGGCAGGGGCATAAACATCCTTATCGAAGACCTGCATTTTCCACACATCATTTTGTAAATGCAAAAGCCATTGTCCTTTTTTAGTTTTGACATGCGGCACCAAAATCTCCGAACGCTCAGTAAAGAGTCCGGTAAGATTGGCTTCTAAGACTTCAGGAGTTCTAAAGACTTGTGTATTTACCTTTTGAATAAGAAAATCGCCTTCAGAAGTTTGAACATGATAGGTGTCATTAATATGACCTCCACCAAAAAGAGCAACCGAATTGATTGCTCCTTTAATTTCAAAATGTGCTAATGCTTCTAAAGGTGTACTCATTATTTCACTTTTGAAGGATAGACTCCTTCAGCTATCATTTTCTTAATACCTGCAACCACATGTGGTTTGTCTTCCTGGTAAGTTACGCCAAGCCATGAAGCTGATGTAGGCACTACCTTAACGGTTGCCTTTCCTTCAGCCATTAAGTTATCCACCTCAACAGGAATGAAACATTCTGCTTTCGGGTCTTCATTATTTTCCTTAACAAAGTCCACAAACTTATCTTCAAAAAGGTCCAATGAGGAAGCGGGGAATCCCCAAAAATTCATAGACACATAAGTATCCGGAGCTAAGTTATAGCCCTTTCCATCCTCTTGGTAGGAAATTTTGTCTCCATTTTTTCCCATCGAGAGTGTTTCCTTAATACCAGTCAACATCATGCCCCCATCAACTTGACAAACACCTCTATTTACAGTGCCATGGTCTGATAATGTATTTAAAAGACCATAACCCATAATTAAATACTCGTTCTCCTTTAAAGCACTCATCGCTCCAACCACTTCGGTAAACGATTCATGCCCATAATAATCGTCAGCATTGATCACCACAAACGGTTCATTAATTAAGTGCTTGGCGGCAAGAATTGCATGCGTAGTACCCCAGGGCTTCAATCTCATTGATTGGTATTCGGCCGTATGTCTATCATACTGATCCTGAAAAGCATACTCCATTTTGATTTTACCTTTAAAACGTTCCGCATAATGGTTATCAAACGCTTCCTTCAAGTCCGTTCTAATAATAAATACGACTTTAGTAAAGCCGGCTTTGATCGCATCATGAATGGAATAGTCCATTATAATTTCTCCATTTGGTCCAATACCATCAAGTTGCTTATTTCCTCCATAACGGCTGCCCATACCTGCTGCCAAAACCACTAATGTCAATTCCATAATTTGTTCGTCAAAAAATTGAGTATTATTGTTTAATCTATTTTGGCGCAAGATAAAAAAAACACCTTACTAAAACATTAATTTATGAACCTCTCAACAATTGACTTGGTCATCATTCTAGGATTTTTTGCAGTCTTCCTTTTCATTGGACTTCGACTTTCCAAAAAAGCCGGGTCAAGCTCTAAAGAATTTTTCTTATCAGGAAGAAACATGCCTTGGTGGTTATTAGGTGTTTCCATGGTCGCAACGACCTTTTCTGCCGATACACCCAACCTTGTCGCTGACATTGTTCGTCAGAATGGAGTAGCTGGTAACTGGGTTTGGTGGGCTTTCCTGATCACTGGAATGCTAACGGTATTTGTCTACGCTAAGCTATGGAGAAAATCAGGCGTATTGACAGATTTAGAATTTTATGAAACGCGTTATAGTGGTAAAGGAGCAGCGTTTCTTAGAGGATTTAGGGCATTATATCTGGGGATCTTCTTCAATGTAATGATCATGGCATCTGTAACATTAGCCGCCATTAAAATAGGAGAAGTGATGTTCGGCCTAGAGCCTTGGAAAACAGTAGTATATGCCTCAATAATTACTGTAGTTTATAGTACCCTTGGTGGCCTTAGAGGTGTAATCATTACTGATTTCTTACAGTTTTTAGTAGCCATGGTTGGTTCAATTGCTGCTGCAGTTTACATTATCAATTTACCAGAAGTAGGAGGTTTATCAGCCATGCTCGAAAATCCAAATGTTGCAGACAAGCTAAGTTTGATTCCGAGCTTTAATGATAGAGAATTGTTCATTACCCTATTAGTTATTCCAATTGCCGTGCAATGGTGGAGTGTTTGGTATCCTGGAGCAGAACCCGGTGGTGGCGGGTATATCGCCCAAAGAATGCTCTCAGCAAAAGATGAAAAGAATGCTGTCTCAGCTACACTCTTATTTAATATCACCCACTATGCTTTACGACCTTGGCCATGGATCTTAATCGCTTTGGCTTCCTTAGTTTTATATCCAGATTTAGATTCAATCCGCCAAGCCTTCCCTTCTATCAGTGAGGGTAAAATTGGTCATGATTTGGGTTATTCAGCTATGCTTTTGACACTTCCAGCTGGATTATTAGGCATTGTTATCGCCTCGTTAATTGCTGCTTATATGTCCACTATTTCGACACACCTAAATTGGGGTTCTTCCTATATCGCATTCGATTTTTATCAACGATTCGTCAAACCAGAAGCGTCAGAAAAGGAATTGGTGAATGTGGGTAGAATTTCAACAGTGGTATTGATGGTGCTCGCTGGATTATTCTCCCTGGCACTGCAAAGTGCCTATGGCGCATTCCAAATTCTTTTATCCATTGGAGCAGGTACTGGCTCCATATTCCTTTTAAGATGGTTCTGGTGGCGTGTCAATGCTTACTCTGAAATTGCTGGTATGATTGTTTCGTTCATATTAGCATTACTATTAAGTGGTGATCTCAATTGGGGGCCTGAGTTTTTAACTACGCTCTCCAATGACTATAAATTGTTATTAAGTGTAGGCATCACCACCTTGAGTTGGGTAATAGTTACCTATGCAACACAGCCAACAGATTATAAAACTTTAGCCACCTTTTTTAACGCTATAAAACCTTATGGCAATGGTTGGAGTGGATTCAAGAAAATTGCAGAAAAAGAAAATATTCCTCTTGAAAAAGGAGTGGGCAGTATGAGTGTAGACATCCTCGCGATGTTCTTAGGTATCATCATTGTTTACAGTGCCTTATTCTGTGTGGGGATGTTTATTTACGGAAACATCAGCACGGCCCTGATCTTGTTGGTTATCGCCTTCGGCGCAGCCTTACTTTTGAACAAAACTTGGAAGAGGATAACATTCTAATTTTCTACTAATTAAAATCTAAGAGGCCCTGTCTTATTGTTTGAGGCAGGACCTCTTTTTTAATAAATTATCCTTACAGCTAATAGGTTAAGACACTAACAATGGTGGTTATATGGTACTAGATTTTTCTTGATAATTATTGCGCATTTCTGGGGTATTTAAATGTTTTTATTTCTAACTTAATCGAACCCTATCTAACTAACTATTGAGAAGCAATATGACGAAAGCCACGAAGAAGAGTGATAAGAAAATATTTGTTTTAGATACTTCAGTAATCCTTTTTGAACACAATTCCATTATGAATTTCGAAGAGCACGATATAGGGATTCCTATTACCGTGCTTGAGGAATTAGATACATTCAAAAAAGGCAATGATACCAAGAACTTTGAAGCCAGAGAATTTACCAGATTGTTAGACAAACTGGCCAAAGACAAGTCACTTCAAGATTGGATTCCTTTAAATGGGAAAACACGAGGAAGCTTCAAAGTAGTGATGGAAGCTGGTACTGGCAATGGTCAGGACGCCAATAATATTTTTGGGCAGAAAAAAAATGACCACCATATTCTCAATGCAGCCCTACGCTTAAAAGATGAAAACAAAGATCGGAATGTAATCCTTGTAAGTAAAGACATCAACCTACGCTTGAAGGCCAAGTCCATGGGACTTCCTGCTGAAGATTACCAAACCGGTAAAATCAAGAATGTCGGCTCCCTAAGAAAAGGAAAAATAGAAATTGAAAAGGTAGATTCTGATATTATCAATCACCTTTATGAAAATGGCACCATTGAGCCAAGTGAAGTACTCAAGCGTAAAAAACCAACTCCAAACCAATACTTCATCCTTAAGAGTGACAAAAACTCTATCCTCTCTTATTACAATGGACAAGAACAAGCCATTCAAAAAGTAGAGAAGCGTCCAATCTCTGGAATAAAGCCAAGGAATGCAGAACAGACCTTTGCCATTCATGCCATCATGAATCCAGATGTTAAGCTAGTAACCATACAAGGAGTTGCTGGTACTGGTAAAACCTTATTGACACTAGCAGGTGCACTTGAACAAAGAAGAGAGTACAAGCAAATCTATTTGGCAAGGCCTATCGTCCCGTTGAGTAACAAAGACATTGGTTACCTGCCTGGAGACATCAAGTCGAAACTCAACCCTTATATGGAGCCCCTATGGGATAACCTTAAGTTTATCCAAAACCAATACAAGGAATCGGACAAGGAGTTTAAAACCATTGTGGATATGGTAAACAAGGAGAAACTCATGATCACACCATTAGCTTATATCCGTGGTCGTAGCTTATCCAACATTTTCTTTATCGTTGATGAGGCTCAAAATCTTACTCCACATGAGATCAAAACGATTATAACGAGGGCTGGTGAGAACACTAAAATTGTGTTCACAGGTGACATCTATCAAATAGATACGCCGTACCTAGATTCTCAGAGTAATGGACTTTCTTATCTTATAGATCGCGTTAAAGACCATCCATTGTATGCCCACATTACTTTGGAGAAAGGTGAACGTTCTGAATTGGCTAATCTCGCCAATGATATGCTCTAGTGTTATTGCAATTGGCAATAGATGACGGTTATATTCGGCAATTGTCAAACCTACAAGTAATAAAGGGGATCAATATTGATCCCCTTTTTACGTGATTTTAGGCTCCAAAGAGCAATTATTTAAGATCGATCGCTGAGTCATTCTCTGATTTGACCGGTTCAGTAGGCAGTTGTCCCGATTCATCCTATATGTGTGCTATAACTGTTCTAAAAATGTACGTTTTCGTTACACCTTTTTGCACAAAAATCAACAATATTTATTGTAAAATATTGATTACTAGATATTTATAATTAATGGCACAGCAATTGGATAAGAGTAGACAGGTCAGGCTGAAAAGCCAAAAAGTAAAAAAGGTTAAAACTCAAAAACAACAAAATCATGAAAAGCCCAAAGGTCAAAACTCAAAAAAATCTAAGTGCATTAATTGCAATCGCTTTAGCAGTAGTAACATTATTTAGTGCAGGAGCGGTCAACTCCACGTCAACAGAGACAGTAAAGTCGAAATTTGTCGAGGCTGATGTAATTGCACAAATAGAGCAAATGATAATTGAAGAAGAAGCTATTTTTGAAGATGTGGTCCTTTTCGAAGAAGCTGAATCGGAAGTGAAAGTATTTGATGAAAACAACGAATTATTAGGAGAAGGTCTTACTGCTGGAAACAAAACTTTAAGGGCTTTAGTAAACCAAGCTGAACTCGTAAGTGAACTTGGAAGCACTAAATATTACAGGATTATAAAGTAGTTAATTTTTTAGGGTTAATTTATGGTTGATAAGCCGGTCTCATTAGATCGGCTTTTCTTTTTTTAACCCTATTGCTAAAATAAGTCGTGGTCAGGCCAACTTTTAATTTGCTTAAAAGCCTCTCTTATGGCCCACCTACTCGTACTTGGAAAGCTTCCTCTCCTTGGGGTAGTATTGGAAACGATCACCCAAGACATACCATTTAGATCTCTAGTCAACAATGCAGAGGTTCCAGATAAAGTACCTGTGCGCCACCAATGTTCTCCGTTAACACTTCGCCAGCCTAGTGGGCGTTGGACTCCTCCAACACCTTTCACCATTTTATTCATTAGGTCATCACTTAAGATATCCTTGTACCTATTTTTATAACCATCAACTAATACAAGTAGATGCATTAAATCTGTTCCTGTAGCCAACCAACCTCCTGCAGGTCCTAACATTTCTATGTCATCTGCTCCATAGGGTTTATAAGCCATTTTACCAGATCCGTCAAAAGACAATTGTTGATTGTCCGGGCTGTAGTCATAATATTTCACTTCATTTTTCTTCCGGCTTTTCTCAAAATTTCCGGCTATCTCCATGTTATGAATATCATTAGGTTCTAATATTTCATCTTGAACCCAATCCTCATAATCGTCACCTGTTACCACTTCCACTATTCTTCCTAATAAGCAGTAACCAAAGTTGGAGTAGTTAAAACGTGTTCCTGGCTTGTATGGCAGGTGCCGTGAGGTCACAAATTTTATCACGTCATCAAATTCTATGGGATAACCTGTATTATCCATTTTATTAATCTTGTGTGGAATAAACATAGGGTCGCCATAAGTGATCAGGCTCCACCCGCTAGTATGATTCAATAAGTGTTTGACTTTAATTTTGTAGAAATTATTGTTCTTGATACTGTTGTATGGTTTACCTTTTAAAATTCCATTCTCACCAAACACATAATCATCAAGCCCAATTTCCCCATCATCTACTAATTTTAAAACAGCAATGGCGGTCACTAATTTGGAAACACTTCCTATTCTAAAACGATGCTCAGGAGTCACTAATTCTTTAACTGATTTGTCTGCATAACCAAATCCTTTGGCATAAATCAACTTTTCATCTTTTACGACTGCCACGGTAGCGCCTTCTAGTTTTAGACTTTTCATTACCCGATTGACCATTGAATCAATTGGGCGGAGAGATTTTATATCAGAATCAGCATTGGTAAGTGTAGCACTAAGGGGAGAAATGTGGGAATCACTTTTTGAATCATGCACTTTAAATGCACTAATCATAAAAATGACCATGGTTAAGATTACGACTTGAACGACCCTATTCAATTTGAGCATTAAGATGGATAAACCCTTTTCAATGTAATGATAACAAAACTTTGTAAGGAGATAAAGTAGAATTCAATTTGATAATTTCTTCATCCAATCCTTCACTTTAAATCGTTCAGCTTCCAATCATATTTTACGAAACTAATTTTCGCATTTTCATCAATTTTGATATCCGCATACCTATTGATGAACTCAATAAGCGTTTGACCTTTTTTAAAATCACCACTAAACCAATTGAAGACTAAAGAGAGTTTTACCACCTCTTTTCCCAATGTATTCCTTGACACATCATTAATAAATAAGCGTGCTTGTTCATTCAATTGAGCATCAAGATTAATACCATTATAGGCTTCTCTTCTTAACACTGGGCACGAATAGGAAGCACAGTTAATTGCAAAATGAATTCTTGGTTCGTCAAACTCTTTGCGCAGTATTTTATGCTCTATTTGGTCTAGACTAAAATCCTCTCCACCGATTTTAAACCAGTCCTTCGTCCAAACCGACCTGATTGTTGGAATGGTCAGTACAGGGTTTAAGTCTTTGATGCTTTCTATTGGATAATTATCTACTATTAAAAGTACCGTAAAGGCATTGTAGGCATTTATCCAATAAGCTAATTGGTCATTCTTGTCCCAAGATTCAGAAGGTGGGTTTTTACTTAAGTAAGCAGTATAGTTTAATAGAGGTTGTTTGTCTATTACTAAGCTGGAATAATCAACGAATCCCTTATCATCAACATATTTTTCCAAGATAACTGTCCAGTCAGAATGATCTGTACCTAAACTATCATTTGCCGTATTTCCTTTCGAGCAATTGCTGGCAATTATCATCATTAAAAAAGCAAGGGAAAGACTTTTCATAGACATTACTATTCAACCCAATTGGGTAACAAATAGTTGCATTACTGCCGAAAACTGTGACTCTTCTTATGAAGGATTTAAATTCTCTTGGCGACTCATTTTTTCCTCTAAGGCAAAAAGTAGGTGTGAGATAGATTTATATGAAGTGGCCTCTTTATCGATCGTCCAGGTTGGTACTTTTAGATCCCCATCAATCTTGATAGTTATATCAGCATGAAGTTCATCAACAACTGCATAATTATTTCTTTGTAAAGCCCTTTCAGTCCATTTCTTCAAAATTGAAGGACCAATGAGACATACCGAAATCTCACTCTGTTTTAAAGATCTTTTGAATTCCCCTATATCATAGTCAAAGTACATTTGATCTTTACTAAAGGCTTTTTCAAATGCGCCATTTATCACCAAATCTTCTGGCACCCCGGTTGATATTGTCTTGTCTTGGTTTATCAACCAAAGGTTATCAGCACTTGTAAGTGCCATGTTCATTTCATGGGTAGATAGCAATATGGCTTTATCTTCTTCACTTGCCAGTTTTTTTAACAAATGAAAAATTTCAATTCTATTGGGAAGGTCAAGGTGAGCAGTTGGCTCATCTAAATATATCACAGGAGTATCTTGAGCAAGTGCCCTTGCTATCATTACTTTTTGGCGTTCTCCATCGCTGAGCTCGGCAATATGTATGTTGGCAAACTCGACTGTTCCAGTAGCTTGCATCGCCCATTTTATCTTTTCGGTGTCTTGTTTACTAAGATTACCAAGCCAACTCGTATATGGAAAACGGCCTAAAGCCACAACTGCAAATGCAGTAAGATTGCCTGGATTTGCCTTTTCAGTCAACACCATACTCAGCTTGGTAGCCAAGTCTTTTTTAGAAATTAGATTGACTTCTTTTTCGAAAAATAAGGTTTGTCCTTCTAAGGCAGGTTGAATCCCTGACAATGTCCTAATCAAAGTCGATTTTCCCGCACCGTTCGGGCCTAATAAACAGGTCAATTCGCCAGTCTTTAGTGTCAAGTTTAAATTGCTCAACACCCGTTTGGACTTGTATCCAACGGTGAGGTTTTCAGCTGTCAATATCGTTTCTTCTGAAATCAAAAACTTGCTTTTAAATTTCTTCGTTTGACAATGATCCAAATAACAATTGGGGAACCAATCATTGCCGTTATTGCATTAATAGGCAAAATTGTTTGACTTCCGGGTACCTGTGATATGATATCACAGAGCAACATGAGACTCGCCCCGATAAGGACGCAATTCGGAATCAAAATCTTATGATCTGCCGTATTCAAAAAACTTCTAGTCAAATGTGGAACAGCAATTCCCACGAACCCTATTGGCCCACAAAACCCTGTGATTGACCCTGCTAAAAGGCTAGTAACTATAATTATTTGGCACCGTGATCTTCGAATATTCAGTCCCATACTCTGGGCATAATTCTCCCCTAAAAGAAGCGCATTTAAAGTTTTTGACAAGAAGAAGGTGCTTATGATTCCAATCCCGACAATCAAGGCCAAAACTTTTAGCTGCTCATTTGTTACTCCTCCCAAACTGCCGAATGTCCACAAAATGTATTCTTGCATTTGCTCTGGATCACTGAAATATTGCCAAATACTCACCACTGCTATAGTAATATTAGCGACCATTATTCCTACAATTAACATGACCACATTATCTCGAATTTTAAAAGAAAGGCCCAATATCAAAAGCAAAACCAGTGCTGCTCCTACGGTTGCTGCAATAATTATTAACCAACTTCCTCCAAGTCCTAACTGTCGAATAGTATATGCAGTGGTGGCGCTTCCTGCGACCAACATAACAGCTGCAACCCCCAGGCTAGAACCTGCAGTTATCCCAAGTATAGAGGGCCCTGCTAAAGGGTTTCTGAATAATGTTTGCATTTGAAGACCCCCTATTGAAAGCGCGGCACCAGCTAGAATAGCCGTGATGGCACGGGGCAATCTAATTTTCAAAATAATAGCAGACCAGGCTTCATTGGAATTAGCATTTCCTAAGAATGTTTTGAATACCTCCGCTATTGGAATCTTTACTGAGCCTAACAAAAGATCAAGGATAAACAGCCCTGTCAGTACAGAACTTAAAACCAAGATGGGTTGCCACCGCTGCCTTGTCCCGTTATGGGACATCCCTTCATTAGAGCTCAATCTCATAACTCTTAATTAAGTTGCTTGTAGTAAACTAACTGGTGGTTTGGGAAAAGTGCCGGGTGGAAAATCTTGACAATGTCCTTCAAGACCAAATGTGGATTGATAATACCTGACTCATAATAATCGTTGCCTCCACCTTCTTTATCTCTACCAGTAATGTTATAGATAGATTTCGTCTTAAACGATCTAAAATCTTGATAACGCGTATCTCTTTCGACTATCCCTTTCATGTCACGAGCAGATCCTGGAGCAATCCAAAAATCAGCCTTTAATCCGAATTCATATACCGTTTCAAAGTCTAGTTTCAAACTACCCGTAGAATTATCACCTTTCCATGGATAATCTACTTTGGCCAATTTCATTGCGTTGAATGCAAAACTTTTTCCGCCAGAAACATGCCAAGCATCTCCCATTGCAATACCTGTAATCACCATAGGACTGTCTACATTGCTTTCTGCAACCACTTTAATTATTTCATCAAACTCAGCTTCAATTTGTCCGAATTTCCGATTGACTTCTTTTTCTTTATTGATCAATACGGCCATCATTTTCACCCATTCCGCCCTGCCTAATAGGTTTAATTCTTGCCAATCCGAATTTAGCAATACTGGAATACCGGCGTTTATCAACTGTTGATGTTCGTCATTTTGACTATTAGGATATCCAACTCCAATCAAAACTTCGGCTTCCGAAGCTATAACCGATTCTATATTCAAGACTCCAGCAGGTTCCATTTCAAGAATCTTACCTTCGTCAACCATTGCTCTCACTTTTTCGCTACTCACATATTGCTTGGCTTCAATTCCAATAACATTTTCTAAGGATTCCAGTACTTCAAACATACCCAAATGTGTGGTGGACATGGCAACGATCTTTTTGACAGGAATTTGAATCACGGAATGCCCCTTTTCATTTGTTGGTGTTGGAGTTCCTCTCTGAACTAATAAAAAACTGACTGTATCGACAACATCATTATAATGACGGAAAAGATGGAGTTCCTTAAAGTTTTTATGATAAACTACATCAAATCCAATAGAATGGTCTATCTCGATCTTCTGTGGGAAATAGTCTTTTGTAGCATCAAAATCTGGATAATTAGATTGATCTTTCTTACCATTTTGACTGCAAGAAAATTGCAGCACCACAAGTACTATGAATACGAGTTGTATCTTTTTCATGCCATTGCTTTTCCTCAGAAAGCGTTTAGTTTCCATTGTCTTGGCAGGTCTTCTGACTTTCCCTATTTAATGTTCCTTCCCGTCCTCATAATATTGCGACAGTGGATTAATACAGTAAATAAAAATGGGATTACAGCAGCTGGGACTGTTCAGGATTTACACCTGATTCCCTTTTAATTCCCTCCTTTGAAAGAAAGAAACCAAAACAATAAGTCAAATGTATTCAAATAATTCAGGAATTATGAATTCACTACAATAAATAGCGGAAGGTATTAAGAAGAGAGAATTGTGACCCCGGCAAGAATCGAACTTGCATCTAAAGTTTAGGAAACTTCTATTCTATCCATTGAACTACGGGGCCAGAATGGAGTGCAAAAGTAATTAATCCTTTGATTCATTTGAAAGCATACTATAAAATAAATCAATTGCTCAATGAAGTTTAAGAAACTTCTATTCCCTGCCCGAATAACTGAGGAACTCAGTTGGGCGGGTATCCATTGAACCCCGCCTGAAAAACTTCAGTCGGGCAGGTACGGGGCCAGAATAGAATGCAAAAGTAATTAATCCTTTGATTCATTTGAAAGTATCTTATTAAGAAAAATTCTTCCGGCTGCAGACTTAAAATATTTTTCTCTTTCTCTGCCTTTTTCATAGGTCTCAAAAGATTCAAATTAGACTACTCTCCAAGGTAAATATGGCTTAGTAGATTTTGTTTCTCCTGCATTATGTTGTTTTAACCTTCTGTCAACATCAGACGTCATCCCAACGTATTTTCTACCGAAAGAAGTTGAATGCAAAACATATACTTTAATATCAATCAAAGGCATATGTTGAATATAATGAGTGCTTAATAAAGTTTAGTAAATCTCCATTCCTTGCCCGAATGACTGAGGTACTCAGTTGGGCGGGTATCCATTGAACCCCGCCTGAAAAACTTCAGTCGGGCAGGTACGGGGCCAGAATATTTAAAGGATGCAAATCTAATTAATAGTACTCGTTTTTCAAGTAATTTGGGAAAATGGTCATGTGCTTTTTCTCTACCTTTTTGAAGATCGCTCTTCTCAATTCAGCAATGTTCTCCTTTTTAGTTGCCGAAATAAAAACAGCCTCCGTTTCACCTTTACCTATATAAGAAGCCTTTAATTGATCCAGACTAAGTGGTGGGTTCTCCATTTCTTCTAGAATTTCTGGATCAATGTCATTTTTAAATTGATCAATCTTATTGAAAACCATCAATGTTGGTTTGTCAGCAGCGTCAATATCTACCAATGTTTTATTCACCGTCTCAATCTGATCCTGAAAAAAAGGATGCGATACATCTACAACATGCAATAAAATATCAGCCTCTCTTACTTCGTCCAAAGTGGATTTAAATGATTCAATCAAATGTGTAGGTAATTTTCTTATAAAGCCTACCGTATCAGACAATAAGAACGGAACAGTTTCAATCACAACTTTTCTTACTGTTGAGTCGACAGTTGCGAACAGCTTATTTTCTGCCAAAACATCCGCTTTTGTCATCATTCTCATAATGGTCGACTTCCCAACATTTGTATAACCAACTAATGCTACTCTAACAACACCCGTTCTAGATTTTCGTTGAACCGCATTCTGTTTTTCTATCTTCTCAAGCTTCTTTTTGAGCACAACGATGGTATTCCGAATATTTCTTCTGTCCGTCTCGATTTCCTTTTCACCAGCACCTCCACGGGTACCAGTTCCTCCTCTTTGTCGCTCAAGGTGGGTCCACATATTAGTCAATCGCGGCAATAAATAATTGGACCTAGCTAATTCTACTTGTGTTTTCGCTTGAGCGGTTTGAGCTCGTTTTAAAAATATATCAAGTATCAGAAGACTACGATCATACAACTTCACTTGCAATTCCTTTTCCAAGTTACGCATTTGCGATGGTGAAAGATCATCATCAAAAATCACGGTATTGACCTCTTCGACTTTCACAAATGCCCCTATCTCCTCCAGCTTTCCCTTTCCAACAAAGGTCTTTATTTCAGGTCTATCCATTCTTTGGGTGAATGTTTTGACCACATTTAAACCCAATGTTTCAGCTAAAAAAGCCAACTCATCAAGGTATTCAATTACCTTTTCCTCTGGTTGATTCTTGTTAATTAGCGCAACTAAAACAGCCGTATCCTTTTCCGTTTTCCTGGTTTCGTAACCTCCCATATTCATTGGCGAAATTAGCGTTTATAACAACCAATCTAAAATACAACGGACCTTTAAAGTTTAAAATCGAACCGAATTATAGGGTAATCCACATATAAAAACGGCAATTCAATTTCATATGAATATTTGAACTGTTAGTTTGGTATCAATTTTTAGAAAATGGAAATAACAGAAACTGGTATTAAAGGTCTAATTGAATTACAGCCAACGGTATTTGGTGATAGCAGAGGGTTTTTCTTTGAATCCTACCGTGAATCTGTTTTTAAGGATCATGGAATTGAAACAGGCTTTGTTCAAGACAATGAATCTTTCTCTGTAAAAGGAACATTAAGGGGGCTGCATTTTCAAAAACCTCCTTTTGCCCAAGGAAAATTAGTCAGGGTCTTAACGGGGAAAGTACTTGACGTCGTTGTAGACATTAGGTCCTCTTCAAAAACATTTGGCCAACAACACAAAGTGATACTTGATGCCGAAAAGCACAATCAGATGTATGTGCCTCCAGGGTTTGCACATGGATTTGCTGCACTCGAAGACAGTGTGTTTTCCTATAAGTGTACTAACTATTACAATAAAGAATCTGAGGGTGGCCTTTTATGGAATGACCCACTATTAAACCTTAATTGGGGAATTGAAAAACCAATCATTTCTGAAAAAGATATGGTTTTGCCTACCTTTGCTGAACTAAAGGCAAATCCTCCATTTTGAGTCTACTAGATATTTTTAAGAAAAAGAGCTTATTACCCCCAAGTGTTTTACCACTCGAAGTAGATATCCATTCTCATTTAATTCCAGGTATTGATGACGGGATTCAAACCATTGAGGAGGGGCTTGACATTTTACGGGCAATGGTTGATTTAGGCTATAAAAAAATCATCACTACTCCGCATACGATGATGGAGAGTTACCCCAATACTCCTGAAATTATTAATAATGGTCTTAAATCTATGAGAAAGGCCATTGAGCAATCAAACATTCCAATAAAAATGGAAGCAGCAACTGAATATTATCTAGACGAGTCATTTATTGAAAGACTAGACAATGACGAGCCGCTGATGACCTTTGGTGATAATTATGTGCTTTTCGAAACTTCCTGTATTAATGAACCTCCTTTTTTGAAGGAAGCTACTTTCAAAATGACGGTCAAAGGATACAAACCAGTTTATGCGCACCCAGAACGCTACTTATACCTAATTGAAAATGACAATTTACTTGAAGAGATGGTGGATAGAGATATCTTTTTTCAGTTAAACCTGAATTCCCTCTCTGGGGTCTATTCTAAACCAGTTCAAAAATTTGCTGAGAAACTAATTGACCGGAAAATTGTCAGTTTTGTGGGTACAGATTGCCATCATTTTGGTCACATGGAATATTTAGAGAAAACTACCCAGACAAAGCACTTTAAAAAATTATTAGATCTAGACCTTCTTAATAATACCCTCTTATAATATGATACTCATTACCGGAGCCACTGGATTACTAGGCAGTTTTATTTGTAGAGACCTCCTTCAAAAGGGCTACAAAGTACGCGCAATAAAAAGGCAGCATAGTAGGATGACATTGCTTGAAGACATTACCGATCAGATCGACTGGGTAGTTGGCAATATGGATGACACTGCTTTCTTAGATGAAGCACTATTTGGTGTTGAAGCAGTTATTCATGGTGCCGCCATCATTTCTTTTGATAAAAGGGATGAGCCTGCAATGTTTAAAACTAACGTTCAAGGCACTGCGGATTTAGTAAACGCATGTTTAAAAGCTGGTATAAAAAACTACACGCACATTAGCTCAGTGGCAGCCCTTGGCAGGAAGCCTAACCAAATTAAAATCAACGAAAATGATCGTTGGGAAGGCACAGTGTATGACTCCATCTATTCTCGTTCAAAGCACCTTTCAGAGTTAGAAGTGTGGCGAGGTGCACAAGAAGGTTTGGAAGTAAAAATCGTCAACCCTTCAGTTGTTTTAGGTCCAGGTATTTGGAAAAAAGGCAGTACATCTGTCTTCAAATTCGCTTTTGATGAGAAAGCATTTTACCCTTCTGGAACTGTGAACTTCGTAGACGTTAGGGATGTCTCGCGTGCCATCATTCTGTTAATGGAATCAAACATTTCAAATGAGCGATTTGTTCTGAATGGAGGGAGCATGCTTTACAAAGACTTTTTCGGGCAAATTGCCGAAGCATTCGGTAAGAATCGACCTAAAAATCCAGTACCACAGCTTTTATTAAAGTTAGCCGTTTCTCTTGAATTTCTTAGGTCAAGAATAACTGGAAAAGGAGCACTGATTACCAGTGAAACAGCAAAACTATCTCAAATGCACTACCGATTTGAGAATGAAAAAATCAAAAAAGCATTGAATTTTGAATTCACTCCTTTTGACGAAACCGTAGATTGGTCTGTGGCTGAATTAAAAAGAATGCATAATCTTTGATCAACTGAAAACAATTATTTGCGTTCATAGTTTCACATCGAAGAATTAACTATTTTGAGTTAACCATTTCTAATGTAATTACATGCAGGAAGACTATCCGAATAGAGAAGAAGAAAAAGGGCTAATACAGCGATTTGAAGATCAACTTAATCAAAAGGGGTTTAGTTTTTTTGATGTTACTGAGTTGGAAGTGATAATTCAGTTCTATTTAGACCGACTCAAATACGGCAAGGCATTAAAGGCTTGCCGATTGGCAATTGATCAATACCCCTTTTCACAAGAAATTAGTCTATTAATGGCCCAATGCTACATAGGCAAAGAAGACTACGAAGAGGCAATGCGGGTGATAGAAAATGCTCAAAACATTCATCCAAACGATGTTGATTTAAATACAGTAAAAGGGACATTATATTCCTTTATGGGTGATTACGATAAAGCTGTCGAAATTCTGTACAGCACGCTTGAGCATGCGGAAGACAAATCTGAAGTTTATTATAACATAGGGCTCACTTATCAGACAAATTCTAAATTCAGAGAAGCAATAGATGTCTATAAAAAAGCAATTGAAGCGAACATTAACCATGAAAGTGCTTTGTACGAATTGGCTTATTGTTTAGATGTATTAGGCGAATTAGAAGGAAGTGTTGAGTACTATCAACAGTTTATAGACAAAGATCCCTATTCTAGTTATGCCTGGTATAACCTGGGTATAGTTTACAACAAACTGGAGAAATATGAGGAGGCGGTAAAAGCCTATGATTTTGCCTTGGTTATTAATGATACATTCTCATCAGCCCATTTCAATTTGGGAAACTCCTACATGGCGTTAGAAAAATACCCGGAGGCCTTAGAAGCCTATAAAAATACACTTACAAATGAAGGACCAAGTGCAGAAACAAATTGCTGTATCGGAACGGCTTATGAAAGATTAGAGCAATACGAATTGGCAATTAAGTACTATCGTAAGGCGGCGAAGGCTGATCAATTTTACGAAGATGCTTGGTATGGAGTAGGCTGTTGTTTAGCCCATCAAGAAAAATATTTTGAGGCCATCCATTTTTTTAACAAGGCATTAAAACTTGATCCAGAAAATGGCAATTACTGGCAAGCCGTAGCCGAAGCAGAATTTAAAACTGGAAATGTAATTTCTGCAGCAGAATCTTACCAAGAAGCAGTTTTTCTAGAGCCTAATAATCTTGACCTATGGTTAGACTGGTCTTTTATTTATTATGAGCAAGGTGACATGGAGCGTTCCATTGACTTGATTGATAAAGGATTAGAAGAAAGTCCTGACGCTTCAGAATTACTTTATAGAATGACGGTCTACCAAATAAATGCAGGTAGGTACAAAGAAGCGTTTACTTATTTAGAAAATGCGTTAATTTTGGACTTTGAAAATCACGAAGTACTTTATGAGTTCTTTCCAAAATTAGAAACCCAGAAGGCACTTTTTAAAATTATTGAACAATACCGAAAACAAGATTAAATGCATTATTTCTTAAATGATATTCCTGAAAGGACACAAAAGCCACGTGATAAAGGTTTCACAATGGCCATGGACAAAGGCCTTAGCATAAGAGAAACAGAAGATTTTTTAAGTGTTTGTTCCGATTATGTTGACATTGTAAAACTTGGTTGGGGTACTTCATTTGTGACACCAAATTTGCAGGAGAAGTTAGATACTTATAGGGCAGCAGGCATGCCTTTCTATTTTGGAGGAACACTGTTTGAAGCATTTATAGTTAGAAATCAATTTGACGATTTCCGAAAAGTATTAGACAAGTATGACGTGCCTTTCGCCGAGGTATCAGACGGTTCGATAGAATTGGATCATGACAAAAAGTGTGAATACATTACTCAGTTAAAAGAACAAGTAACTGTTTTGTCTGAGGTTGGTTCAAAGGATGAAGAAAAAATTATCCCTCCATATAAATGGATTGAACTAATGCAAAAAGAACTTGATGCTGGTGCTTGGAAAGTAATTGGTGAAGCTCGTGAAGGCGGTAATGTAGGTCTTTTTAGGTCTACAGGAGAAGTTAGGTCTGGATTGGTTCAAGAGATTTTGACCAAAATTCCATTTGAAAAAATTATTTGGGAAGCACCTATAAAAGCCCAGCAAGTATGGTTTATCAAATTACTAGGGACAAATGTTAATCTGGGAAATATTGCCCCGAATGAAGTAATTCCTTTAGAAACCATAAGATTAGGATTGAGAGGAGATACTTTCAATCACTTTCTTAACAAGTAAATAATGCAAACCTTTAAAAAGTACTTCCTCATTTACCTCAAGGGAATAGGTATGGGAAGTGCGGACGTTGTACCGGGTGTTTCTGGAGGTACAATTGCTTTTATCACTGGTATTTATGAAACACTTTTAGATGCTATTAAGAAAGTTGATCTGGAAGCTTTGTCTTTGCTCAAAAAATTCCAAATTAAAGCACTTTGGAAGCATGTAAATGGTAGTTTCTTATTGCCTTTGTTTGCAGGTATCGGTACAAGTGTCATATCACTTGCTAGTGTTATTGTTGGTTTACTTGAAACGTATCCCATTCAGGTTTGGTCGTTCTTTTTTGGGCTTATAATTATCTCAGCATTGATAGTTTTAAAGTCTATCAAAAAATGGAACATAGCTGTATTTCTATCCATAATAATTGGAGGTGCTATAGCCTACTTCATTGTCTCATCGACTCCAGCAGAAACACCTGAAGGGGCTTGGTTTTTATTTATTGCTGGAGCTGTAGCCATCTGTGCAATGATTCTACCAGGAATTTCTGGTTCTTTCATATTACTACTTTTCGGAAAATATGAATATGTATTAAGTGCACTCAAGGAATTTAGGATTGTAGACATTTTAATCTTTGCTACTGGTTGTATCGTTGGTATTTTGAGCTTTAGTCGATTGGTAAGCTGGCTATTAAAAAAATACCATCAAGTCACTATTGGGGTGCTGGCTGGTTTCATGCTTGGTTCTTTGTATAAAGTGTGGCCGTGGAAAGAAACACTAAAAACATTTGTTGATAGGCATGGAGAAGTTAAGCCCTTAATTGAAGGCAATATTTTCCCGGATGAGTATTTGGCGAAAACTGGCGATGAACCATTTTTCCTTCAAGCTGTATTATTTGCTGCAGGCGGTTTATTATTGGTCTTTGTAATTGATAGAATTGCAGCATTATTAAACTCAGAAGAATAAATCATGCGGAAATTCGGCCTTATCGGATATCCATTAAGTCATTCTTTTTCTAAAAAGTATTTTGCCGATAAATTTGAAAAGGAAGACATCTTAGCTACAGAGTACGAATTATATCCAATTGCCTCCATCAAGGAACTACCCGATTTAATAAAAACAAACTCTAACCTCATTGGGCTTAATGTAACCATCCCTTACAAAGAGCAAGTCATTCCTTACTTAGATGAAATAGACCCTACGGCTGAAGCAATTGGTGCTGTAAACACTATTACCATTAAAAATGGTAAACTAAAGGGATACAATACCGATTATGATGGCTTCAAACGTTCATTAGTGAAATGGATTGGGGCAAAACCAATGCCTGAAAAAGCCTTAATTCTAGGCACAGGCGGTGCTTCAAAGGCAGTAAAAGCGGCCCTTGATGATCTAAAAATTCAATGTCAATTCGTTTCTCGTAAACCGGGAAATGATCAACTTTCTTACGAAGACATCAACACATCACACCATCACCTTATCAATTCGTCACTCATTATAAACACCAGTCCCATAGGTATGTCGCCAGATACGACCTCCTTTCCTGATATCCCTTATGATCAATTAACAGAAAGTCATCTATTATTTGATTTGGTTTATAACCCGTTAATCACTGCATTTATACAAAAAGGAATAGACAAAAATTGTTGGGTTAAAAATGGATTAGAAATGCTTCATGGGCAAGCTGAAAAGGCTTGGGAGATTTGGAATAAATAATCGCATCATTTGATTATAAATCTCGTATGTTTATCCATCCATGGATTTCAAAATAATTTCAGATTTCGAGCCAACAGGTGACCAACCGGTAGCCATCAAACAACTCAAAGCAGGTATAGAGGGTGGTGAACAATCACAAGTCCTTTTAGGAGTCACGGGATCTGGTAAGACTTTTACTATTGCCAACCTAATTCAAGAAACCCAACGGCCTACGCTGATTTTAAGCCATAACAAGACACTTGCCGCACAACTTTATGGAGAATTCAAACAGTTTTTTCCCGATAATGCTGTTGAATACTTTATTTCCTATTATGACTATTACCAACCTGAAGCTTTTATTCCAGGCAGTAACCTTTATATAGAAAAAGACCTTTCAATTAACGATGAAATTGAAAAACTCAGGTTAAGTGCCACTTCTTCCCTGTTAACTGGAAGGCGCGATGTCATAGTTGTCGCATCAGTCTCTTGCATCTATGGAATAGGAAATCCTGAAGAGTTTGGAAAAAATGTAGTACGCCTTCAAGTTGGTGATACAATTTCTCGAAATAAACTGCTTTTCGCATTTGTCGACATTCTCTACAGCCGTACGGAAGTTGAATTTAAACGCGGAACCTTTAGGGTCAAAGGCGATACGGTTGATATTTTCATTGCTTATGGAGATTTTGCTTACCGCATTTATTTCTGGGGAGATGAGATTGAGGCCATTCAACAAATTGACCCTGTGTCTGGGAAAAAGATAATTGATGAAACGGCTATCACGATTTTTCCGGCCAATCTGTTTGTGACAGGAAAGGATACTTTACAAACTGCCATTCATGAAATCCAAGATGATTTGGTCATGCGCTTAGATCAATACGAAGAAGACGGCAGGTTTTTAGAGAAAAAGAGAATTCAGGAACGCACAGAATTTGACATTGAAATGATGCGCGAATTGGGCTATTGTTCTGGTGTAGAAAACTATTCTCGTTATTTTGACAGAAGAACAGCTGGTCAACGACCTTTCTGCTTACTCGACTATTTTCCAGATGACTTTTTAATGGTAATTGATGAAAGTCATGTGACCCTTCCTCAAGTGCGCGCAATGTGGGGTGGTGACCGGTCTCGCAAGGAAAATCTAGTGGAGTATGGATTTCGATTACCATCAGCTCTTGACAACAGGCCTTTAAAATTTGAGGAGTTCGAAGGGCTCACAAATCAAACAATTTATGTAAGTGCGACTCCGGCCGAATATGAATTAACAAAAGCTGACGGTGTAGTCGTTGAGCAGATCATTCGACCTACAGGATTATTAGATCCATTGATTGAAGTACGTCCTAGTTTGAATCAGATCGATAATTTGCTTGAAGAAATTGACATTCGTGTCAAAAAAGAAGAGCGTGTTCTGATAACAACTTTGACTAAAAGGATGGCAGAAGAACTGACTATTTACCTGGGCAGAGCAGGTGTGAAATGTCGCTATATACATTCAGAAGTTACAACACTTGATCGAGTTGAAATTTTAAGAGAATTAAGGCTTGGTGTTTTTGATGTCCTTGTTGGCGTCAACTTATTAAGGGAAGGTCTTGACCTTCCAGAAGTCTCACTTGTTGCCATACTTGATGCGGATAAAGAAGGATTCTTAAGAAATGTACGTTCGCTGGTACAAACAATAGGACGTGCTGCAAGAAACGAAAATGGCCGAGTTATCATGTATGCGGATAAAATGACTGGATCAATGCAGACAGCCATTGACGAAACTAATAGACGACGTGCAAGGCAAATGGAATATAATACAGAACATGACATTACTCCTACAACGATTAAAAAATCCAAAGAAGACATCATGGGTCAAACTTCTGTAGCAGATGCCAGAAAGGGAAAGAAGAGTTACTATGTCGAAAGTGATAACCATTCAGTTGCTGCCGATCCTGTAGTAGCATACATGGACAAAACAGGCCTGGAAAAAATGGTCAAGAATACACGCAAGTCGATGGAAAAAGCTGCAAAGGAGCTAGATTTTATTGAGGCTGCAAGACTGAGAGATGAACTCAGTGAATTACAAGGATTGTTGGCAGAAAAGAACATATAAAAAAGGTCATCAAAACTGATGACCTTTGAACTTAATTAATAAATCTCTTTACTTACCAGCAGCGTAGTTTTCAGCTACTTTATCCCAATTAATCACATTAAAGAATGCATTGATATAGTCGGGTCGTCTGTTCTGATAATTTAAATAATAAGCATGCTCCCAAACATCAAGTCCTAAGATAGGAGTTCCTCCACAGCCAATACCCGGCATTTTCGAATTGTCTTGGTTAGCAGTAGAACATACTTCTACTTTGCCTCCAGCATGAACACAAAGCCATGCCCAACCTGATCCGAATCTGGTCGCTGCAGCTTTAGCAAAAGCAGCCTTAAACTCATCAAAAGAACCACATGCATTATTGATAGCCTCGGCTAATTCTCCTGAAGGTTCCCCTCCACCATTTGGTGACATTATTTCCCAAAAAAGACTGTGGTTATAATAACCACCTCCATTATTTCTTACTGCTGCATTGTCAGTATGATTTGCCAAAAGTTCGTCAATACTCTTGCCTTCCATTTCTGTTCCGGCTATAGCAGCGTTCAAATTGTTTGTATATCCTGCATGATGTTTATCATGGTGTATTTCCATTGTTTTTGCATCGATATGCGGCTCTAAAGCATCTTTCGCATATGATAATTCTGGTAGTTCGAAAGCCATAATTATGTGGTTAATTTAAATATTAGTTCAAAATAAGCATTATACCAATTTGATTACAAAATGGTGTAAAAATATTGTTAGTAATTTCTTCATGTAAAAGACCAAAAACACAAATTTAGCATTGCTACATTGAGTATTTTCAACGATTTACATGGTGAAATTAGTAGAAAGTTAGCAGCATGTTACAGTCAATTTGGTATTATCTCAGTTTAGAAAAAAATTGATTCAATAAAGCTTCACTTTCTACTGCTAACAATCCTTTCGTCACTTCTGTTCGCGGATGAAGGATTTTTTTTCCATGCAAAGAAAAACCTCTTTTAGAGTCACTTGCGCCATACACCAATTTCCCTAATTGCGACCAAAATTGAGCACCAGCACACATTACACACGGCTCCAGCGTAACGTACAGTGTACATTCTTGCAGGTACTTCCCTCCCATATAATTAAAGGCAGAAGTTAAAGCCAACATCTCAGCATGAGCTGTGACATCTGTTAACCGTTCCGTTTGATTATGTGCCTTAGCAATCACTCTATTTTCAGCAACAATCACAGCACCTACAGGTACTTCTCCTGCCTCAAAAGCCATTTCAGCCTGTTTATAGGCCTCCTTCATAAAATGTTCATCAGAAAATACAGATAGCTTCATAGAATTGGTTAATAATAGCTAAAACAATCGTTAAATTTGCAGCCTGAAATTAACGAATATCATCATGTTGAGAACACATAACTGTGGAGAACTTAGAATTGGACAAATAAACGAGTCTGTCACCCTTTGTGGTTGGGTACAACGTGTCCGTGACAAAGGCGGCATGCTTTGGGTAGACCTACGTGATCGGTATGGTATTACACAACTGCTTTTTGAAGAAGGTGCAACTTCCGAAGCACTTTTAAATACGGCCAGGACATTAGGCCGTGAATTTGTGATTTCCGCTTCTGGACCTGTTTCGGAACGCTATGCTAAAAATGACAAAATCGCCACTGGTGAAATTGAAATAAAAGTTGAAAGCTTAGAGGTAGTTAATGCTTCAAAAGTACCTCCCTTTATTATTGAGGATGAAACGGATGGTGGTGAAGACCTTAGAATGAAGTACCGATACCTTGATTTAAGGAGGAATGTAATTCGAGAAAAACTTCAATTGAGATCTAAGTTGGCGAATGCCACAAGAAATTATTTGGCTAATCAGGATTTTATTGAAGTTGAAACGCCAGTGTTGATCAAGTCCACACCAGAAGGCGCTAGAGATTTTATTGTGCCGTCTAGAATGAACCAAGGTCAGTTTTATGCTTTACCACAGTCACCACAGACTTTTAAGCAACTGTTGATGGTCTCTGGTTTCGATAAGTATTTCCAGATCGTGAAATGTTTCCGTGATGAAGATTTGCGAGCCGATCGTCAGCCAGAATTTACTCAGATTGACTGTGAAATGGCCTTCGTAACCAGAGATGATGTTCTGAATCTTTTTGAGGGGATGGTAAGACACCTTTTCAAGGAAGTAAGAGGAGTTGAATTGAGTGATTTCCCTCATATGACATATGCTGAAGCAATGAAACGCTATGGCAGTGACAAGCCTGATACAAGATTCGAAATGGAGTTTATTGAGTTAAATGAGCAAACTCAAAACAAAGGTTTTAATGTTTTTGATCAAGCTGAATTAGTTGTTGGAATCTGTGCTAAAGGTTGTGCAGAATACACCAGAAAGCAATTAGATGCACTTACTGACTTTGTAAGAAGGCCTCAGGTAGGAGCTAAAGGAATGGTTTACCTGAAATGTAATGCTGACGGATCATTCAAATCCTCGGTAGATAAATTTTACTCTCAAGAGGCCTTAGCCGAATGGGCTAAAGCTTCAGGTGCAGAAGCTGGTGATCTAATATTAGTGCTCTCTGGAAATGCCACTGAAGCGAGAAGTCAAATGAATGACCTTCGTTTACACATGGGTTCTGAGTTAGGCTTGAGAGACCGTAATGTCTTTAGTCCGTTGTGGGTTGTAGATTTTCCATTACTTGAATTAGATGAAGAAACTGGCAAGTACCACGCCATGCACCATCCGTTTACTTCACCTTTAAAAGAGGATTTTGATTTACTGGACAAGTCTCCTGGAGATGTAAGGGCCAATGCCTATGACATGGTTATTAATGGAGTGGAAATTGGAGGTGGTTCAATTCGAATCCACGACAAAGCTACGCAACAATTAATGTTCAAGCATTTAGGATTTACCGAAGAAGAAGCTAAAGCACAGTTTGGATTCCTGATGGAAGCCTTTGAATATGGTGCTCCTCCACATGGCGGTGTTGCATTTGGATTCGATAGGCTTTGCGCAATGTTTGGAGGTACGGATTCAATAAGAGATTATATTGCTTTCCCTAAAAACACTTCAGGCAGAGATATGATGATTGACTCTCCTTCCTCCGTTTCTGATGAGCAATTGGTGGATTTAGGTGTGAAATTGCGATAGTCACTTCCCTTTTATTTAATACTTAAAGAATTAGTTAAATGACATTGCGTTTTTGATTAATTTGTAAATTCGGGTCTTCAAAAACCAATGAATTTTAAGCCAACTAACAAGATGATTTTAAGATTGACCATGGTCATGGGGATACTCCTATGGGTCGCTCTTACTTTCGTTAATGGCCTACAAGTATTTGATGAGATCTACGAGGTCAATATGGGCATCTCTAAGCAACTCCCAATGCTGCTTCTTGACCTATGCTTTATCTCATTCATTGTTTACTACAGGATTAAAATTAATAAGGTTGAAAGCAGCAATTTTGTTGATCTATTATGGCGAGTTTTCGCAATAGGACTAGTAACAACGGTCATTTCACTTGCCTCAGAACTCTTTTATTCTACTATAGCAGATACTGCATTAGCGGGCCACTGGCTCACAAATACATTATTCTATAATATTAATTTTGGACTTGTTTCGGTATTTTTAATATCCACTTTTACAGTCTGGAAGAAATTAGTTCTCTACCAAAAATCCAGGCGATTAGTTATCTATTGGAACGTCTTTGAAGGCCTTTTAATGGCTTGTATTTTCTTCAATTTTACTGGATTCACTTTAGAGGAAAGTGTCTTTTTTCAATTGCTATTTGGCGTTTTGGCTTTGCTGGCCTTGGTGCTATCCGCTAATCTGAAATGGGTTGCCTATTTGAATTTCAAGCAAAAATGGAAAAGCATCTTGCTTATTCTTTTGATCTCAATTTATCTGATCTATTTCTTCAGATTAATCTACACTCCTGAATCTGACAGCTTAAGGTTTCTAAATTCCATAGACAATTTGTTTATCGTTATTCTCTTTACTTTCCTTTTAGTATATAGCATATTCTCTTTCTTAGTAATTCTGTTCAACCTTCCAACATCATCAGTATTTGAACAAAAATTGGAAGAAGCAATAAATTTTCAACGCCTAAGCCAGTCAATTCAGCAAGGCGAAAACGAAAACCAAATTTTCGATATTCTTCTGAAAAGTTCAATGAGTGCTGTTTATGCCGATGCAGGTTGGGTAGAGATTGACAAACTCAATGGAGAACCGCTACTAAGAACAAAAAACATTAGTCGTGTTAATCTGAATGAGACCAAACGTCATATTAAACAAGGCAAGCACAAACATTTATTAAAAACACCCCTCGACAAAGCCTCAGATGAAGACCGTATATTGGTCAATTTCAAAAAGTCCAACTTTCGTTCTGCACTAATTGTACCTCTTGTTGTTCAAAACAAAATAGCGGGACAGATGTACTTATTAAAAGAAGTCTCTGACGGATTTAATTCTGAGATGATTAACATCATTAATACCTTTTCAAGTCAAGCCGCTATCTCAGTGGAAAATTTCAGACTCTTAGGGGATGCCCTTGAAAATGAGCGCTACAAAGAAGAACTAAACATTGCTAAAAGTGTTCAGCGGGCATTGATTCCGAAAACCTTAGATCATGATGAACATTTTGATATTCATGCGTTTACGGAAGCTGCTGCTGAAGTAGGTGGTGATTACTATGATACTTTCAAGCTTGAAGCGCACAAGTTTGCTATTGTAATTGGAGATGTTTCTGGCAATGGTACGTCAGCAGCTTTTCATATGTCTCAAATGAAAGGCATCTTTCAAAGTTTGGCCCAGCTTGATCTTTCCGCAGAGGAATTCATGATCAAAGCAAACTCGGCATTAAGCAAATGCTTAGAAAAGAAATCATTCATAACACTATCCTACTTTATCATTAATACACTTGATCGGACAATTGAGTTTTCAAGGGCAGGTCATTGCCCTACTTTGTATTATTCTAAAAAGAATAAGAAGGCAGAATACCTTCAAAGCAAGGGGTTAGGATTGGGTATTTTAAGAAATGAAAAGTATGCAAGTTTTGTCAGTGTGAATAAAATTACGTTTGCCAAAGATGACATTGTTGTATTGTACACTGATGGAATATCTGAAGCTACCAATAGCATGAAAGATGAGTTTGGTTATGACAGGATGCAAAATCTACTTGACCAGAATGCACATTATGACCCTATTATGATCCAAAAAATCTTTATTGGAAAACTTTATGAATTCTGTGGTAATGAAGATTTAAATGATGATTACACTATGGTAGTGATCAAGTTCAAATAAATAACGTAGAATACTAAAGAGCAAAAGGATGATTGAAATACATAAGCACATAGAAAACAATTACTTACTCATTACCGTAGAAGGAGAGGCAGATGCAAGTTCGTCCATTCATTTGGATAGCAACATCAAAGAGTCAATTGAGGAAAACCACAAAATAATTCTCGTTGACTGCACCAATCTCAACTATATTTCCTCTGCTGGATTAGGTGTCTTCATGTCTCACATTGCTGAGATAGAAGAAAAAGAAATCAATTTTATATTGTTCGGACTTTCAGAAAAAGTACAGAACGTATTTAACATGCTGGGTCTAGACCAATTATTAACTATTAAATCTAATAAAGAAGAAATATTGGCTGAAATCTAATGAATTATCGTTTCGACATACCGCCAAGTAAAGACAAGCTCAGGCAAATGAGGAGGTTTGTGACAGAGGTCTTACAAAAACATCAAATCACGGAATTAGAGATCAACATGATGGTCCTAGCCGTTGATGAAGTATTTGCCAATATTATCATACATGGTCAACCTGAAGACTGTAATGATTATGTGCGAATTATTATAGAAGTTAAAAAACAAGGTGTCTGGTTTGAAATCATTGATAAAGGAGCTGCATTTGATATCCTTAAATACAATGAGCCTGTTTTAGGTGAATTAGTAAAATCCAAGCATAAAGGTGGTATGGGCATTATGCTTGTTAAAAAAATCATGGACGAAATCAAATTCAAAAGTTCTAAAAATCAGAACTCTTTGCGCCTTTACAAAAAAGTAGATTTTTGATCTTGACCCATGCAGAACATATTAAGAGTCCTCTTTTTAATAGTATTCATTCTCCCCAATGTTCTTAGTGCTTATCAGAACCAGGTAGAAATAGCCCTAATTAATGACGAACCAATATTATCTGGAGAATTCCTTTACGCATTTAACAAGAACAGGGATAGTAAAACTCCAGTCACTGAAGATGCTTTAATCCAATACCTCGACCAATATATCAACTTCAAACTCAAGGTAAAAGCTGCTCATTCATTAGGGATGGACACCACTGCTTCCTTCCTGAATGAATTTAATGCGTATTCTGATCAAATAAAAAAGCCCTACCTACAAAATCCAAACTTAGACGAAGAACTAATTCAAGAGGCATATAATAGACTTCAATATGAGCTGAATGTCGCGCACATATTAGTAAGAATTCAAAAAACAGCAACTCCTTCAGATACATTAAGGACGTACAATAAGATTGCCGCATTACGAAACCGAGCAATCAAAGGTGAAGATTTTGCGGAATTAGCCAGAAAGAACTCTGAAGATGGGTCAGCGGTTGCAGGGGGTGAATTAGGGTACTTCACAGCTTTTGGTATGATTTACCCCTTCGAAAGCGCCTCCTACAAAACACAGAAAGGAGCGATCTCAAATGTAATTAGAAGTCAATTCGGGTATCATATTGTTAAAGTCTTGGACAAAAGAGTGGCTAGAGGCAGGCTAAAATCAGCTCATATTTTTATCTCCGAATCAAATAAATCTCCTAAACGTGCAGAGGAGCTAATTCAGCAAGCATATGATTCCCTTGTCAATGGCGGAGACTGGCGCGCTATATGTGCCACTTTTTCGGAGGATGCGAACACTAAACTCAAGGGTGGTTCATTGCCGTTTTATGGGGTTGGCCAATTTCCAGAAGTATTATTAAATACGGGATTTGATTTGGATTCAATCGGCCAAATTAGTGCTCCTGTCAAGAGTAGGTTTGGATGGCACATTCTCAAACTAGAAGCTAAAGAACCAATTAAATCCTTAAATGAAATTAGAGGTGATATTGCTAACAATATTAAGAGGTCAGGAAGGAATCAATCAGACAAAGCGGCATTAATAAAAAAGTTGAAGCGTGAAAATGGATTTGTTCAAGATACCAGCTCGACAAATAGCCTTGTCAATTCACTGGCTCAATCCGGAGCAATTACCAAAAGACCCACGGATACAATGCTTTTTACAATTGGGGACACGGAAGTTAAAGACAATGATTTCATAGCTTATTTGTCCAATCAAAGCCTCAATGATTCTATTTCCAATAACTCCCTTTGGTCACTATATCAACAATTTGAGTACGATGAATTAATTAAAAATGAAGAATCATTAATCCCAATCAAGTATCCACAACATCAATACTTAATAAATGAATATAGAGAAGGTATTATGCTCTTTGAAATTATGGAGAGTAAGGTTTGGAATAAAGCCATAGAAGATTCCGTTGGTCTGGTAGACTTTTACAAAATTCATAAAAAAGACTTCCCTGTAGATGAAAGAGCAGAAGTTTATATAATCGAAGTAGACTCGATCAACATGATTCCGACAATATTAGAACTCGCTCAGAATAAAACTGATATTTCGGCACTCAAGGATGATTTAATGAAAGAATTTAGTGCCGAGCAAATGGCCTTGTTAAAAATTGCAAAAAGACGTTTTGAACAAAATGAATTGCCTATTTTCGCGGGAAACCGTTGGAAATCAGGAACTATGATTTCTGATCCAACACGATCTAAACTCTATTGGGTTGACAAAATGATTCCCAAAGGTTATTATGAATTGAATGAAATCAAAGGCCTTGTAATTTCAGATTATCAGGATGCACTTGATGCCGCTTGGATCAAAGCACTTAGAAAAGAGAACAATATTAAAATAAATCAAAAAGCAGTGAGTTCATTAGTTGTCAATCGTGATTAGACAAAAAGCATATATCGCCCTTTTCCTATCAATGAGTCTTTGTTATGGCTGTGAGTTTCTAAATCTAAACAATGGTGATGCCGATGAATCACAAGCAGAAAATATTGTGGCTCGCGTTCATTCGTCTTACCTATTTAAAGAAGAACTTGAAGGACTTGTGCCTAATGGAATATCCAGCCAAGACAGTCTGCTGATTGCTCAAAAATTTATCACCAATTGGGTAAAGAAAGAGTTATTAATTTTAGAAGCAGCGAATAACATTCAAATAGATCAGTCACAAATTGAGCGTAAAGTCGCAGATTATCGATATGCCTTGATCTCTTATGAATACCAAAAGCTCAAAGTGAATCAAGCGCTTAATAAAGAAATTACTGAAGATGAGATATTATCTTATTACAACGATAATCTGAGGAATTTCATTCTCAAACAAAATATCATTCAAGGCAAGTTCATCAAGATTTCCACGGAAGCGCCAAAAATTTCAACCGCTCGAAGGTGGATCAAGTCAAGTCGACCGGAAGATTTAGAGGAATTAAAATCATATTCATTTCAATTTGCCAGTAATTATTCGCTTGAGGATTCTACTTGGATAAATTTTGATGAAGTGATAAAAAACTCTCCTTTTTCAACAATATCAAATAAAATTCAATTCTTGTCTAGGAATAGGTATGTGGAAGAAAGTGATTCTAGCTATCTTTACCTTTTCAAAATTGACAAGTATAAGATTTCTGATGAAACGTCTCCTTTAGAGTTTGTGAAGGATGATATCAAAAACATAATATTAAATAAGCGCAGAGTTGATTTGGCAAAGAATTTGGAGAATGGAATTTATGAACGAGCAAAGGAAAATGAGGATTTCGAGATTTTTGAATAAGTGGGTTGGGCTTTCTATAATTACTGTTTTTGCTTTAACAAATATCGTTAATGGACAGGAAGGGCAGGTTGTTGATAAAATCATTGCCAAGGTGGATGAAAACATCATTTTGAAGAGTGAGCTGGAGAAAGCTTACATAAATTTCTTATCAAGTGAACAAGCAAGAACATTCGATGGAGATGCACGATGTCTCATTTTACGAAGTTTTATAGAAGGAAAAGTAATGTTGGCGATGGCTGAAATAGATTCAACGACCGTTTCTGATAGTCGCGTGGATTATGAATTACAGGGTCGAATGCAGCGTATAATTCAACAATACGGTTCAGAGCAGGCAATTCTTCAAGCTTTTGGTAAATCTATCGACCAATTTATGGATGAACTAAGGCCATCAGTAGAAGAGCAACTACTCGTAAAGGAGCAGGAAAGCTTTATTTTGTCTGATGTTAAAGTTACCCCTTCAGAAATTAAAAAGTTCTTTAATACCATTCCGAATGATAGTTTACCCCTTTATAGTAGAGAATATGAAGCAGGAATGATTGTTAAAAGCCCAGAAGCCAATGG
>Ga0209223_10000858_pt1 | contig 34532 bp, 26 predicted proteins | sample COG_06_FD_184750 | JGI IMG/M metagenome (GOLD analysis project Ga0209223, IMG submission 184750) | Pelagic Microbial community sample from North Sea - COGITO 998_met_06 (SPAdes) (version 2) | ecosystem: Environmental > Aquatic > Marine > Neritic zone/Coastal water | place: Helgoland, sampling...
AAATACAATTGGTTAAGTGGTTAGAACATTATGAATCTTTTGAAAATATAAAAAATCCTTTAACAGTTCATTATTTGTATTACGATGAAAAATTATCAGAAATAATTGATATTGAACCATATTAAAAATTTTTTTAAGTATTAATACTTAAAAAAATTATTATTTAATTATATTTAAATTTTTTGAGATAATTTTTCAGAATTCTGAAAACTCTCAATCGTTTGAAGATCTTCTATGTAATTATCCATCTTATGGTCGTCAAATGCTGATGTTAAACAACACATCGAACACGATAAAAAAAAATTTTTACAAAATCTAACCCATTTACAGCACTGTTTTGTCTTTGTTAATATCTTATCATCATATATCCATTTTACTCCATCAACGTGCCTATATGTAAACGGTGGAGGGATTAATGAAACGGGATCGTCTTGGTTAACTACTCTTATAGATAATAAAATATTTTCATTAAATTTTTCACAAAAATATGTATCACCAGCTCTTGGAGACCCAAAAGTGATACAATAAGTTGGTATTTCAAATTTATCAGTATATCTTAAAGCAGCTATGCTTGCAATTCCTCCTCCTAGACTATGACCGCTTGTGATAATTGACCCAGAGGGATTTGTTTTTATATATTCAGTTATAATATTTTCTAAATGTTTATTAACTGATTCTAATTGTTTTAAAAATCCTCTGTGAACCATGGGTATTTTTGTGGAATTTTTTATTATTAGAGGATCTTTAATAATATTTATATCAGATATAACATCAGATATGCTTTCAGTACCACGAAATATAATAAGTAATATATTGTCATAGATCACAGTGTAAACTTCGCAATCATCAACCGAGCCTTCTTTTAGTGTAGGTATTTTTTCACATTTATTTATCAATGAACAAAAAGGTTCATTTTTTTCAAGAAATATTGAATTTATTTCTTCCTGAGAGTTATACGACATTTTGCAAAGATATGCAACATTTAATATAGTTTGATTATCTATCATTTTTATTAAATTAACTCAAAAATTTTATTAAATTAATTTAATAAAAATGATTAACACACTAAAAAAAATAATATTTTTTTTAATATTCATAGGTATTGGTTTAGCTATAATGTTTAATTTTTTAAATAAACCAACAGAATTTTATAAAAATATTAAATACAAAGGTTTAGTTTTATTTGACATAGATGGAACACTTAGTGTTAAAACTAAAGAAAATAATCACGAAGTTGTACAGTATTGCCTAGATAATGGATATGCTGTTGGTATATCAACAGCTGGTAGTTTATATAACATGGATAATCTTTTACAGTTTAATTGGATGCCGGAAAATTTGTATAATTTTATGATTTTTAATAATAATATTACATTTAATAATGTAAGATCTGGTTATGTAACCGGTAAATACGAACCTGATAGTTATAGTAAGATATATAATAATTCTGATCTAGATATGATAGAAAAATTTGGTTTTGCTAAAGGTTTTACAATGGATAGAACTGCTAATATGTTAAATATACAGGATACTAAAAAAATGATTCTCTGTGATGATATGAAAGGTTTTATAAATGGTTATGTTAAATATAACAAAAATTATCAATATATTTTTTGTGGCGATTCCGAAGGACTTACCAAACACAAAATTATAAAACATTTAAATAATAATTTTTAATAATTTAATTATATTAAATGGATATTAAACAATTAAGAAGTCATAAAATATTTGGGTTAGCTATTTTTGATATTATTACATCTATTATTGGGATGGTTATAATATTTATTTTATTTTGGAAATGGCATTTTTCAAAATTAAAAGTTGGTAATTTTATTTTAGCGGGTATTTTATTAGCATTACCATTTGGTATTATTATTCACATAATATTTGGTATAAATACATCATTAAACTATAAACTTGGTTTATCAAATAAACCATTATAATCAACTTATAATATGTTTTTATATTATAATTCTAATACAATTTATCAAAAAAAATTAAATATAATTAAAATAAATGAATAAAACATTACAAAAAATAAAAACTTTGCCATTTAGTAAAAAAATATTATAAAATTTTATAACATTTATAAAAATTTTTTTACTAATTATAAATGGAATATCAAAATATAGCATTTGATTTTTTATCAAAACTTTGTTCTTTGTCAAATAAAGATTTAGAAAATATTGTACAAGATAAAAAAATAGAAATACCAGATAAAAGTATTTCTATATTAGAAAAATTATGTTCTTTGTCATTAAAAAAAAATGAATTACAAAAAAATATTTGCAGAGTTGTTGATTCTTTAAGACAGGATCATTCTACAATTCCAGTATTTAAAAATATTTGGTGTGATTTGTCATATTTAATATGTTCATCATTTAACGAAAATAACTGGATTAAATTTCTAAATTCAACAGATTATTGTAATAAACCAGAATTATGCACAGACATAGGTAAGAAACTATCTAGTTCTTTAATAAAAATAGCATCTACAAGAATTTTTTCAAATCCCGAACAAAGTATTTTAGAATTACCTGTTAATAGTTTAGACGCGTATGGAGAAGGTTCTAACGTGGGAAAGTTTGGAATGGGTTTCTTTTCTATTTTATATTGGTTAATAGATCACCCAGAACGTAAAATTGTTATAGATTCTTGTTATATAAATGAGTATGGTATTTTGGAAAAATTTACTTGTTATATAAAATATAATGGTAAATTAATGTTCAAATTATCAAATGAATCTTCTAGAAATAGTACAGGTTCAACAATAAGCGTAGATTGTTCGAAAGATAAATTCACATCTATTAATCTTGAACAATTTGCAAAACAACTAAATAAATTAGAATACACAAGTTCATCTGGTATTTATGTTAAAACAGAATCAGATGATGGGTTTAAACTATTTAATAAATGTCAATCGTGTGATAATAAAGTATTTATTTTGTATGAATCAAATGGTATACAAGTAACAGATGACGCAAGCGGAATTCCTCTAAAAGTACTATTACTAAAATTATTTACACCAAGTATCTCTACAAAAACAATAAAATTATCAGAACAAAAACAAGTTGTTTTTAATAATGAATCAAAATGTTTTCTAAGCGAAGAAAACCATTTTGTAATTTTAGTTAATAAAGTGGCTATAGTAGATATTACTTTTAATAATGATGACATAAATAAATATTCTATAATTATAGATTTACCACCTAACACAAGAGTACCTGTATCAAGAGATGATATTATATTTGACGGAGAAACTATTAATAAATTATATGAAAGTATTATAATGGTATCTAATATCTCTGTCGAACAGTTTAACAGTTTATATGCTCTGGATTCTGCTATAAAAGCATATGATATGTACACCGTTAATCAAAAAAATAGAATTGAGTTTAATAAAATTTGGTTATATGTTAAAGATTATTTTAATAAAGTAGCTATTTTTATAGAATATAAATATGAGTACTTATTTAATCAAATCAAATTATCAAAACCTTATATAATCACCAATCGTACAAATTTAACATTATTACAAAAACATTTAGAAACAGAAGTAACATCTAGTAAAGATGTATTTATTAGTAAAAATGTTGTATTTTTAAATAAAGTAGATCAGTATTGTACATCAGCTGGAACTAGTTCATTTTTATTTATAGAATATTCTTATACATCAAAAGGTGATAATTGGCCTATGCAATTAAGTTTGACTAATTTAACAGACACACTGATACCAAAAGCGTATGTTTCTAAAGCAGATACTACAGGTTTTAGTATTCTAAATGACTCAGATAATAAGAAATTTATGTCATCATTATTTGAGTTTTTACCTGCAGATACTAAATATAGAAATTTATTAAATATATTTGGTCTAAAATTTTTATCGTTACTTACTAGATATACTATAAACTACATTAATTATGTCGATTGCTTTACTAAAACAGCTGCACTTATTTACAATTGTTTTGGTTATGATCACGCAGAATTATTTTTAAATTTATATATGGAAAGATTTGAATTATTAAGACCAACATTGTCTTATTCCGAGGGAAAACCACCTTTTTATGCATTTTACAGTAGTATAGTTTTTAATGATAATAATTTAGAAACAGGGTATGATATATATAAAAATTTTCCACCATCATTAAAAATTAAACAATTAAGTATGGAATGGATAGATTATTCAACAAAATTAGACATAAAGGGACATACATTTTTAAGCAGTGATGCTTTTTTACCAATAAAAATTATATATATATATATAGAGCAATCAGGATTTAAATCAAAAAATCAAGTAAATGAATACATACAAAATTTAAACAAAAGAAAAATTACATTATATAAATCTTCATTAAAAATTTCTTTTATTATGGGTTTAATGGTAGATATATGTGAAAATAGTTTTGAATTTAATTTAATTTATCAAATGTTACAATATCTAGAATATCAAAATCAGATAAACATTTTAAAAGATTATATTAGTGAAATTTTTAACTTAACAAATAAAGAAATTAAAATTTTAGGAGAATTTGTATTAGAAATAACAAAAAAAACTTATAATAATGTAAAATCTTTATATCCAGAACAAATAACATTTGATACACCTACTAATCTGACATACTCTTATAATTATTCATTTATAATTAACAAACGCCTTCTAAACACTTTAAGTACACCTACTATAATAAAAATAAATGAAATTACACACAAAGAAGATTTACCAATAGCTGATATATCAGTTTTTAACAAAAATTATCAATATAAATTTAACGAAAGTCAACTTATTGATACATCATTAACTAACAATTTTAGTACATTACAAGAATTATTTCATTTATCTTCTATTAATTCAACAAAAAATAAATTACAAATAACAGAAATAGCAATTAATGAAGGATCTACTAAATCAATAACTAATTCTGTTGTAACTGAAACAGTTCAAAATTCATTAGATGCCATTAGAACTTTTAATCCATCTAACAAAAACATAGATATAGAAATATCTAAGTCTGGTAACAATGTAATATTTTCTATTACTGATTATGTTGGGATTAATCAAAAAGGTATTATAGCAACAATGATACCTTTTTTATCATCAAAAACACCATCAGAAATAGTAACTGGTGAAATGGGTAGTGGATTTTTTAATATTTACAGAGAAAGTAAAAAAGTATTAATTGAAACTCTTAATGATAATACAAAAACAACAATATTAGATACATCAATATATGATGGTAATAGGGTAATTGATATAGATAGGGAAGTATCAATACTAAATGTTGAAAATACATCTGGTAATAAAACAACAATATATGCTTGGTACGAAATCAATGATCCTGTAAAAAGAACAGATATAATCAGTAATTTTTTAAATATGATAAAATTTACAATTGGATTAATACAAGGTGTAGAAATTAATCTTAATGGAAAAAATATTCAAATACCATTAGAAATAATAAATACAACAGACAATTTTGAATTCAAAATAAAACAAAACCAAGATATAAATTTAAATTCATATATATTTACTAAAGGAGTACCTTTTAGTCCATTATATGAATATTTCAAAGATAAAAACGTTATACCGGAATTTTTATTAACAAAAATTTCATCAAATTGTGTCCTTAATATAAAACATGGAGTATTTACACCTGTCCAAACTAGAGGAAGTTTAAATATATCTAACGAAAACTTAATTCTATTAAAAAGTTTTATGTATGATTCTGTTTATATTGCAATGCTTAAATATTTAAGCACAACAGAAATTAATGAAACTTTTAATGAATTAATTAGTAATTTTACCAGTAAAGCAACTTTAGGACAATTATTATTTTCTACAAGTCTTCACCCATTAAATAGTAATTCTATAAAAATATTTATGGTAAATTATCAATATGATGGTAATAAACCTATATCTGTATTAATACAAGGATGTGAAAAAATCATGCAAACGTCTGAATTCTATTTGGTAAAACCCGCATTGAATAGATACTTAGATGAGCAAACAGATAATATTTTAATCAAAGATGTTGTTTTAAAATGGTTATCTAATAAAAATCAAATTAACACAAAAAATGACAAATTATCAACAGATATTGATGGAAAACAAGAAGAAGATAAAAACAAATTATTTTTAGAAAGTTTTTTTAATAAATTTATAAATTTATATTGGACTAATGGAAGATCATTGGGAATACCAGGTTTTGAAACAGATATCCCTAAATGTAAAATAAAATCAATAACAGAAAATACTCTGGGATACTATAAACCATCTAGTCACAGTTTAGTACTAAATTTAAATTGGATGAAAAACTCAAATGATTTTGTAACAAAAGTTAACTCGAAAAATCTATTATTTATTTCTAGAACAGATATATTTATTCAATTTTTAGCATTGTCATTACCATCAAGTACTCTGATTCACGAATTAGAACACGCCAGACGTAACTCTAATCACAACACAGAAGGATCTCACGATAGCCTAAAAGAATCTTTTCTAGGTGAAGAACCTAAAATATATACCTTTGAAGAAAGTTCTAACAAAGTTTATGATCTAATCGTTAGAAACACTGAATTATATACACAGTTGTTAAATTAAATAAATAATAATTTTTATTTTCAAATTAACAAAATAAAATTGAAATTTAAGAATAATTTTATTTTTAATAAATAAAATGAATCCAGAAAACATTTATCACGGTAATCGTAGTCTTCAATTCAAAGAATTTATCTTTGGATTGCTCAAAAAAGGTAAGCTTAAATCAAAATATATTAACGTTTTACTAAAAAAAGAAAATTTAGATTTGTTTTCTTCAGCTTTTACAGCTGCTTCAGCCGACCCAGAAGACAATTATGAAATCTTCGAACAGTTAGGTGATTTATCTGCTAACAAATTTATCGTTTGGTATATGTATAAACGTTTCCCATTTCTAAAAACTCCACGTGGAGTAAAAGTCGTTGCCCGATTAAGAATCAATTACGGTGCTAAAAACAGTTTTTCAGATATAGCTGAAAAACTTGGTTTTTGGCCTTTCATATCTTGCGCGACAGATGGTACTACCAATGGAATGAAATATAAAAATAGACACAAGAAAGACTTGTTAGAAGATGTTTTTGAAGCTTTTATTGGTTGTACTGAATTTATATTAGATAATGAATTACGAGTCGGTGTGGGCTATGGTATCGTGTATCAAATTTTATCAAGTATTTTTGACGAAATGGATATATCTTTAAATTACAATGATTTATTCGACGCAAAAACTAGACTCAAAGAAGTATTTGATTGCTACCCAGACCAAGGTACCTGGAATTTTACAAATAGAAGACAGGACATTGACGACGAAGGACACAGTGTTAGTGTTAGTTCACTGTACATAGTCCCACAAGGTACAAACAAATTATCTATCAAAAAAAGTACTGGTCCAAACAAAAACGATTTTATAGAACTACCTCAAAATGGTTGGATTTTAATAGCAGAAGCTTCGGCTAGTACAAAAGCAAATTCACAACAAAAAGCAGCTTCTATAGGAATAACAATTTTAAATAAACAAGGATTTGTCAAAGAAATACCCCCCGAGTACAAATTTTTTCAAGAATCACAAAAAAATCAATCAAAATAATCAGAATAACCTCCTTTGTATACACCTTTTGAAAAAATCATAGGAACACTCGTGTTGTTATCGTTCATTTCTAACAATTTATCTTTAAAATTTTTATTATATTCAATGTATTTGTATTTGTTATTATTTTCGTCAAGCTTTACTTTTGTTTTAATACAATATGGACAATTCGATTTGCCAACGACAACTAAATCGTTGTTTTTGATTATTTTTTCTATATCAACAGCTTTTTCAGGTGAATACCCGTTTTTATAATCAGATTTTTTTCTTGTAGGAGAACGAGATCTTGGCTTTTTTGATGGTGATTTCTTTCCAGACCTCAAAAAACGTATTAACTGTTTTTTGTTTAAAGAAGAGAAACAAATTTTTCCTCTTGATTTAGCTTTAAGTTGTAATTCAGCTTTGGTGTAATTTTCTAATTTTATAGGCATTTTTATAATAAAACAAAATTGTTTTATTTTATAATAAAAAAATTTTGTTTTATTATTACGATGAAAAATTATCAGAAATAATTGATATTAAACCATATTTAAAAATTTAATTAAATTTTAATAAAATGATATAAATAAATGCCTCAAAAAACAAGGCCGTGTAACGTGTCTAATATTGATATCAATAAATATATCGAAGAAAGATTTAAAGTAATAGAACCCCTATCCGGGCAACCAATAGCTATAGTTATGGTAGGAGGGCCGGGAAGTGGTAAAGGAACTTCCCAGATAGACTGTTTATCTAAATTATTTATTGAACAAAAAAATGTATTTACAATTAATCCTGATATAATATTAACTGATTTATATGACAACGATGAAAGGTGTAGAGAAAAAGTAAATATAATAAATGATAACATGTTTGAAATTGCTTATAATGAAATGTACAATATAATTTTTGATGGAACCGGGAAAGACTATAATTGGACAAAACGAAATGTTATCAATCTTCTCAAAAAAATAAATTACAAGGTATATTTATGTATAAATCTAATAAATTCAGATACAGCTCTGGGAAGAGTTGTAAAAAGAGCCAAAGAAACAGGAAGATATGTTAGTGAAAATTATTTGATGTATGTATATGGTGAATTAGAAAAGAATATTAAAAAATATACCCGTTTAGACTGCAACGAGGTTGATGGTATAGTTGTATACGATAATAATAAATCTGATATAGAAATAATTTATGAATCCAAATGTAATGATAAATTAGAAAAAGAAATCAATTGTTATCAAGGTTCTTCTGGATATAAATTTCTTCAATGTAAAAACACTGGGCAACAGGTATTATTAAAACCAGATAGTACTAGAATAAATTCTTCTAATAACATTTTGCTAAATTCATTGATTGATGCTGTAGGTGATAGCGTTTTAATAAAAAAATTTTATGAAAATCCTGAATTTTTTGGTTTTAATGCAGAACAAAGGACAAATATTATTCAAACATGTAATTACATAGCTGATGATGTTCTTAAAAATTATGAAAAAGCTGTAGATCTTATTAAAGCTCTTGTTCCTTTTATAAATTGGAATAAATGTGTCAAAGCCACTATAAGGGTTAGCGATCTAACTAAACAATTAATTTCTTACAACGGATGGCGTGAGTTAAATAATGAAAACGATTGGGATTATGATAATATAGAAGCTCATACACCATTCTACCGTGGAATGAACACAGAAAAATACAGCCCGTATTTGCTTAAAAGCAGACCAACATATTTTGCACCTATAATTGAAACAGCGCAAGGGTATGCTATAGAGGATGAGGCTGGAAACAGAAATTATAATTTACAAGTAGTATCATGTACTAAAAAACTCAAATTATTTAAGTTTGATTCGCTTAACAATATCAACAGACTTTTACATAATACATTTGAAAATCGTGAAATATACAATAATCTAAAGACAATGATTGGGATCATGAAAAAACATGGTCAATCGGATGACAAATCACCCATACAAGTCGACAAAATAGGAAGAATGAGTTCTCACGAACAAGATTTTTCTGTCTTTAATTGGTTATGTAATAACGGTTTCGATGGATACAGCGCAGGTCAATTAGGATCCCTTTCAGCTGAAATTGCGATATGCTTACCTCAAGAGAACTTTCAAATAGAAATGGTGATTGATTATAAAGATTTTATATATGACATGGAAGACATGGATGCATTGTATTCTTATATCGCACGTTTTTTAGGTTCAATTTACGGAGAAAACGCTTATAATATTGCCATGGGTCCTGTAGAAGAAAGGAGAAAATTTATAGAAGAGAATAATGGTCCTTTTAAAAAAGGAGCACCTGTATTACCAGCTCCAAAAAGATGGGAGAAATACTGTGACGACAGTGAAGCAGTTAGTGACATAGATTGGGAGACCGCGAAAAAAACGGAGGTGACTAGAAGGGGAGAAATGGAAGTGACTAGAAGGGGAGAAATGGAAGTGACTCGAGTGAAAGCGATACAAGACCCAATACCAAACTCTTCTAAAAACAAAAATAAAATGAAACTAAGTGAATTATACGATAAAATATGCGGTACTATAATAGGTCATTCTTATGGTGATGCTTTAGGAGCACCATACGAATTCAAACCTTTTATTGATTTTTCTGGTAAACTAAATAATCCTATTAAAAGATACAGTAGATATCATGGTAACCAAAAAACACCACCAGGGCAAATCACGGATGATACTGAAATGGCATTTGCATTATTACATACATTAATTGGGGGTTATACTAAAGAAAAAGCAGTTATAGAATATATGGAATGGGTAAATAATTTACATTGTAAACCAGATTGTAAAGGAAATGCTCCATTTACTGGTAGAAATACTAGAAATTTGTTTACTATTGGTATTAAATCAAAACCTAGTATGAAACTTTATGATACTAGATTTAATAAAACTTTCCCATCTGAAGAATTAAAACAAGAATCACAATCTAATGGATGTTTAATGCGATCATACCCACTAGCTTTTATAGATAACGAATCTATTATAGAAACAGATGTAAAAATAACAAATCCATCTGATTTTACCACCGAAGCAGTAAATTCATATGTTTTGGCTGTACGTATGGCTATACTAGGTTATAGAAAAGATGAAATAAAGTTACACGTAGAGAAAAACTTAAATTATCCAAAACTTGAAGAGTTATTTTCCTATGCTGTAAATAATACATTTGTTAATGTTGCTAATAACAAAAGAGGTTGGGTTGGTTATGGCTTTTATTGTGCTTTTTGGGCATTATTTAATTTTGATAATTACAAAGATGCAGTGGATGCTGTAATATGTTTGGGACCCACACCAGATAAAAAAGCTTTTATATGTGATAAATCGGAAAAACAAAAATTATTGGGTGATACAGATACTAATGCAGCTATTGCTGGTGCATTGCTTGGTGCTTACTATGGAATTAAAAATATGTGTAGAGATTCTAATTTAAGAGAAGATTTGAGAATATTAGTTCATGTAGATACTACAGTAGGTGACATAATACGACCATTGAAATATTACCCGAATTTGACAAATTTTGAAAATATCACTAATAATTCTTTAAAATTAGTTTTACAAAGTTTAGGGACAGATTATGTTAAGATTCCAAGTGAAGTAAATAAAACAGTAGGAAATGTTAATAAAATTGGACCACGTGAGATAATATTACTGCAAAATAGTTCTTTTGTAAAAAGTTTTAGTGCTGTAAATATAAATGATTTAAGTATGTTTACATGCAATGGAACAGAATTCTCAGGTGGTGCTTTGAAAAAATATATCATTGATTTATACACACAAGGAGTATTGGCACCTACTGATGGTGATGACGACAGATTAGGATTAATTTTATACAAAGGAAGTATATCTGATTATCTTCTTCTAGTTAGAGTATTCAAGGAGTCAGATCAATACACGGTAGTAATACACTTACTAAGTAATGTTATAGATCCTTGTTTAGATTTTTTATTTAGTATTAATATAGAAACTGAAAAAGTAAGTGAAATTCACTTATCGGGAATTCTTTATTCTGAACATGATATATCTGATTACTGCACTATAATACCTAAACCAGAGTCAAATATAGCTGATAAATTATTAAACTTATTGTATTATTTTACTCTTGATTTGGATTGTTGTCAAATTACCCTCGGAGATTCGTCAGATGTTCGTAAATTACGAGGGTCTTGTGGGTTAAACACGATAGAAGCTTTTACATTTTTAAATTTAATAAGAGGTTATTCTTATTATAATAGTAGAGGTTTTATGACAATTTTAGACGGAGTGGATCTAACTGACACCGTTGATATTATGGATGGAGGTAACATTGTTTTAGAAGAAACTTATTATTACAGGGAAGAAAGAGAGTTTAAAACTTCTTTTAATTTGGACACGACGGTGGGTTGTGATTTGTACAAAAAAGAACGTGACGAATTTAATGAAACTATGACAAATTATGGCTTAACTACAGGAAAAACAAGTATCAAATTGTTTAGGAAAAAACAAATTAATAATACTCAAGAGGTGAATTCTTTTGAAATTTCTACCAGTTCTTTAGTTAAGAAAGCAGATGAACAATTCAATTATAAGTATATGACAATTGAGCCATCTAACTGGATCAATATTTAAAAAATGTTTTGAATTTTTAAAATACTAAAAGTATTTTAAAAGAATCGTTTTAAATAATTTTTAATTTACAGGTGTAGCATTTGTATCAACTATTACCCTACATCAAAAAATTTTGTCCCTTCCAGTTGTAGTATCACATTCACAGAAAAATTTCTTTAATTTACTAAAGAAATTATTATTAAACAAGAAAATACTATCAAAGTGAAAATTACACATTGGACACCGAGATAACTTTTGTTTTTCGTAGTCTTTCAAGCACCATTCTTTCAAACAAGATTTGTGAATTGATTGGTTACAGCAAGGTATCAAATAGCTATTGGTAACTACTTCTAAACAGATAGGACATTCATTTACAGGTGTATCTATTGGTATTGGTATAATTACGTCCACTGGATGTGGATAATATATTTTGTGGTTAGTATTACCTAAATATTTTTTAGGTATATCTGCTTCATAATTTTCAAAACATATTTGATTTGACATTTATTTTTATAATAACAATATTTTAATTAGTTTTACTAAATTTGAAATTGTAAAAACTGTTTTGAATTTTTAAAGTAAATACTTTTGTAAAGTACTTTAAAAAATCTACTTTTAGAATTATATTTCTATATTTTTTTTAAGAATTCTTAAAAAAAATATAGAAATGATTTATTTTTAAAGTATCCAAAAAATAAATCATTTCAAATTCTCCGAGTACTTTTTTTTCTCTGCACACATCCAAAATGTGTGCAGAGAAAATTAACTAAAAAAAAGAATATTTTCTGATTAAGTTATGTTAATTATGATAATTTTAATATTTCTAAAATAACTAAATTTAGTTTTTATCCCTAAAAAAAACTTATTATTAGTTTAATAAACTTAATTGTGATTATTAGTTTTAAAAACTAAAAATAATTTAAAGATTTTTATATATATAAATTAAATGAGTATTATTTGCGAATATTGTAAAAAAGAATATAATTCTAAATATATTCTTACTAAACATCAAAAAACTACTAAAAAGTGTTTACAAATACAAGAACAATTAAAATCTAATAATAAAATTAATGATGATATAGAAATTATATCTTATAAATGTTTATACTGTAAAAAAGAATTTACGACAAATCAAGCTAGAGAAAAACATACTTGTAATTGTATAGAAAAATTTAAACAAGAAATTTCTTGTTTAAAAAAGGAATTAAAAGATAAAGATAAATATTATAGTGAATTTGAACAAAAAATATTGGTTCTAGAGACTGAAAATCGATTATTACGTGAACAGAGTGAACGTTCTACGACAGCGGTGGAAGATATAGCTAAACAACCACGTATTAATACAACTAATAATAATCATAATAAAATTTTGATAACAACTCCTATGGATTTATCACAACCGACAGTTCAACAAGCTATACAAAATGGATTTTCTGACGAATATCTAGTTCAGGGGCAGAAAGGTGTTGCTCGTTTTGCTTATGACAATATTTTGAAAGATGAGCAAGGTAAATTGAAATATATTTGTACAGATGCTGCTAGACAGATATTTCAATTCAAAAATGAGGATGGGTCCATTCAAAAAGATGTAAGAGCTACAAAGCTTACAAAAGCACTTTTAGATGGAGAATTAAAATCAACTACTCACAAAATGGCTTGTGATAAAATGAAAGACGGTAGTGCTGAAGAATTTAATATGTACACTGATAATTATTACGATATAAAGGAGTTAGAAACTGATAATAGTGATTTTAGTAAAGAATTAACTACTTTAACTGCATAGGATTTAAAAATAAATTTGATAAAGAATTTTTATCAAATTTTAAAATTATAAAAAATGGCAACTACATCTTCAATTAAAGAAATTCACGAACAACTTCAAGAACATGTTCCTAAAGGTTTTACATGTCAATTTGTGAGTTGGGAAGACTGTAACCGTGGATTTAATAAAAATGGAAGTTTATCCTGTCTTGGTTCTAATATTACAGATGTTCGTCTATATACTGAAAGTGGTTCTAAATTATTTGTTGTTAGGCCAGAGAATTGGAATGAGAGATTGGGTGAAGTAAAAACAAATGAATTTTGTATAATTCACGGTAATGAAATGGTGGGTAATGAGTTATCACCTATCACACTTAAAAATTACTTGGATAATTTTGGATTTCATGGTAAAAATCATGGTATTAAATCTTGTGGGTTAGGTCAACCTGGTGTTGAAACTTTGAGTGTTAGATTTCAAACATGTTTTATTCCTTTAGAGACAGAAGAGCAATTTTATGTTGAACTATATAATTATCAAACAAAGTATACAGAAGATCCTAAAAATCAAGTTTTGCTTTGCACTGCACAAGGAACAGCAATTCATCAAAATAAACCTGGTGCTCATAAAATAGAACACCAAGCAGTTGATGGTTCAGGTAAGTTACATGGTTATTTATTAAAAGCAACTGCTTCTAAGTGTCCTGTTGGTATGTCGCAAGAAGAATCACCGGAAGATATTACAAAAGCCATCTCAGAAGGCACTGCGTCTTCTACAGTGATTGGAATTAAGAGTATGGGTAAAAGATTTAATGCAGTTATTGTTGTACAAATTCCAATTGGTAAAGAAATTAGAACAAGAGGGTTAAGTTTTTGTAAAGATGGTTTTGGTCAATATAGAGGATTTACTTCTTCTGCTAGGGTATCGATGGGTAAAGAAGTCACTGTGTCAAAATGTAGTAACAAAAATCCTGTTCGTAATCCTTCTGAGCAGATTAGTGCTACTATAACATTTTATAATGCAGTACAAAATGGAGTACCAACTTTAGAAGATATTAATGCAGCAATTGACGATATTGATAATTTATATAAATCTTGTGATTTAGATATTTTAAGAGCAGACTCATCTTTTTGTAATTCTGAATTAAACGAATCTATTCTAACACAAATTCAAGAAGTGGTTGATAAATATCCTTACAAGCCTTCAGCTGTTAAAAACAATGGTGTTTTTCCATTGTAATCATCTTCTGGAAGAGAGTTTCGACATTTATTTAAATTTTTATGATTTTAAGAAAATTATAAATAAAAATTTAACATTTTTATTAGAATAAAAATGTTAAAATTTAATAAAAAAACTACAATCATTTTATTAGGATCTTTAATAATATTTATCTTTTTTGTCTTGTTCGTAATACATATGGTAAATAAAAAATCAAACTCGCCAGGTAAACCTAGTAAACCTGGTAATGATCCTAGTAAACCTGGTAATGATCCTGGTAAACTTGGAACATTGGGTATAAAAAACAATAAACCTTTAATTGAGTGTTGGGCGTGGAATTCATTAGTAACTGGGGGATTTATGGGATATGGAATTTTTGCTAATAATACTGGTGGGTATACCTGGGATAAAAATAATCAAGCTGTTTCTGAGTTAAATACAAATATAAAATGGGATGATCAAATTCAAAATTCACAAGCTATAACAACATCAGTTACAGATATAGCAAATAAAGATTGCGGTTCTCAATTCTGGGATTTTATTTCAAACAAAGGGAGTTATAAAAGTGATAATAACAGGAATAGTTTAGATGGAATTAAATTACAATACGACTCTGTTAGTAAAACAAATATGGTTATGAGAGAAAGATATGGTATCCTTATAACTAATTTAATTAACGATGGTATATCACATATAGGTATTTTAATAGGAGGAAAGCCTTTAGATAGTGGGAAGGCTTATCATGGTGTTAGTTTACAACAAATGCTTTCCCAGATTACAAATGCTCATAATTTTATTGTTGAGAACAAGTTAGGTGATAATGTTTACATAGCACTGGATATAGAGCCGGCAGATTCTATTTTAGACACAACAGATTTGTCAGGTGATTATAATTGGTATAAAGATACATTCAAAACGCTTGCTGATCACATTACAAAGTTAGGTGTTGATAAACCAAATGTATATTATGGTATGGCTATAAATAAAAATCCATATCAATCAACAATAGCTTATGATTCTTGGGTTTTATTAATGAAATCTCAGTGGACAACAAAAGATGGTAAAGATAGAGGGTTTCGTTTAATTGAGTTAATGTATTGGTGGACATACATTGACACCAAATTAGAAATCGAAGATTCCCATTTATATTCCCAATTATTAACTAATGGTGGTGGAGTAATTTCAAATCCTGTTATGGATGCTTTATCTTATAATTGTTATTTACAATTTGGAATAGAATGCACAGGGGAAGTAGATTACTTAATTTTTGTACCTAAAAAACCAGTTAATACTTCTGATTCTGAGTGTGGTACTTTACAGAACCCTTCTTCTGCGTCCTGTTATAAATCTCAAGATGGTATCAGTTATGTGGAAAAAAATATTGGTTATAGGTGTGTTTCACATAGCCAAGATCCTACGAAATTTTATAATTATGAAACTCCAAATACTTCAGACCAATATTATAATTTAATGAAATTTACCGGTAAACAAGCTGATTATCATACAGTTTATGGGTATCCGTTCATACCTTATTGTGGGAAATCTAAAAAATACAATTTACAACAATGTAATGCTTTAGGTAGTTGTAAAAAACCCACGGATCCAAACACAGAGGACCCAATTGGTATATCACAAAAACCAAAGACCATTAGTTCTGCTATTAATTTCAACTCATGTACTTTCTTAAATAAAGAAAGTTGGTTATTAGGAGGAGGCTTGTCTGATAAATCTTTAGAAGAATATTTACATAGTGATGAACCATTAAAATGGATAAAGAGTATTGTTAATAAAATAGGAGGATCTTCAGCTTCAAACAGAATTTTTATGGTTCCTTTTTGTGTTGAAGATTTTACAGGATATAGTGGATGGCTTCATAATTTTAAATACGGGTCAAATTCTACAAAACAAAAAACTGATATTCAAGATTTTCCTGATATCACTATTACTGCTAAAAATGCTAATGGTAAAATATGTCAAAGTAATATCACAGTTGGAAATAACGGAAAAATAGATATATTAGACGGTACCGCGTATTCTGATGATGGTTATCAAAGAAATAATATAGCTTGTTTAGGACAAACAACTCTTTCTATTCAAAATAACAAAATTAATACTGATTGGACTGCAGGTACATTAGAATACAAAAATAATAAATGGAGTTGCCCTAATGAAAAGTACTTTTCATTAGGGAAATAAACTATGAATTTTCAAAAAATAATTTAATTATACAATAAATCTAAATAAGTATCAGTAACTTTTATACAATTTTCTAAATTAGATTCTAATTTAAATAACGTATTAAAACCAATTGATTTAAGAAAATTACCCATCAATTTTGAATGATCTGATCCGAAATATAAAATTATATTTCGGGCTTCTTTTGGTTGTTTATCGACATTTTTAAATTCTTTAAACATTCTTGATAGTGTATACATATCTACCATAGATGAAGGTATCTCAATTAAATTAATTGATAAGTTAATTGCCATTTTATTAAAAATTAACATTTTTTGTTCCATTGATACAGTATCTAAAGTAAGAAATGTGAATCCCCTGTTAATCACATAATTATTATATTGTAGTTCTTGTTCAATAATTTTCGTCACAATACCTAAATAGTAATCTTTGATTTTTTCTCCTAGATAACTTTTATTCAATTCTTTAACTAATTTTTTATTATCAAAAACTTGTAAAAGAAATTTTTTTGATTTTTCATAATCAGTCAACAACAATAAAGTTGATTTGTGTTTGTGAAAAAATTTTTCGGTACAATTAATTTTTTCATATTTTCTATGTAATTCTTCAATTCTTATAAAGTATAAATCTAAATCATCAAGAAACTGAGTTACTGGATCATAATGATCTAACAATTCATTAGATCTAACATCTGTATAATGAACCCTTGCTAATTTACATTCTTCGGCTACTCTTGTTGATTCGTTTAAACATTTTCTAAATGAATTCTTAAGTTCAGTTGTCCTCATCGCTGCATTAAGATTGGATCCATATTTTTCACATTTTTTTTGAAGTTTTTTATAATATTGATCAGTCATATTATGAAATCTTTGACAAATTTGTGAATAAAAACCTTTTTCTGAAGGAAATACTGCTTCAATATAGATATCTAAAAATTTTGGTGTAGATAAAATTAATTTAGGAAGATAATCTTCAATTTTTTCGGCACCTTGATTATTCGGGCAATCTGTGGTTCTACTATGTGACTCTCCAAAAATAAATATTGTTTTACCATATTTTTTGCTTCGTAAAATATTTAATTGATTTGGACCTCCTAAAAATTTTGGCACAGGGTAATGTTTAGATACTTTATTATAAATTAATTTTATTAAAGTAGAATTCTCTTTAGGTATATTCTTTATTTTTTTAGAGTTTATATTTACACAAATTTCTTCAATGAAGTTCTCTGCATTTTTATCTAAACTATTTATTATATTCGCATCATAATATGTATGAAATTTATCACAAATTGTTTTAATAGACATTTATTATCAAAATTTATTTAAAAATTAAATAAATTTTATACATTTTGGATGTGTGCAGAAAATAGATTTCAAAAAAATAAATATTTTTTTAATTTTTAAAGTACTTACCAAGTATAATTAAAAATATATAAAAATATTTTTAATAATAAATTATAAAAAATGGAAGTTCTAGGAATTGCTATGATGGCTGGAATGATTTTCGGTGCAGGTGTATCAGCATCTAAAACTGGTGGAATTGAAGATGGTTTAAAAAAACAAATTGGTGATATTCAAACAAAAACAAAAGTTATGGAAGATAATATATCAAAAATTATTACAGCGGAAGATACAGATATCCAGGGAGCATTAGATGCTACTACAACTGCTTGTAATGCTATAATAAAAATAAAAAATGCTTCACAAAAGGCTACAGCAACTTATTTACAAGAATCAAAAATATCTCAAATATATGGAATAATATTTGTTACTTGTATAACTCTGTATTTATTAGCAAAATTATTATTTCCAACTTGGAAAGATATTAAAACTTTATAAATAAAAAATATTTACATTTATATAAATAAAAAATGGGTTTTTTCTCTAGTTTTGGAAGAAATATAGGTGGTATGTTTGGTTTAACCGGCGTATTACCAGAAACAGAAACACAAAAATTACAAGCAAAATTAGCTACTGCTAAAGAAACAATGAGTTCTGCATTTAGAGCTGGTATTCTAAGTAGCTTAAAAGAACAACTTAAATTTAACAGTCAAATTACAGCTTTGGTACTATCCGACCACGAACTATCTGCTGTTCAGAGTACTTATAATTTAGAATTAGAGCAACATGATAAATCTATCACGAATATAAAATTAATTATAAATTTAGCTATTGTTTTAGTTATATTTTGTTATTTAATGTTTTTACCAAAATGTTGTTAAAAAATTTTATTATTTTGTAAAATAAAATAACAAAAATAAAATGGAAGCAGGAGATATAGGAACAGAACCAGAACCAGATGGTTCTGGAAGCCCAGAAGAATTTGGGGAAAATGTCGAAGTTGATAGCGCAGCTATAGAACAAGAAACACAAGATTTTCAAGATAATCTTGGGAGTGTAGGGGGAGATGCAGCTGAAGATCAAAAAAAAAAAGATGTGACCAAATTTAAGGATGCAATTAATAAATCTGTAAAAGATAGTCTGGGAAAAGCTTATTCTGATATTGGAGGAGAAGGATCGACAGAAGAAGATTTCAATAACGCTTGGGACGCGCTGTCATCTACGCTAGATGAGGTGGGTGAAACTTTTGACCCGGCTGATAACGAAGAAACAAAACAAGATAAAATAAATAAAGCTTATGAGAAAGCTATAACGGAACTAAAACAAAAGATGTCACTGAATGATTCTGTTAGAAAAGGATTGAATGATTTAGCTAGGGCTGGTAAAGGGATAAAATCAAAATTATGGAATGGTATGAAAGATCTTTTTAATGATAATCTCAAAACGCAAGTTAATACAGAAATAGAAAACATATCAAAAGCTTTTGATGGTGCTGGAAAACCTGACCTTGAAGCTCTTGAAAAGTCAAGAAATAAGATTGACAAAATATTAAACGATTCAGAACTAACTAAAAAAATAGATGAGAGTACTTCTTCTAAAGAAGAAGCTAAAGATAAGAAAAAAAGTATTTCTGATTATTTAAAGTATGCCTTAGGTCTTGGTACAATAGCTGGTTTAATATGGGCATATTGCCAGTATGTAAGTGATACATCAACATGTTATCAAATGGAAGGAACCTCATCTGGTCCTGTAAAAAACCCATTAACAGATATACCAAATAGTGGATGTTCTTGTATTAGTCCATCCACATCCTCAATTGTTCCGAAGTCAGATTGCTCGCCCACCACCACCACATGTTGCCCGGGTGTATCATCAACTGATCAAAAGAAATCTGCCGTATGTGTTCATGGACTATGTACTACTTTTTCTTATAACGCTGGAAAAACATATACATATACACCTAAAAGTTTAGGTGGGTTTTTGGGTAATTTGATAGATAATGTTGTTGTTAACCCAGGTGGTGATTTACTAAACAAAATTGGGTCTTTTTTTAATAATTTACTTAAAGGACCAATCAAATGGATTATTATAGTATTAATTATTGGAACAGTAATATATTTAGGATTTAAATTATTTTTATCTAGACCCCAAAGGAGTTCAATTCCTCAATATGTACCTCAATATGTACCTCAACAAATTCCTCAAAGAATACCTCAAAGAATACCTCAACCAGTTAACAATTTTTATTAGTTCTTATATATTTCCATTCTTAGAAATAATTTTAATAGATTTACATAAATCAATATTAAATTATGGTAGTCTTTTTTTAATTAAAATTTGATTTTTCTAAAAAAATCAAATTAATATTTTAAGTTATTAAAAATATTTTTAAATTATTTTTTGTATCTGTTTCCTCTTAATAGCTGTTGTACTGACTAACTCTCTCTTACCACGTCCATGTTTATGGAAAATTCTATGTTCATCTTTCTCAATTTCGTGGATAATTAAAAGTTCTCTAAATTTTTCAAACATAACACATCTATCTAAATCATCAATAGGCTGTAATCCATAGTAATGAATTCCTTTCCAAATATAACCTTTATTACATGGCATATTTTCTAGTTTATATTCAATAAATTCTGGAAGTGAATTATTTAAATTTTGATAATGTTTAAAAGTTTTTTGAAATTCTATAATTTTATTTTTCCCATCATTGTTTCTCCTGTCGTTATAATTAGGTTTCCCATCATTGTTTCTCCTGTCGTTATAATTAGGTTTCCCATCATTGTTTCTCCTGTCGTTATAATTAGGTTTCCCATCATTGTTTCTCCTGTCGTTATAATTAGGTTTCCCATCATTGTTTCTCCTGTCGTTATAATTAGGTTTCCCATCATTACTTCTCGTTTCGTTGTAATTAGGTTTCCCATCATTACTTCTCGTTTCGTTGTAATTAGGTGTCTCATCATTAGTTCTCGTGTCGTTGTAAAATCTTTCTTTTTGATTATGTTGCATTTTTATTTACAAAAAAAAGTATTTTTAAATTCTTAAATTTATTTTTAAAATAAATGATTGACAAAAAATTATTAGGATTGATTCCAGTAGGAACAATGGTAGTTGGTACGATAGTAGGATTAAAATTAAATTTAAAACCTAATTTAAGGGCCGCATTATTAGCTGTAACAGCTGGGTTAGTTACATCTTCTATTATAACTGATGTAAGTCCTGTATTTTGCGGTACAGAAGGTGAAACAAAATTACAAAAACAAGCTATAATTGGAATAGTAATTGGTAGTATTACTATGTTGGTTTTACAAAGTTTTGATAAAAATAAATGTGTAGGTAAAAAATGTGTTAAAACTTTTAAATTCCCAATAGCTTTAACGGCTGCTTTGTCAGCAGATGTTTTTATTGATGGTCTAGTAATTGGTCAATCTCTTAGCGGTGATAAACCAGCTATGGGTTTTATATCAGCTATGGGATTGGAAGGTTTTATAACAACATCTTCGTTAGCTAATATAATTAAAGACAGAGGTGGTAAGACAAAAGATATTTTGATAGCTAGTACTATAATGATAGTTTCAAGTTTAGCAGGTTTGTTTATTGGTAAAGTTTTTAGTAAGAAATTAATGGATATAGGTGGTAAACCTAATCCTCTCAAAGTTAAAATGTATGGAGCTGCATTCATAGTATTGATTTGGACTGTGGTTATAGAACTTATTCCTGAGGCATTATCTGAGTCTGATAAATTATGGGTATATGCATTGTGGTTAATTTCAACTGGTGGAGGTATAGGACTTGATTGGGTTATAGGTTAATTTTTAGTAAAAATAAATATAATTGTTTTAATTAAAATGGAAAATTTATCAAGTAAACTTAGAGAAACTATTAAAAATAAACCATTAAATACGAAAGTTAGAAGTGATTCAAAAAACTTAGATAACCAATTTATAAAACTATTAGAGTATACTTCTATTAGAAAAAATATAAAAATCCCTGAAATTTTTGATGGAAGAAAAGCATGGGATGGTTTATTGCCACCAGTAAATAACCAAGGTACATGTGGTTCTTGTTGGGCATTTGCAAGTACTGATGTATTAGCATCTAGATTTAATATTCAGTCATTAGGTAAATTTAATGTAAATTTATCAGCAGCTAAAGTTGTATTATGTGATTTAAAAGGAAAAGAAATGGAAATTTCTCATCCAAGTACTACTGACATATCTAGAATTGAAAGTAGTTCGAATGGTTGTTATGGTAATAATATATTTGACGCATGTAGATACTTATATATAATTGGTACTTCTACTACAAAGTGTGTTCCATATCACCAAGATTTAGGGAAATTCAAAAAATATAATAAAATAGCAAGATTTAGTGATATTTATACTCTTCCACTTTGTTCAAATATTTCAGGTCCTTATGGTGACATGTGTTCAGATTATTACCAGGATTATCACACTGGTTTACAAGGAGGAACACCTTGTAGATTTTATAGATCTATACATTTTTACACTCTTCCAGGTACTTTGTCTGAAAATGGATCTGAAAAAGTATTACGAGATAATATTTACAAATGGGGACCTATACTTACAGGAATAAAAATTTACTCAGATTTTTATACTTTTAAACCTAAAAATGAAATATATAAATGGGATAAAAAAAGTCCTCGAGTCGGAGGTCATGCTATTGTTATAGTAGGGTGGGGTGAAAAAAATGGTGAAAAATATTGGATTGTTAAAAATAGCTGGGGGGTTGAATGGGGTAAAGATGGATATTTTTTTATGGTTAGAGGAGATAATAATTGTGGTATTGAAAGCAACTGCATGGGGATGGTTCCTGACTTTTTTTATCCAGAAAATTATAATGTTCATTATAATTCAAGTTTTTATGATATACCTAAATATTTTAATCAAAGAAAAAGTATTAACACTGATTTAGATATAACAGCTGGTGGAATAGATCCTTCTACTGGTTTTACTAGACGTGCAATGCTGCAAATGCCTTGGATACCATATTCCCCCCCTATAGATTACAAAAAGTTACCAAAATGGGATACTTTTATAGCTGGTATTAGTGCTGATTATAAAAATAGATTTTATAACCAAGATAAATTAGCTGGTAATATAAATAAAAGTACTAAAAAAGACAAATTTGATATATTTTATTTGATTTTTGTAATTATTATCAGTATTATCATAATTAGTATTACTATAAAAATATTTTTTATAAAATAGTTGATGATCTATAATATTTTATTATAGATCTATAAAATTTACTCATGCGAAATGCTAATTTTTTGTAACCCTTCATTAAATTTATCGATAACATCTTGACTTTCCTTTGCTCTATTAAATAAAATTTCATCTATACCATTTTTACCATTTACCATTGACCAGTATCTCCATACATTAACGAAATTTCTTTCTGGTGGTAAATTAACGTGAGATTTATATCTAGCAGCACGTCCTATAGCTTGTTGAGTTTTATAATTATTTCTTGAACTTTCCAAAATATGAACGTGGTTTGTTTCTAATAATGTTATACCTTGTTCACCAGCTTCAGTTATAAGTAAAACAGTCATTATTTCACCATTTTTATTTTCTGGTGAATTGTATCTTTTTAATAGTCTTAATCTTTCAGAATCATTTAAATCACCTGAAAAAATAGCTGTTTTTATACCACATTTGTTCAAAAGAGTATTTAGTAAAACAACACCACCTTTGATTTTAAAAATACTGTATATTAAATGTTTTGTTCCTAAATTTAATAGTATATTTGTAATTACTGATGTAAATTTAGGTGAATACTCTGTCATTAATTTTTTATTAGATAATGTTTCTTTATCAACCCAGCCCGACAAAGGTTTTGGTCTAGGTTTAGGTAATTCAACACCTTGTGTTAATGGATCATTTTCCATGATTTCCTTTAATTCTTTTTCAGCTTCTTTTTGTAATTCTATCGATGGTACTTCGTCTGTTTTTTCGGTTGCTAATATATCAGGGTTTTTAATTATATCTGCGGAATAATAAAAATTTGACACCCTTTTTGATAAAAAAAATTTCATAGCTAATATATACATTGCCTTTTTTAGCTTATATTCATTTATATCAGGATAATCTTCTGGTTTGGGAGCACCTTTTGATTGTGTGATTATTTCTCTTTTGTATATTTTAACAAAACTTACTACTTGTTCAGGTGTCATATTGGTTTTTATCGGGTCTTTATAAAATATTTGTGGATATAACTGATCATCTGATTCAAAATACGAAACCAACCCTTGTAATTCTAACATTTGATCTTCATTTGTAGGTACAACTCTGTCAGGGTCTAGTAATTTTAAAATTATTTCCCATTCTTCATCAGGATTTTTGATAATTGGTGTGCCTGAAAGCAACATGATTTTACATCTACTTTCCATAATTTTGTTATATATATCTGTAAATGTTTTGGTCCCGTTTTTAAAACCATTAATTACCATATGAAATTCATCTATAATAACCAATGAATTTTCAAAATTTTCATTTTCAAGTTGATCAGAAATAGCAAAGTTATACGTTATAAACGTATAATTTGTATTTAAATTATCAGACCCTAAACCACATGTATTACAATATTCAAACAACCAGTTTGTCCTTAACGAACCTGGTGTTAATATGTAGACATGTTTTATCAAATTTTCTCTTAATAAAGCATCTGCTGTTATGATAGCTGTACACGTTTTACCAGAACCTAACTTGTGGTACAAAAGGATACCCTTATATAATGAGTTTTTGAAATAGTCACGCACAGCTATTTGGTGTAAATTTGGGCTGAATATAGGTATAATAGTACTTGGACATTTTTTATTTTTATAAATTCCAGATGGCATATTTTATAAATATTAATATATTTATAAAATATTTTTTAATACGGTTTAATATCAATTATTTCTGATAATTTTTCATCGTAATACAAATAATGAACTGTTAATGGATTTTTTATATTTTCAAAAGATTCATAATGTTCTAACCATTTAACCAATTGTATTTCCCTATTAGCTTGTGATATTTTACACTTTTTACCAGATATCATAAAATTATCAGGATTGTATCTAATAAATACAATAGGAATACCTCCTTCAGACATATAAATATTTCTCATACGATTTGTTTCACCAACCTCACAATATGATTTATGCTGATTCTCATCTACTTCTACAAATACCTTATGTGTATTAAAATCATAACCAATCTCTTTTTCTTCTGAATGCTTTCCACCACAATCATATGGTATTCTAATATTATACTCTGTTGGTTCTTTAAAATCAACAGAAAGTATTTTAAGAACTCGTTTTTCTTTTACTTTTTGATACTTTTTAATTTCTAAAGCTTTTTCTTCCATACAACAAAAATTAACACAAAGACCATTTAATAAAACATCTAAAATACCACATTTTTCACAATGTCTTTCAACTAAAAGAACATCATCAGATACTTTATGAGCTTCACAATGTAAAGGTGTTTTAGAACCATAAATAGCTGTATTATTACAATTTTTCTTTCTACAACGAGCCGTTGGGTTTTTAATCATACCATCTTCTTTATGTAAAGTACATTTGTTAGGACGATTACAAGGTAAACCATAACAAGCACTTTTTTTACAAGTTATACACTTAGGATTTTTAATATCAACCATACCATCTAAAGCACAAACACTACAGTACAATGCTTTAGTTTCGCCAGCATAATTGTAAATAGGCTGTTTTTCTTTACAAGTTATACACTTAGGATTTTTAATATCAACCATACCATCTAAAGCACAAACACTACAGTACAATGCTTTAGTTTCACCAGCATAATTGTAAATAGGCACTTTTTCTTTACAAGTTATACATTTAGGACTTTTAATATCAACCATATCAGCTAAAGCACAACCTTTACAGTACAATGCTTTAGTTTCACCAACATAATTGAAAGCAGGCACTTTTTCTTTACAAGTTATACATTTAGGACTTTTAATATCAACCATATCAGCTAAAGCACAAACACTACAGTACAATGCTTTAGTTTCACCAGCATAATTGAAATTAGGCACTTTTTCTTTACAAGTTATACATTTAGAACTTTTAATATCAACCATATCAGCTAAAGCACAAACACTACAGTACAATGCTTTAGTTTCACCAGCATAATTGAAATTAGGCCTTTTTTCTTTACAAGTTACGCATTTAGGATGTTTAATATCAACCATATCAGCTAAAGCACAACCTTTACAGTACAATGCTTTAGTTTCACCAGCATAATTGAAAACAGGTACTTTTTCTTTACAACTTATACATTTAGGACTTTTAATATCAACCATATCAGCTTTTGAATGTTTTTTACAAAAGATACCTTCTTCTTGTCCTTTATAATTATATCTAGCTCTAATACCACAAGTTTGGCATTTATTTTTGGTTGTTTTTCTTGAATCAGAACAGTTAAAGCATGTTTTATGTATTTTTCCGTTATAAAAGAAGACTTCGTTTGATAATTTTCTTGAGCATTTTGAACATCTAGTTTTTGACGACATTTTTATTATATATGTAAGACTGTATTTTTTTGAATCAATTTTATTTTATAATAAAACAATTTTGTTTTAAAATAAAATTGAAATAGAATAAATTGATTTATTTTTAAGATACAATGCCCTGCGTAATTTGTTTGAAAAGCAAACGTTTCTATCAAGATATTCGAGAATTAAAGTGTGGTCACAGATTTCATTTAAAATGTATATATAATTGGTCTCATTTAAAAAAATCTTGCCCTTTGTGTAGAATACCAATATTAAAACAGAATCAATTTAATATTGGATCTTACATTCAAGCTTTTAAAAGAAATGATACTGATTTGATGAATGAGATTCAATTACAATCTGGTATAGAGTACTGATTATTATGTTATAAAGAAATAGTAACTCTGTTGGCTACCGATACATATCAGAAGGCTACAACAGTTTAATGTTTTTATAAATAGTTATTTATGAATAACTATTTAACAACAAATAATAATTTTGTCAATTTGGTATTTACGGAAAAAACAATAAATACCAATTTTTAGCATCATCCCATTGTTTTGAAAACTCTATTAATTTAATACTAACAGCCTCTTTAAAATTTTCACTTTTGTTTATAATATCATAATTACCTCCTTTTAACACACTAGCATACAATAAGTAAAATAGATCAGTTGCCTTTTTAACCTTATCAAATGAACCCTTGATATCTTTAATCATATCAGCTACCATTTTAACTAAGCAATAATGTGAAGTCATATTATTAATAATACTAGTAAATTCATTTAATTTTTGAATATTCAAAAATTTACTAGGGTTTGTTTTTGATCTAGTCCTATATTTATTAAAAATATTTTGTGTTTTACAAATAGGACAAATTACTGATTTTTCTAAATATTTATGCCAACAATTTGGATGAGCAAAACAAAGACATCTAAAACAAACTTTGTTTTTTGTAGATTCTAAGCAAATGAAACAGATAGTCATTTAAATTTAAAATAAAATTTATTTTTAATATTTCAATTTTAATTTATTATTTTAATAAATGACAACACTTTCTGAAATAGAAAATTTAGCCATAAAATATTGTCCAGTTATATATTTTACCAAAGATGAGAAGTACATGCCTGCTAGCTTTGAGTATTTATTAAAAAATTTCCCAATCATTGACAAAAATAATAAAGTTATTCCTGCAGGAGAGGTTAAAGAGAATGGAAAGTGTGTTTGGTCTCAAGGAGACCAAGATCCAAACACCTCTAAAAAATATTTGTTAAATTTTGGTTTAAATACTGGTGGTGATGGTTATCCCGGTAAACCTAATTCTAGCAATAAACTATATGGAGATCCTAGTAACCCAAAACGTTATGTTCATGTATATACATTAGGAGAAATTAAAAATGAAAGCACCGGAACTACTTTTATCGATTTAGTTTACGGTGTATATTTTTGTTGGAATGGAACAGTTGATAATCATGCTTTTGATGTAGAAGAAATTATACTTCGTTTTCAAAAACAAAATAATAAGTTTTCTACAAACCAATTTAACCCAATTTATAATGATTATAATACTTTTGGGGGTAAATGTAATGAAAATTCATGTGGTAAATATTTTTTATCAAGAGTATTTTTATCGGCTCATGGTAATGGTATGCTTTATCCTACTCGTTTTCCAAATGCTGAAGGTAACATAACAGACATTGAATTTTATAAAGATCAAAAATTAGGACAAACTTGTCGACCAATAATATATTCAGCTGTTAAAAGTCATGCAATGTATCCTACAACTGGTATACAAAAAAGACTGTTTGGTTTTGGTAATGATTTTACTGCAAAAGATATACTGTGGAATCCAACATTTATATCTTTGTGGAGTCCCGCATTTATTTTAGATAAAAATACTAATTCATGTGATTCTACCACCGCAATTAAACCAGGTATACCTGTTGAACTAGATGTTAAAAAAGAAATAAAGCTACCTAAACCTGATGATAGTTTATGGTTTAGTTTATTCGATGGAGTTTGTGGAAATATTTTGAATAACCAAACTACTATACCTTTTAAACCAAATTTACTTAATATTGTATCGAGTGGTGATTTTTATTATAAATTTCAAAAAGGTGGTGCTGATAACATGATTAATTCTGAAATATCAAATAGTTTGCAACGGAAACTAGTTATAATATGCTTATTTGTTACTTTAATTTCAATGGTTTATTCATTATTTTTTACATATAGACGTAATAGTAGATTCCAAATATTCATCCCACTTGTAACATTAATAGGAACACTAACAATATCTATAGGTTCATTAATTATGTTTACAGGTGGAGGTGTAGCCCCTTCTACATTTGGACAAATTATTAGTAATAAAAAATATAGGGAATATATTTTATTTACCTTAGTTGTAATATTATCTGTATTTTATATCATACTACCAATAATATTCAACAAACATTTATTATTCAACAGACATTTATTAAAAAATATTAATAAAAATTAGTTTTTTTCTTTAAAATGTAATTATTAAAAAAATATTAATAAAAATTAGTTTTTTTCTTTAAAATGCAATTATTAAAATAATTGCATTTTAGAATATTACAATGTCGGGAATAAAATATAAATCTGTTATATAGTTCTAGTTTAAGGATGTTATTGGTATGTATATATAAAATGAATGATTTATTAAAATTATCACAACCTACGGCAATTCAATTCCCACCAAATTCTAATATTTATATGGGATTTATTGATGGAAATTTATTACTAAAACATTTAAAAATACCTCAAATACAACGTGAAGTAACTCTAGACAGAGTTACTGAACTAGAACTTAAATTAACTAAAGAACATGAAGAAAACGGATTTTATGATTTTGGTATATTATTAATATGCGATTATAATGATAATCTTTATTTATTAAATGGTCAACATAGGTATTGTGCTTTAAAATCAATAGTTAATAAAAAAGATATTAATATTCCAATTAGAATCGAGGTGAGGAAAACTAAAACTATAGAAGAGATGGAAAAACTTTGGATAGTTTCTAATGATAGTCGTGAAGTAAAATTAGTTAAAAATAGTAATGAACAATTAGTTATAAATGGGCTACGTAAATATTTAAATACTAAATACTCAAATTTTATTTCAGACGCTTCCAAGCCCCATAAACCTAATATAAACTTAAATAACTTAGTAGAAGAAATTGAAAGTATTAACTTCATAAATAAGTTAGGTTCACTTAGTTTATGTGAAATTATTCAAGAAATTGAAAATATTAATAATTTTTATAATGAAGTTAGTTATAATGTAGACTTATGGAATAAAAATGGCTGGGGGATACCAAGAGTCGAAGAAAGTTTGGAAAAATGTAAGAAAAAATGTCCTGTTAATACTCTATATTTAGGGATTTTTCAAAATTTCGAATGGTTACATCGTATTATTGAACATATTGAAAAAAATATTCTATATGAAAAAATGCCCCATTGTCTTATATCTGCTAAAACAAGAAAAATTAAAAAAAAAGTAGTACTCCAGACTTGGGAAAAATGGAATAGCTTTAAAAAAATTAACGAAAGAGGTGACAGTTATTCTAGTTGTTTTGTTTGTAAAAAACAACTAGAACAAGAAAATTTCCAATGTGGTCATATTATACCATTTTTTTATGGTGGAGAAAATAATATGGATAATTTACAACCTATATGTAGTTCATGTAATAATGATATGAATATAGAAAATTTATACAGTTATAAAAATAGAATGTTTCCAGGTTAGTATTAAAAATTTTCATTTTTAAAGTATATTATTTTTTTTTAGAAAAAAAACAACTACTCCTATCATAATACAAAATATTACCACAAGTAATACCCACATTATTATATTAGATTTTTTAGAAGGTTCAATTTGATTTATATAATTTGGTGGTGTATTAGGACCTAACCGTTTATTACTCTGATTTTTAGACCGTTCTGTCTCAGTAAAATCTTTAAAATCACATCCTATTACTGGCTTTCCTTCTGACATCATAAGACCAGGTTGATCTTGGCTTTGAGGCCACGCACTGGCACCACCTGCGTGTTTACTATCTGTATATGGTAAAATTGTTAAATCAGCTAATAAAACAGTTATATTTTCAAAAGGCATCCAAATCCCATCAGACGCCCCCCAACTAGCCGGCCAAGGTCCTATAACCATTCTACCTACCCTATTAGGAACAAAACGAGTTGTTCTATGTATAGGTACTCCATCATAAAACCATGTTAAAATTCCAGGACCATCATTCATATCAGGAGTAATCCATTCAAATCCTATGGTATGCCAATTTCCATCAGTTGATGTAAAATCTGTTCCATCTTTTGATTGCGAAACTTCTGAAGTGTATGGTACTGCTGAATATTTTTTTTCCCATTCTTCCATGTCACCCCACCAAGGGTTGCAATTAAAAGTATCCCAACCATTTTTATTACCACCTTCAGCTTTTTGACCCACCCCAGCATTAGAAGGAATTTCGATGTCAATTTCGTGACCCCAAGTAGTCACTACATCTGCGGTTGCTTGTGGACCGGTTACTTTTCCTGCGCTCGTTTTACAATAAGCACAATTTTTTATACCAACTTTTGTATCACAACATTTTTCTCCTTGAAGTGTGTCATCACACCATACTTTTCTTGTAGGGGCTAATATATCACCATTAGCATCATCCCACGGTGCGCAAGTACCACCAATCAAAGGACACCAAGCACTGGCTGAATTATCACCTTCAGACCAACAAGGTATTTTTTGTTCATCTTTTTTTGTACAACCCTCACAACTTGGTAAAAAATTATATGGAAAAGTATCTGTTTTACCCTTATCTGAATATGCTTCTGAATATTGAAACATCCACATTGCAAACACATAACCTCTACCATCTTTATTTAATGTTTTCGGAAGCCATAATGTTGCTTCGTAATAACCCGGTCCATATAAATCTCTTGTAACGATACAAGAACCAGTTCTTGCACCAACATCTAAATACTTAGGGTTTTTATTTTCATCATAACCATGTATTTTTCCAATAGCGTTGTTATTTTTAGAAGGATCTCTTTTTAAATATGGTGAACAAGTTGTTCCGCAATCTTGTTTGGTAAAGTTTTTATAAATACCTTCAATTGGTTCATCAGTATTAACATTATTTTTAGTAGAATCATAAAAATCACCTCTTGCTGATAATTCTATGACATGTTGTTTTGTAATTAGATCCCCTCTAATATTCCTAACCTTTCTTTTTACCGTTATAGGTTTTTTTGATATATTTATATTACTAGCCAAAATACCTCCATTAAACCATCCACCTTCGTTTCCATGAATACCTAATTTTCCATTAGGAGCACTTTCAATTTTGTCGATACTAGATACATTTGGTTGGACTTGTCCCCAAGTTTTATTAACAGCGATAATTTCTTTAGGAATATATCCTTGGTTATTTTGTACAAATAGAATTTCACCGCCTTTTTTAGTATCTTCATCACCACCGAGAAGCAATGGTTTAACTTGCCCTTTACCTATTTCTGACACATGTTTAATCACACCTTTACCATAAGATTTGTTAATATTGTCCTTTCTATCAAATTGTTTACCGCAATATGTTGCACTCCAATCTGTAGAAGTGCTTGTATTACCTTTGCTATCCATTATACCAACGTTACATTTTGTATCATTTACAAAAGATGACGTACCTGAACAAATACCTTGTACGTCATCTGATAAAAAACTTTTTACATTCTTATTGTTAATTTGTATTGTTTCTGTTGGACCTAAAAGCCAAGGCATAGATCTTTGCGCTATCTCAGCAGTCCATCGTGATGGTTTCTCAGGAGTAGTTGTAGGAATTGGTGCGTAAAAAGGATTACCAGGAACAGCTATACATCCTGTATTTTCTATATCTTCTGGGTTTTTTTTAGTAAAATCATTTATGTCTGCTTTGTTACCTAAATCATTTTCTTTACAAAAAGATAAAGATTTTGGTCCATCTTTAGTGTCAAATAATTTTTCCCAATTATAACGTTTTAAATCATCTGATTTATTATATAGTAAATTACTATTGTTTTTAATAAAATTACTTGTTGTCATTTTATTAAAAATAAGAAATATAAAAAAATAAATAGATTACATTCTATAAAATTTGTATTTTATAGAATAATATTTATATAATAAAATGACGAACACAGAAATCATGATTGATATAGAAACATTAGGTATATCTCACAATTCTATAATACTTACTATAGGGGTTGTAAAGTTTACTCGAGATACGTTAAAAGAAAATATAAAAAAACTTGATTCATTTTATAGAAGAATTGATATAAAATCTTGTTTAAACGCTGGTCTTACAGAAGATAAATCAACAAGAGAATGGTGGGAACGTCAAAATAACGAAGTTAAATACGAAGCTCTTGAAAATCCTAATAACAGAGTACCTATAGAACAAGCATTACAAGAATTATCAGATTGGATTAAACCCAGCAAATTTATATGGGCTAATAGTCCAGAGTTTGATTGTGTAATATTAGATAATGCTTATAAAAATTGTAATTTAAAAACCCCATGGTCTTTTTGGAATACAAGAGATTGTAGAACACTTTATGACATCGCAAATGTTAATAAAAAAGATTTACCAAATGACAATTCTCATAATGCATTGTGTGATTGTTATCAACAAATCTATGGTGTTTTATTGAGTTTAGAAAAAATATCTATGGAAACCCTAATTAGTTCTAAAGATTTATTATTAGATAATTAAATATGATTAGACATAATGAATTTAATAATGAATTTAATGAAAACCAGTTCGAAATTGATCAAAAAGACTTTCCAAATATTGGAACAGAAATACCTACAGAGAAACATGTAATTAAGAAACCTGTTATTAAAAAAAGTTATAAACATAATCAAAATTACAGACAGCAACCATTACGTAATTTATTTGGACAAGAATCATTTTCTGTTGTACAAGAACAAGACCGAATTGATAGACAAGAAAAATACGACAGGAGAAATAATGGTGGAAAACCTAATTATAACGACAGGAGAAGTAACGATGGAAACCCTAATTATAACGACAGGAGAAGTAACGATGGAAAACCTAATTATAACGACAGGAGAAGTAACGATGGAAAACCTAATTATAACGACAGGAGAAGTAACGATGGAAAACCTAATTATAACGACAGGAGAAGTAACGATGGAAAACCTAATTATAACGACAGGAGAAGTAACGATGGAAAACCTAATTATAACGACAGGA
>Ga0209223_10000863_pt1 | contig 34491 bp, 38 predicted proteins | sample COG_06_FD_184750 | JGI IMG/M metagenome (GOLD analysis project Ga0209223, IMG submission 184750) | Pelagic Microbial community sample from North Sea - COGITO 998_met_06 (SPAdes) (version 2) | ecosystem: Environmental > Aquatic > Marine > Neritic zone/Coastal water | place: Helgoland, sampling...
AATCGAAATATTAAATTTAAATATTTTCAATTTTATAAATCAACGAAAATAGAGCCTTACCGTGGTAAATTTATGGGAAAAGATTTGATGAAAAAAAATATATTTGAAAAAATTATTTTAAAGTTTCTCAAAATTTATTAAGAATAAAATAATTTATTAAATTTAATTTTTTTACAAAGTTTTATTTTACTCATTTTTTCTTTTGGAATAAAAATAAAATCTGAAGAAGATTTAGTATTTTTATAAATAGAATTTAAATATATTTGTTTTGACTTTTCATATAGAACAAATTTTTTTGAAATTTTTTTTCTAATAAAACAATATTTATGCTTGTCAAAAAAATTAAAAACATCAGTAATTGAGTTTTGGAACCTTTTTAAAAATGAATAACTTAATTCAACTTGAACTAATTGCCTTGATATACTAATTATTTTTTTCAGACCCTCAATTACTCTAAATTCTGCTCCTTCTACGTCAATTTTTACATAACCTATGTTATTTTTTTTTTTAATAAATTTATCTAATGCAACTGTATTTACTTTAGGGTATTTATTTTTTTTTATAACTAAATGTGAACCCCCTCCCAAATTTTTAAATGACAATAGACTATTTGCATTAAAACATGCTTTTTGAAATAAATTAATATTTTGAAAGTTATTAATTTTTATATTTTCCTTTTGTATCTCAAAATATTCCTAATTTGGCTCAAATGAAAAAACATTACTTCTAGGAAAAAATTTACTAACAAAAAGAGAATATGTTCCAAAACTAGAGCCAACATCAATAAAATCATTTCCGTTTTTAAAATTTTTATAAATAAGGTCTAGTTCTAACTCATCTACTATTTCATTAAACTCAATATTTCTAAGATTTGAAATACTTATGTCTCTTAAGTATTTAATTTTAAATTTGTCATAAAAAAACAATTTTCCGTTAAGGTAGTTAATATTAATTTTTTTGATATTATTTTTTTTTAAAAAGTCTACTAATCTTATTAATATTTCATTGAAATCTTTATTAATATTGTTTGTGAAATATTTATTTAGAGTAAATATATATTTTATAATTTTTAATATTTTAATTAGTATTTTGAGAATATTGTTTAAAATAAAATTATAAAACATACTTTAATCATTTTTTAAGAATCTTTCTTAGATAAGATTAATTTCTTTTTATAAAAAGAGTTATCAATAGATCCTAATTTTATTACTTTTTCTTTTTTTGAGTTAAAAACCTCTGAACATACAGAGATGATTTGAGTATTATTTTTTAAACTTAAAAAACCATGTGCGTAATTTTTTGGAATAAATAAACCATAATTTGATTTATCATTTAATTTATTTTTACTTAATTTTTTTGTTTTAAGATTATATGCAAAATCAATAATTCCGCCCTTTAAACAAATTATAATCTTATTTTGTGCATATTTGTCAGTTTGATAGTGCATACCTCTGAATACATCTTTTTTACTAGTGCTGATATAGACATCTTTAATATTAAAATTCTTAAATTTATTTTTTTCGAAAACTTTGAGGAAAGATCCTCTTTTATCAAAAATTTCTTTTAACTTAAATTTTTTTATCATAAATTTAAATATTCTAGAATCTGAAATTCACAAATTTTTTTTGGATTATCTAATTTTTTTCTCTTAGCGTGCCATTGTACTGTTTTTTTTACTGCTAATTCTATATTAATTTTTGGCTTCCAATTTAGTTCTTTTTTTGCTTTTTTATTATTAATTATTAAATACTTACTCTCTTTAAATGATGATCTCCTATCATATTTAATTTTTGGGAGTTTTAGATGCAGAGAAAAAATTTTTATTATTTTGTTTACAGATATGATATTGATTTTATCTGGGCCTAAATTCCAGGATGAACTTTTAATTTTTTTTAAATACTGTTTTTCAGCAATCAAAATGTAACCATATAATGCATCTAAAATGTATTGCCATGGTCTTATGCTTTTTGGATTTCTAATCCTTAAAGTTTTTTTTGAATTTATAATGTCTGGTATAAGTCTATTTTTACCTTGATCTCCTCCTCCAATAATATTACCTGCTCTAACAGTAGATATATTTACTTTTTTTAGTCTTTTGGCAAAAAAACTGTTTTTAAATCCCTTTACAATTAATTCTTTACAAACTTTTGAAAGGCTATAGGGATCATAACCTCCCAATTCGTCATTTTCGTTGAATATTTTTTTACTTGATTCTTTATAGACTTTATCCGAGGTCGCAATTACAACAGATTTTAAATTAGATAGACCTCCAAGTGAATGTAAAAGATTATTTGTCCCATTTATATTGGTTTCAAAAGTGTTTCTTGAGTTAGAATAACCTTCTTGCACAATTGATTGTGCAGCAAAATGAAAAACAATATGAGGATTAACTTTTTTTAGTATATTATTTAATTTCTTATAATCACCTATATTTCCGTAAATATTATTTTTTAATTTCAACTTTTTTTTAACAATATGAAATAGAGAGTTACTTTCTTCTTTTAAAGAAAACCCATAAATTTTAGCACCAAGCAAATTTAGAAAAATACATAGCCACGCTCCTTTAAATCCGGTGTGCCCTGTAATGAATACCTTTTTATTTTTCCAAAAATTTTTTAATTTAATTATTTTCATTTCATTTTTGGGTTTTTCCAAGGGCATCTCTTAGACTTGTAAATTTTGTTTAAAATATTTCTTTCTCTAATTGTATCCATGCATTGCCAAAAACCTTTGTGTTTATAACCAGTAAGTTGATTAATAGATGCTAATTTTGGGAACGTTTCTTTTTCTAAAGTTGAATTATTACCTTTAATATATTTGAATATTTTTTTGTTAAAAATAAAAAAACCACCATTTATCCAATCTTTATTTTTTTTAAATTTCTCAGTAAAACTTGAAATTAAATTATTTTTAAAAGTAAGTGCACCAAATCTAGCAGGTGGATTTACAGCACTTATTGTTGCAACTTTTTTATGAAATTTATGAAATCTAACTAATTTATTTAAATCGATATCTGACAATCCATCTCCATAAGTTACAAAAAAATTTTTATCTTCTTTAAGAATATTTTTTACTTTTTTTAATCTGCCAGCAACCTGTGTATTCAAGCCTGTATCACAAAAATGTATTTTTATATTTTTTTCCTTATTATGAAAAAAATGATTATTTTTTAATTTCTTATATTCAAAATTTTTTTTAAAATATTTGAAAATATATTCTTTTTTATATCCAGCACATATTATAAATTCTGAAACACCATAAAATTTAAAATAATTAATTATATGCATTATGATTGGTTTTTTTCCAATATTCACCATTGGTTTTGGTTTTATTTTAGTTTCTTCTGATATTCTTGTTCCAAGTCCACCAGCAAATATGACTAGTTTTTTTAACATTATATAGTATTTATAGATATTAAGTACAAACGTCCATCTATATTAAAAAATGAAAATTCTTATTATTGGCTCGAACAGTTTATTGGGTAAAAACTTATATAATTTTTATAAAAAAAAAAAATGCGATGTAATTGTTAATTCTCGTTTTTCTTTAAAAAAAATCACCAATTGGAAAAAAGATATAATTAAAAATATAAAAAAACATAAGCCAGATCTTATTTTTTATTGTTCGGCAGCCCAAACACAAAAAGACGATGCAAGAAATTTAAAAAAAATAATTTTCACAAATTGTGAGGTGCCTTGTTTAATTGCACAAACTTTAGATGAATATAATTTATCAAAAAGTAAACTGATATTTTTTGGTACTTCGTGGGAAGAAAATTCTGAAGGAAAATACTATCCTGTAAATTTGTATGCAGCTAGTAAAAAAGCTGCAGAAAATTTATTAAATCATTATGCTTTAAAAGGAACTAATATTATTAATTTTAAACTTTTTGATACGTATGAGGAAAATGACAAAAGAAAAAAATTTCTTAACATTTTAATAAAATCTTTAATAAAAAATGAAGAATTGCAAATAACAAAAGGTATGCAAGAGATCAATCTAACTCATATGCTTGATATTTGTAAGGGAGTTCATGTTGGCATTCTTGAAAGTAAAAATTGGAAATTTAAGAAAAAAGGCATTTTAAAATTTCACCTTGGTCAAAAAAAAGTAATAACGATTAAAAAATTAGTAAATTTTGCAGAAAAGTCCTTTAATAAAAAATCAAAAGCTATTTTTGGAGCCTTAAAGTATAGGGACAGAGAGCCAATGAAAACTTTTAAAAAATTTTCAACACCAAAAAATTGGTCTCCAAAAATAAATATTAACAGTTATTTAAATAAAAAATAAATGTTAACAATTATAATCCCAAGTTATAAAAGAGAGCATTTTTTGAATAAATGTATATTGTCAATTATAGGTCAATTTAATTCAAATATATTAAAAAAAAATATAAAATTAATAATAATTTTAAATTCAAAAAAAAACTCTCTAACTGAGAAGATTGAAAATAAAATAAAAAGAAAAAAATTACTTTACAAGTTTATATATAATAAAAAAAATATAGGTCTAACTGGAAGTATTAATAAATCTGTTAAGATCTCAGATACAAAATATTGCATGATAATAGATGATGAAATTATTTTAAAAAGGGGATCTGTTAGTGAACTATACAATTTCTTAAAAGACAAATCTCCCAAATTATTAGTTGGTAGAATTTTACCTTATTTAGATAAAAAAAATCTAAATATAGGTAAAAAAAATTATTTACTTTCTTTAAAAAAAAATATTAGGAAAGATAAATATCAAAAAGATTATACTTTACTAGATTTTGGCACTAAAATTAAAAAAATTGAAACAAAATATGCGTTTATGTCTCTTCAAGTTTTTAATAAGGATGAGTATTTAAAGTTCGGTGGATACGCTCCAGATGGGATGTCTGGTGAAAAAATATTTATGAACGGCCATGGTGAAAATAGTTTTAATTCAAAATTTAAATTAGCTTTTTATTTCCCAAAATTAACTGGTTATCATGCTATAGATAATAAAATTTATAAAGATTATATCAATGAAAGATATTTTCTATATGGGATTAATGACTCTTTTATTGACATTAGATCAAAAAATAATTTTTTTCTTTTAAAAAATCTTATAAAATCATATTTAAAAATAATTTATTTTAATAAAGAAAATAAAAAATATTATTTTAATAAAGGTTATTTTATGCATTTATTAAATTTTTATTTAAGTGGAAGTAAATTTAGGAAATACTGTTTAAGTGAAAGCTATATAGATTTCAACTTTTCAGAAAAATTTAATTTTTTTCCATTTAAAGAAGGCTCTTATAAATTGTGGTAAAAATATAAATTCATAAATAGCCCATGACAAAATTTACTTTTTCTTTAAAAATGATTTATTATTCTATTAAATTATTTTTTTATAAAAAAAAATTATTATTTATTGTGAGTTTTCCTCGCTCTGCGCAAGGAGTAATTTCATCTGTTTTACTAAAATATGCTGAAAAATTTAATATTGAATTAAAATATTGTGAGTTTTATCAATGTTGTAATACAGTACCCTGTGCCAATGGTTCAAATATAATCAAAAATCATGATTATAATCAAATTTTACCATTTTCTAAAAATCATAAATATTTAGTTCTTCTTAGAAAAGATAAATTAGATCAATTAGACAGTTATTACCGTTTAAAAAATTCAAAAGTAAAAATTCTTTATCAAGATAGTGTAATAGATTTTAATAGATTTAAATCTTTCTATTTAAAAAATGAAAAATATTACGACTCTTTCAAAAAAAGATGGTTAAATTTAAGTAATCACCCCAATGTAAAAATTCTATTTTATGAAGATTTTGTTAACGATTATGTAAATTCAATTGTAAAGATAATTAAATTTTTTAAATTATCATCAAATCCTGATAGAGTTATAGTCAAAAGTTTAATCAAAAATAAAAAAAAACATCTAATTGAAATAAAGAAACAAAATCTGAATTTTTTAAGATCTAATTTAAATATAAATGAAAAAAATTAAAGATAAAGTTGTAGTAATTACAGGCGGTGCTGGTCTTTTAGGTATCCAGCATATTAACGCAGTTTTAAGTAATGGTGGCAAAGCTGTTGTAATTGATATTAATTTAAAAAAAATAAATTTACTCAAAAAAAAATTTAAATCTGAAAGTAATAATATTATTTTTGTAAGGTGTGATATCTCAAATGAAAATATGGTTAAAAAAACGTTATCAAAAATATTAAATAGATTTAGAAGATTAGATATATTAATTAATAATGCTTCAGTTGATTATCCTCCTTTAAAAAAAAATAACAAATATAAATTAGAAAATTTTTCAATTAATGATTTTAAAAAAGATATAGATGTTTCATTAATAGGTTCGTTAATATGTACAAAGATTTTTGGTTCGCATATGGCAAAAAAAAGGGGGGGTGTAATTTTAAACATTGCTTCTGATCTAGCATTAATATCACCAGATAATAGAATTTATAATAATAATGAAAAAAAATTAGATTTTGTTAAGCCAATTTCTTACTCAATTTCAAAACATGGTTTAATTGGTCTAACTAAATATACAGCAACATATTGGGCAAATAAAAATATAAGATGTAATGCTTTAGCACCTGGAGGAATTTTTAATAACCAAAAATCTAACTTTTTAAAAAAAATAAAAAGATTAATACCATTGGGGAGAATGGCAAGGCAAGGTGAGTACGAAAATGCAATTTTATTTTTAATTTCTGATGACTCATCATACATGACAGGCTCCACATTAGTTTTAGACGGAGGAAGAACAGCATGGTAGATAATATTAAAATTTTAAAAAGAAATATTTTAACTACAAGAGATAATCTTAATATTTTAATCAATTCTGATTTACTTAATAAGATAGATAAGTTGTCTACGTTAATTCACACTTCATTAAAGAATAAGAAAAAGCTCTTATTTTGTGGAAATGGTGGATCAGCAAGCGAAGCTTCACACATTGCAGCTGAGTTTGTTGGCAGGTACCTTAAAGAAAGAAGAGAGCAACCTGCTATCTCTCTTACAACTGATACCTCAATTATTACTGCAATTGGTAATGATTATAGTTTTAAAGAAATTTTTTCTAAGCAAATAAAAGCAATTGGAAATAGGGGCGATATACTGATTGCACTTTCAACTAGTGGTAAAAGTGAAAATATTATTCATGCCATTAAATCTGCTAAAGCAAAAGGCATGAAGACAGTTTTATTCACAGGAGAAAAAAAATTTAAACATAAAAAATTAATTGATGTTGAGATTAATGCGCCCGCTAAAAGAGTTGATAGAATTCAGGAATTACACCTTGTTTTACTGCACAATTTATGCGAACTAGTTGAATTAAAATTGAAATAAATATGGATGTATACTTAATAGCAGAGATTGGAATTAATCATAACGGTGATATAAAAATTGCCAAAGAACTGATCAAAAAATCTAAAGAAGCTGGTTTTGATGCTGTTAAATTTCAAAAGAGGGATTTAAATTCAGTTTATTCAAAAGAATATCTTGATGGTTTAAGAGACAGTCCATGGGGTAAAACTCAAAGAGACCAAAAAAAAGGGCTTGAGTTTGAAAAGGAAGAATATGATGAAATTAATAGATATTGTAAGGAATTAAACATTGACTGGTCTGCTTCAGCCTGGGATTTGAAGTCTCAAAAATTTATACAAGATTATGATGTAAAATTTAACAAAATAGCATCACCGATGCTAACAAATATTGAATTACTAGAAATGGTTTCTCTAGAAAAAAGAAAAACTTATATCTCAACTGGCATGTCCACAATTGAGGAGATTGATAAGGCTGTAGAAATATTTAGAAGAAATAAATGTCCATTTGAACTAATGCATTGTAATAGCACTTATCCAATGAAAGAAGAAGATGCCAATTTGCTTTGTATACCAATGTTAAAAGATAAATTTAAATGTGATGTTGGATACTCTGGTCATGAAAGCTCTTTATTAAAAGTGTGTATTTCTGCTGTAGTACTTGGTGCATCATCAATTGAAAGACATATTACTTTAGATAGGGCAATGTATGGTTCAGACCAGGCGGCATCAATCGAAGCAGATGTATTAGATAATTTTTGTAATTCGATAAGAAAAGTTCCACAAATACTTGGAAATGGTAAAAAGTCTGTAACGGAAAAAGAAAAAGCAATAAAAGATAAATTGCGATCAGTTTCTTAAAAATTAAATTTAATGGATATTAAAGAGAAAATTAAAATTCCAAAAATACATAAAAATGAAATAAATGAGTTTATAAAAAAAATTGGAAAAAAAAGCTTAAAAAATTTTAAATATTACAATAATCCTAATAAGTTAGAAAAAAATAACCAACCATATAAGCCAGAAATTTATGATTTATATTTTTTATATAAACTTATAACTTTAAATAAGAGACTGAGTTTATTGGAGTTTGGATCGGGATGGTCAACTTTAGCTTTATCAATTGGATTACATGAGAATAAAAAAAAGTATATTGATAAAGTAAAGCACTTAAGGTTTGAAAAACCATTTTCTTTAACTACAGTTGATAATGAAAAAAAATTTTTAAATATAACAAAAAAAAGAATTGAAAAATTTTACAAGAATAAACAATCAATTGAAATCAAATATCATTATAGCAATGTAGAGATGTGCATACATGATAGTAGAATTTGTCATGAATATTCTAATTTACCTGTAGTAAATCCAGATTTTATTTATCTGGATGGACCTGATCAATTTAACATAAAAGGCAAAATTAATAATTTTCATATTGGTCATGATGATTTAATGCCTATGAGTTTAGACATTTTAAAATTTGAATTTTATTTAAGACCAGGAACAATAATTGTAGCGGATGGAAGGGGTGCAAATGTGGAATTCTTAAAGATATATTTAAAAAGAAAATGGCTGACTATCTATTTAAAAAAGCTAGATATGCATATATTTTATTTAGATGCAAAACCAATTGGCCCCCCTAGTATTAAAATTCTAAACTTTTATAAAAGTTAAACTATGAGAAATTTTTTATGCATAATTCCTGCTAGATCAGGCTCTAAAGGTTTAAAAAATAAAAATATTAAAAAAATAAATGGCATTCCATTAATTGGTTGGACTATCAAAGATTGTTTGCAAATAAAAAAATTTGACAAAGTTATAGTTAGTACAGACTCAAAAAAATATGCAAAAATTGCACTATCCTTTGGTGCTGAAGTACCATTTTTGCGATCAAAAAAAAACTCTCAAGATAAATCTGAAGATATAGAATTTTTAAAAGAAATTTATGATTTTTATAAAAAAAAAAATATTTTTTATAATTATTTGGTACATATGAGACCAACGACACCATTAAGAAGATTAGAGACATTGGAAAAAATTTTAAATTTTTTTAAAAAAAATATTAAAAAATTTGACTCCTTAAGAAGTGTACAAAAAATGTCTGAGAGTAGTTATAAAAGTTTTATAATTAAAAATAAGAATTATTTAATACCAACTTTTAAAAAAAATAAAAAGTTAGATTATTTTAATAAACCACGACAATTTTTTCCAGATACTTTTTTCCCAAATGGATATATGGACATTTATAAAACAAAAAATTTATTAAAAAAAACATTATATGGTAATTCTACCGCCGCATATATAACAGAAAATGTGGTTGAAATCGATGACATGAATAATTTTTTATATTTTAAATATTTATTGAGTAAAAAAGTTTAAATAGAATTATGCCTTTAAAAAAAATTTTTAAAATAGAAACAAAAAATAGAAATATAAAAACTTCTATACCAGCACCAGGTACTGAAAAAATTTTAAAAAAACTTAAATCAATTGAATCTAGGTCAATGCATGGTCAACTACCAATTGTGTGGAAAAAAGCAAAAAATTTTAACATATATGACATGGCTGGAAATAAATTTATTGATTTTACATCAACAATTTTTGTTGCGAACATTGGTCATTCCAATTCGGAATTAATAAAAAGATTAAAAAAAACTTTAGATAATAGTCTTTTAAGCACATATTCTTATGCGAGTGAAATAAGAACTAAATATTTAGAAAAGCTGATAAAATTTGCAGGTAATAAATTTCAAAAAGCATTTCTATTATCTGCTGGTACAGAAGCAACTGAAGTCGTACTTAAATTGATGAAGCTATACGGCTTAAAGAATAATAAGAAAAAATTATCTATAATTTCAATTAATGGTAACTGGCATGGAAGAACTATGGGAGCACAATCTCTTAGCTCTGATAAAAACCAAAATCAATGGATAAATAATAAAAAAGATGTTCATTTCCTAGACTTCCCTTACCCTTGGGTTCTAGAGGAACAAAAATTATCAGGAGCAGATTTTGCAAAAAAACAAATTTTAAAAATTAAGAGAGAAAAAAAAATTAACTTTAAAAAGGATGTATGTGGATTAATGCTTGAAACATTTCAAGGATGGGGAGCCTTATTTTATCCTAAGGACTTTGTGCAATATTTATCAATTTTTTGTAAAAAAAATAATATCATTCTTGCTTTTGATGAAATGCAGTCTGGTTTTTCAAGAACAGGGAAAAATTTTGGATTTATGCATTATAATGTTCAACCAGACTTAATTTGTTGTGGAAAAGGAATGGGTGGTGGACTTCCTATCTCAGGAGTATTAGGAAAAAAAGAATTGTTAGATCTCCCTGAAATTGGAAGTATGAGCAGCACACATTCGGCCAACCCTTTAGTCTGTGAAGCAGGGAACGCAGTTATAGACGAAATTGAAAAAAAAAATTTAAACAATGAAACACTTAGAAAAGGAAAAATAGTATTAAAAATTTTAAACAGGATTAAAAAAGCAAATAAAAAAATTATAAAACATATTTCATCAAAAGGATTAATAGCTGCAATAATTTTTGATGAAAAAAATAAAAAAATTAACAAATTTACTAGTAGTGTCGTATTTAGTTGTATGCAAAAAGGTGTTCTTTTTATTGATACAAAGAAAGGAGCAATAAAAATTGGACCCCCCCTTATAATAAGTGATAAAGCTATATTAGAAGGCTTAAAAGTTTTAGAAATTACAATAAACGAAACTAGAAAGTTATATGAAATTTAGACATGTTGGACTGGTTGTAAATGATCATAAAAAAAGTTTAGAATTTTGGACTAAAAATTTTGGTTTTAAAGTTTCATCCAATAATGAGGAAAAAGACCAGCAAATTAGTAAAATTTTAGGTTTTAAAAAGACTGTCATTAGATCAATAAAGTTAGTTGATAAAACTAATAGATTATTTTTAGAACTAATAAGCTTTAAAAATCCAAAAATTATAAAAAAAAAAATAGGAGTAAACACAGCTGGCTTAACTCACTTTGCTTTAACTGTAAAAAATTTGGATAAAATTTATACAAAGCTTAATAAAAAAATTAAATTTATCTCTAAACCAGTTCTATCAGTCGATAAAAAAGTAAAAGTGGTTTATGCTCGGGTTGATGACACATTATTTATTGAATTAGTAGAAGAATTAAAACCATGAAAAAAAAAATTCAGAAAAAAATAGGTTTTATGCAAGGTCGTTTATCATTAAAAGAATTTAACAAAATTCAATCATTTCCTATCGATAATTGGAAAAATGAGTTTGCAATTGCAAATTTAATGAATTTGAAAAAATTGGAATGGACAATTGATTATGATTATTTTTTTAAAAATCCTTTAATGAATAAAAATTACCATAAGGAAATTAAGGATTTAAAAAAATTTTATAAGATTGATATAGAAAGTGTAACCTGTGACTTTTTAATGAATAAACCATTTTGGAAAATAAAGAATAATCAAAAATTGATACATGATTTTGAGTTTTTTTTAAATAATTGCATAAAGCTCTCTATTAAAAAAATTATAATTCCATTAGTTGATAATGGTTCAATAAATAATAAAAATAGTGAATTAATTTTAAAAAATAATTTAATTAGAATACTTAAAAAACCAAAATTTAAAAATTTAATTTTTCTTTTTGAAACTGATTTAATTTCTGAAAAAATTCAACTTTTCTTTAAAGATCTTTCAAAAAAAAATTTTGGTATTAATTATGATTTAGGAAATAGCGCGTCCTTGGGACATCAAGTTAAACAAGATTTTGAAACATATGGTGGATTAATCAAAAATATTCATTTAAAAGATAGAAAATTAAAAGGATATACAGTGAAATTTGGGAATGGTGCAGCTGATTTTGTTAATTTATTTAAATATCTAAAAAAAATAAATTACAAGGGTAATTTTATTTTGCAAAGTGCTAGATCTAAAAATAATAATGACATTAAAGAGTTACAGGAAAATATTCTTTTTATAAAAAAATTTTTATGAAAAAAAAAATATTTATTACGGGATGTGGATCTGGATTAGGATTAAATCTTGCAAAAAAATTAAAGAATAAACATTATGATGTTATAATTAATGTAAGAAATAAAAAAGATAAAAATAAATTACTTAAATATTTTGTAAAAAAAAACATAATTGTTGCTGATCTTAATAATGCAAAAGATCTGATTAATGCATCAAAGTACATTAAAAAATTTTTTAGGACAATTGATGTAATGGTTTGTAATGCAGGGGGCAATATAATTAATAACTCTAACTCTTTAAGCGCATGGAACAAGATTATTGATAAAAATTTTTGGACCACTGTAAATAGTGTTTTATATTTTGAAAAACTTATAAAAAAAAATGGAAAAATAATATGTATTTCTTCTATTTGTGGAAAAGAATATATTGAGGGTGCTCCCACTAACTATTCTGTAGCAAAATCAGCTGTAAATGCTTTTGTTAAATTTTATTCTCACCATACATCATTCTCTAATAAAACTATAAATGCAATTATACCAGGTAATTTAATGTTTAAAGGATCTGTTTGGGATAAGAAAATGAAGTTGAATAAAAAAAATGTTAGAAATTATATAAAAAAAAATGTTCCAAGCAATCAATTTGGAAATATTGAAGCAATTCTTGATATGATTAATTATATAATCAATCAAAAAAATAATTTTCTTAATGGTTCACTATTAACTTTAGATGGTGGACAGACTAAGTCGTTATAAATTTATAACTTTTAGATTTTTTTCTGAAATTTCTAAAGAAGCTTTTGTATAAATTTTAAAGTTAATATTTTTAAAATATCTCACAACATAAAAAAAACTTTTTTTAACAAAAAAAGAATTGTTTTTTAAAAATTGTTTATGTTCTACTGTCATATCTGATAGTAAACTTCCATCAAAATATTCAGATTCGTAAAAATCTAATCCAAAAATTTTTATCTCTTTGGGCTTATAATGGCAGGCAATTAATAATGATAATAATCCAACATTTGATTTCCCATCATTCTCAAAAAGCTTTAAATATAAAGAATGTAGCTCATCAGGCATATAACTAACTTCGTTTGTGATTTTATTTAATCTGCAGTTTGTTCTTAAATACGAGCCATGAGTGTAATTTCCCTTAAATCTAGCAATAAATACTTTGTATAATTTAATACCAATTATATTTGAAAAGTAGAGAACTGGTTCGGTAATATTGGCCACAAGTATTATAGGAATATCCCTCAAATCTTTTTTTAGATTGCTATCGATTAGATTATTTTTTTCAAAATTAGCCAGCACAGCAATATCTGGCTTTAATATCTTTTTGTTTTGACATAAATTATGATGATAACGTAGACTTTCACCCTGACAAAATACATGAACCTCATTAATAAATTTCACATCTACTTTTTTAATGAAAAACTGATACAAAAAAATATATTTAAGATTTGATATATATTTTGAAATAATATTTATATATTTATCTTCTAACATAATTTTATGGTTAAAACTCTTCGTCAAATATTAAAACTAATAGATAAAGATCATAAAAGTATCTTTTTTAAATTGCAAATACTTAATTTTTTAAGTGCCATAATTGAAGTTATAGCGTTAGGTTTGTTGGCACTATTTGTTTCAATCATTAATGACTTTTCTTTTATTGAGAAATTATCAATATTAGATCAGTTTTATAAAAATTATTTTATAAGCCAAAAAAGTTTTCTAGTTTGTTTTGGAATGTTAGTTACTTTTTTTTATTTGTTAGCATCAATGAGTTCTATTTATATGAATTGGAGTGTGTCAAAATTTACACAAATTTTATCTAACTATTTTTCAAATAAGCTTTATAATTTTTATATAGAATCTAATTGGTTATACTTTGTGAATTTTGATCCAATTAAAATAGCAAATAATCTAATAACAAATCTAAGACAAGTTACAGAAAGAATATTCCAATCTTATTTAAATATCACACATAAATTAGTGGTTGCAGTATCAGTCTCAGTTACAGTTTTTATTTTTAATAAACAGGTCGCAACAATTGGAGTGACAATTTTTTTTATTATCTATTTCATAATGTTTAATCTAATAAAAAAAATGATTAAAGAACAATCCCAGAAACAACTTGCACTAATGAAGAGTCAACATCAGTTGATAAATAAAACTTTTAATGCAATGAAAGAGGTTATTATATTTAATCTGCAGGATAGTCTAAGAAGAAAATTTAAGAATATAAATTCAGAAAATTTGTATCCCCAAACATTAGTAAGATCAATCAATCAACTACCTAGATTATTTATAGAGATGCTTTCTTATATTGTGGTTATTTCATTTATTACAATATTTATATATTCAAATAGTAATTATCAAGATTTATTACCCTTGATAGCTATATATGCATTTGCTGGTTTAAAACTACTACCTGCTTTCCAACAAATTTATTTAGCAGCGATAAACATACGTGTTGGTAGAATGTCTTTTGATTTAATTAAGTCAGACTTATTCAAAAGCATAAAAATAAGTCTTAACAAAAAAAAAGAAAATGAAAAAATAAAATTTGAAAATACCATAAGTATAAATGACTTAGATTTAAGCTATGATAAAAATATTAAAGTTTTAAAGAATATTAATTTTAAAATTAAAAAAAATACGATAGTTGGAATTGTAGGTAAAACTGGAAGTGGAAAAACTTCGTTAGTTGATTTAATCTTGGGCTTGATTAAACCAAGTAAAGGTCAAGTTTTAATAGATAAAGAACCGCTAAATTCAAAAAATATAAGAAAATGGCAAAATAATTTGAGTTTTGTATCTCAATTTCCATACTTTTTAGATACATCTATTGAAAATAATATTATTTTTTCAAAAGATAAAGAGCGCATAGACCAATCATTATTACTAAGAAGCATAACAAGCTCACAACTTACAAATTTGATAAAAAAAAGAAAAAAAGGAATTAAAAGCAAAATCGGGGACAGGGGTGTTAAATTTTCTGGGGGCGAGAGACAAAGAATTGCCATAGCAAGAGCATTATATAGAGACTCAAGCATATTAATATTAGATGAAGCTACAAGTGCACTAGATTTAATTACAGAACAAAAAATTATGAGAAATATTAAAAACATTCATCCTAAAAAAACAGTAATTATTATTTCTCATAGAATTAATACACTAAAAAGTTGTGATAAAATAATTGTTTTAAATAATGGTGAAATAGTTGGCGATGATAGTTATAAAAAGCTTTTAAAAAATAATAGCTATTTCAAAAAGTTAACATCAGGTAAAATTTAATAAATTGTTTTATGAAAATAGGAATATTTATCCAGTCCAATCTTAATACTGGAGGTGAGTTTTACAATTCCATAAATTTTGTTAACAAAATGATAAAAACTAAAAATAAAGATATTTTAATTTTCACAAATAACAAAAAAACATATTATGATTTAAAAAAATATAATATAAAATCAAAAATTGTAAAATACTCACTAGTAGATAATCTTATTTTTAAAGTATTTAATTATATAAATCTAATAGATATAATTCCGTATGTTAGTAGCTTTGAAAAAAAAATTATTAATGAAAAAATAGATTTACTGATTTTTACATCAGTTTATAGAAAACTTTCATTTTTAAAAAAAATAAATTTTGCATTTATAATTTTAGATCTTGCACATTTATATTATAAAAATTTTATAGAGTTAGATTCAAAAGAATCCCAGTTAAGAGAAAAAATAATTCGAAAGAATATCATCAAAGCAAAAATAATTTTTGTTGAGGATTTAAGTGTAAAAAATATTTTACAAAGAAATTATGGATGTAATAAAAAAATCATTTGTATTAATAAATATGAAAATGCACCATTTTTAACAAAAAAAAATAATCATAAAAAAATTAAAACATTTAAGAATTTTTTATTTTATCCATCGTCATTTTGGCAACATAAAAATCATACACTAATAATTAAAACACTTCATAGGCTTAAGATGAATAAAATTATTTTTAATGCTGTATTTGTTGGAGCTGACAAGGGTTATAAAAGTGATTTATTAAAACTAACTTTAAATTTGAAAATATCAAATCAAATTCAATTTTTTGATAGATTGGATGATCATAGAATTGTTGAATTATATAAACGATGTGATGCGGTTTTATATCCTAGTTTTTTTGGGCCAGCAAATCTACCAGTTGCTGAGAGTTGGAAATTTAATAAAGTCTTGTTATACCCGTCAATGTATAAAGATTATATTAATAAAGCAGCAATTACATTTGATAATAATTCCATAAAATCATTATCAAAAGCCTTAGTTGAGTTAAAAAATACAACCGAAACAGCAAAAATTATTAAAAGGGGCAGACAGGAGTTAAAAAAAATAAAACAAGATAATTTTAATCAGATAAAAGTAGCAATCTCTGCCATGGAAAGAATATATTATTGATACATAATATCAAAATAATGTTAATAATAGATTATCTTTAAATTATCTTAATTAAAAAATTTAAATATGATTGAAGTAGTCAAAGAAAAATCAAATATATACGCTATTATCATTAGAGCAAATTATAATAATGATGGATATAATTTTTTTACAGAAGACTCAGCTAGTATGCAAATTGGAAGTTTAATTTTTAAAAAAGGTAAAATAATTGAACCTCATTATCATCGAAAAATAGATAGAATTAGTAAAAAATGTGTAGAAACTATTTTTGTTAAAAAGGGTAAGCTAAAAGTTAATTTTTATGATCCTAAAAATTTTAATTTTTTAGAATATAAAATATTAAAACCCAATGATGTGATGCTTATACAAGATGGAGCTCATGGATTTGAAGTAATTGATGATCTAGAAATGATAGAGGTTAAGTTAGGACCTTATCATTCAGATGATTTAATTAGGCTAAAAATAATTAGATAATGATAAGAGTAAATTCAATTAACTTATTGGGAAATGAAAAAAAATATATCAGTGAATGCATAGATACAAATTGGATTTCAGGATCAGGAAAATTTAATTATTTATTTGAAAAAAAAATACAAGGATTAATCAAAAAAAAATATGCTATATCAACTACTAATGGCACAACTGCTCTAGAAACAGCAATTCAATCATTAAATCTTAAAAAGGGAGATGAGGTAATATTGCCTTCATTTACTATAATCTCTTGTTTTAATGCAATAGTAAAAAATGGACTGATACCAGTACCAGTCGATTGTAATTTTGGAGATTGGAATATGGATGTTGAAAAATTAAAAAAAAAAATAACAAAAAAAACAAAAGCTATTATAGTGGTTCATATTTATGGACTAGCATCAGATATAAAAGAAATAATCAAATTAAAAAAAAAATTTTCTTTTAAAATAATAGAAGACGCAGCAGAAGCAATGGGTTTAAAATATTATGATAATAAATATTGTGGATATTATGGAGACATAACTACATTTAGTTTCTATGCCAATAAACATATTACCACTGGTGAGGGTGGAATGATTTTGACAAATGAAAAAAAAATTGCTGAAAAATGTAAAAGTATAATTAATTTATTTTTTAGTACACCTAGATTTATTCATAAAGAAATTGGATCTAATCATAGATATACGAATATACAAGCTGCAGTGGGATTGGCTCAATATGAAAAACTAAAGCAAACTATAAAAAGAAAAATAGAAATTGGAAAATTGTATCAAAATAGTTTTAAGGTACTAAAAAATGTTTTTTTACCTCAAGTAAATAATAAATTTTCAAAAAACATATATTGGGTTTATGGATTGGTTTTAAATAAAAGTAACAAATTTAATAGAGATGAGATCTGTGATAAACTATTTAGAAAAGGAATAGAAACTAGGCCTTTTTTTTGGCCAATTCACAAACAGCCAATTTTTAAAAAATTTGGAAAAGAAATACTTAAAAATAGTGAATACTTATCAAAAAATGGTTTTTATTTACCTTCTGGTACAGCGCTAAAGAATAAAGAAATCAGATATATTATAAATGAAGTAAAAAAAATAATTAAATGAATTTTAATAAATATTCAGAATATTATGATTTATTTTATAAAAATAAAAAATATTCTAAAGAAGTTAAAAATATAAAAAAATTAGTTAAATTTAACAAACAAGAGAAAGTACTTGAAATTGGCTGCGGCACTGGGAATCATTCTTTTGAACTTTCTAAACATTGTGGTCAGGTTTTAGCTTTAGACAAAAGTCTTGAGATGATAAAAATTGCAAAAAAAAAATATTCAAAAAAAAACATAACTTTTAAACAATTAGAAATTCTTGATATATCAAAAAATAATAAATACGATAAAATTATCTTATTATTTCATGTTTTCAGTTATTTTACTAATAAGACTTATATCCATAAAATTGTAAACAAACTCAAACTAATTACCAAACCGGGTGGATATATAATTTTTGATTTTTGGAACTCGGAATATACAAAAAAAAATGAATTAAATAATAATATTCGAGAAATAAAATATAAAAATACCAAAATCGTAAGAGAGAGTATAATAAAAAAAAAGAAAAAAAATGTATTTAATGTAAAATATAATTTTTTTATTTCAAAAAAAAAACAAAAAAAATATCTATTCTTTGAAGAACATATAATGAAATCATTTAATAAGAGCGATATAAAAAAATATTTTAAAAAAAATTTTACTTTGATGAAGCTTACAAATTTGATGAATTTTAAAGATATAACTGATAAAGATTTTTCAGCTTTAGCAATATTTAAAAAAAATGGATAAGAAAAAAAAAATATTCTTGGCAGGTCATAGAGGTTTAGTGGGAAATGCTATTTTGGAAGAATTAAAATTTAAAGGCTATAATAATGTTTTATTAAGATCAAAAAAACAGCTAGATTTGACTAACCAAAGTAAAGTACATAATTTTTTTAAAAAAAATAAAATTGATTATATTATTGTTGCAGCTGCAAAAGTTGGTGGAATATTTGCTAATCAAAATACTCCTGCTGAATTTATTTATCAAAATTTGATGATCCAATGCAATATTATTCAAGCTGCACATCAAAATAATATTGATGATATTTTAATACTTGGATCAAGTTGTATTTATCCGAAACATTGTAAGCAACCCATGAAAGAAGATTATCTTTTAACTGGTAAATTGGAGGAAACAAACCAACCCTATGCATTAGCAAAAATTGCTGGCATAGAGATGTGTAAAAGCTATAATATTCAATATAAAAGAAATTATAGATGTTTGATGCCACCAAATCTTTATGGAGGAAATGATAACTTTGATTTAAAAACATCTCATTTTTATCCAGCTATTATTAAAAAACTGTTTGATGCAAAATTAAGAAAAAAAAATTACATTAAACTTTGGGGAACAGGTAATGCAAAGAGAGAACTTATGTATGTTGAAGATGTAGCAAAAGCAGTTGTTTTTTTTTTAGAAACTAAAACAACAGAATATCTTATAAATGTGGGTAATAAAACTGATCATACAATAAAATATTATGCAGATTTCTTAAGAAAAATTATATACCCGAAATGTAAAATTATTTTTGATAATACTAAAAGTGATGGCACACCAAGAAAATTACTTAATCCAGATATAGCAAAAAAATATGGATGGAAACCACAGATAAATTTATCAGAGGGTACCTTGAAGACTATAGAAGAATATAAAAAAAGATTTAAAATCTTGAATTATGATTAGTCAATTTTGCCAATCTTAAGAATATTATTTATTATTTTAATACAGAATAGTGATATTTTTTTATTCTCATAAAAATTGACTTTTTTTAATAAAACCTCACTTATCATTCCTTTATAGTAATCCTTTGATGAAAGGAGATTAATTCCATTGAAAGTATGTTTATTTATCCTTGAATTAAAATTGTAGTAAAAGTTAAATTTAATATCTTCAAAAATTAGGACAAAACAAATTTTACCAATCTTATTATTTGTTATTTGAATATTTGTTAATTTTTTTGTCTGAATATATTTATAAAGATAAGATAAGTCATGATATGCGAGTCTCCACAAAATATTATCTTTAATTAAAGAATGTTTAGTTCTAGTTATATTATTAGTTTTTTTAATCTTAATTTTTTTTTTTTTAAAATTCTCTATGTCACAAACGTATATATTTTTTTTATATTTGGATGACAATTTATATAATTTCAAAGCTTGTAATTTAGATGTGGTTAAGGGTTTTTCACAAAAAACATTATTTTTTTTAAGTAAAGATCTTTTTACCAACTCAAAATGTGTTTCGTTATTAGTTAGAATCATATCTAGTGAGGACTTATTTAGAATACCATCTTTTTTTTTTATTACGTTTATTTTTGTATTTTTAATATTTTTTAAAATGGGGTAAATTTTTTTTCCCCAATTTCCATAGCCAATAAGGTTAATTTTCTTCATTAAGCTTTTTTTTTAATTGTTCTGCAGTTGCAACACAACCATTCCACTTACTAGAAAATATAGTATATATTTTGTTATTTATTTTTTTTATTTCTGTAGTTCTTTCATCAGTTTTTTCTACATTACATTTAATTGTTCTTGTAACAAAAAAAGAACCGATATATTTTGCTTCTGTAATGAACGGTAAGTATTTTTTGCTACTATCTATAAACTTTTTATAATTAGATATTTTAATATTCTTATGAACTGTGTTGTTAATTAGTTTTTTCTTAAAGTTTTTAAAATAAGGAAGTTTGTTATTGATAACCTCAATTTTAGAATGTTTTACATCACTAAGTAAATGGTATTTAGTACCAACATAAGGGTCTAAACATACAAATTTACCATCTAAAACAACAAGGCTTAAATTTTTGTATTTAGAGGGTAGTTTGATAATAATTTTCTCAATTAACTCATATCTATATTCTGATACAGGTTTAACACCTAAGGATTTTAAAATTTGATTGTTGTTAGCATAGCTACAAATAATGATTTTATCAAAATCTTTAAGAATTTTTTTATTTACAAGTGTAGAAAAATTAATTTTAATCTTAGATTTCTTTAATAATTGAGTCATTTTTTTTTTAATTTTAAAATAATTTAATGTTTTTTCATTACTTTTAATGGCACCCTCAATAAGATTAGAAAATAACTGTTCATTAAATATTTTTTTAAAATAAAGGTTATTTTTATTAAGTATTTTTATATATTTATTAAAACTTGTAAGACTATTTTTTTTTGAGATAGCATAAATGTTATTTGTACTTTTTAAGACATCTTTACCATAAAAGTTTATAAATTTTTTATATGAATATTTAATTTGATTTATTGTTTTCTGTGATCTTGGATAATGATAGCCTCTATGAAATCTAAATTGATTAATTTTAGATGCTGAGTTTAAAATATCATTTTCTATTTCAAATATTTCGATATCATAATCTTTTGATAAAACTAATCCAGCCGTACAACCATAAAATCCAGCACCAATAATTGCTAATTTTTTTTTATACATTTTTAAAAATTTTATTATAGATCTTATGATGTGATTCCACATCAAATCTGAAGAGATTTTTTCTTGCTATTAACATTTTATTTTTTAATTTACTAGGATTAGCTATGAAATGACTAATTTTTTTACTTAAATTTAAAACATCTCCCACTTTTACCAAATCTCCACCACGACCATTCAATAAGATTTCAGAAGCACCTGCATTCATATTTGTGGAAATTACAGGTGTACCTAAAGTCAAAGCTTCGACAATTACATTCGGAAAGCCTTCATAGACTGATGTTACAATTAGTAGTGATGATTTTTTTATGAGCCAAAAGGGATTGTGCAAATTTTTAATCATCAAAACTTCATTTTCTAAGTTATATTTTTTTATTAAGAGTTTTATATTTTGCTCTTCTGGACCAAAGCCAACTAAAATAAGTTTGAATTTTTTTTTAATTTTAATCATTGAAAAAGCTGCTAGTAACGTATTGTGATCTTTTCTTTTTGAGAATCTTGAGACACAAATAAAAAACTTTTCATTTTTTTTTAATTTAACATTTTGTTTTTTTGCTAACTCTATTATGCTTTTGTCATATGAGGGGCTATAAACAGTGTTGATTTTTGACTTTACATGTTTAGATAAATCTTTAGATAATTTTTTGCTAATTCCAATCCTTACATCAGCTTTTTTGTAAAAAAATTTCATTAAGATTAAGATTGTTTTTTTCTTAATAAAATCTAAATAATTTTTAAAAAAATATAATTCATCTATGTGATTTCTATCCACAGTAATAAGCTTTATAAACGACAGTTTATATTTAGAGAATATTGCTACTAAATTTGCAAAATTTTGATTAGAAATCATTATAATTTTTTTATATTTATTTTTCTTTTGGTATTTTTTTAAGATTTTTCTGATTTCAAAAATTGATAAAATGGTTCTTGATGAATTTAATTTGATAAAATTAATATCAGTAATTTTATTATTCAAAATACTTTTATTTAAGCTTATAAAATCAATATCATAAATTTTTTTATTTAATTTTTTAATTAATCTATATAGAGAATTATCTGAGCCACCACCAAAAGAGTAAGGGTGAAAAAATATTAATTTTACTTTTTTCATAATTTTAATTTAATCTTAATATAAACTTAAATGCATTAATGAATATTTAAGATAAATTTTTTTAAATTTTTAATTATTTTAATTAAATATAGCAAGTAAACAAAAAACTTATTTTGGTTATTATTAATTCTAATTTCGTTTAGATCTTTTAGGTGAGTTCTGTACTTTATTTTTGAAGAAAAACCTCCTGGCCTAAAATATCCAAACAATTCTGTTTTTTTAGTACCTGATCCAATGTATTTTTTTGAAAACAACATTCTTAAAAAAAAATCCAAGTCAGCGCTTAAGAATTTAATATTATAAAACCCTATTTCGTCATGCACTTTTCTTTTAACAAAAAATCCCATGGAATGTGTTGTGTAAAAATTAAAAGTATATTTAGCTAGGTTTGGGTTAAACCCATATTTTCGATAAAATTTGTGTACTGTGCCAAATATAAAATCAATTTTTTTTTTTTTAAAATATTTTACAGCATAGTTTACAGCGTTATGATTGAATACATCATCAGAATTTATAAAAGCCAGAATTGATCCATTGGAATATTTTATTCCTTTGTTCATTGCATCCCACAAATTTTTATCTTTTTGTCTTTTGTATATGTGTATATATTTTCTATATTTATTAATTATTTTTCTGGTGTTATCTGTCGATAACCCATCTATTATAACATATTCAATATTCTTATATTTTTGATTAATTACACTTTTGATTGTTTTCTCTAAATATTTTTCTCCATTCTTCACTACAGTAATAATTGAAACAATTGGTTGTGTTAATTTATTCTTAATTGTTTTTTGGTTTATCATTTAAGGAGTCTCTTTTTTTATAAAATGATATCATAAAAGCAAAATTCATCCAAAATATTGTAGCACTATATGTGGTAAAAAAACTACCTGACGGTAGGATTGGTATCAAGCTAGTTACAACAAATATAAGACCAGATAGTAAATAAATATTTTTAGATTCTAAATATTTTTTAAAGCTTATCGATATAGCAATCATAAATATGATAATAAAAGATATGTAGCCAATAATTCCAGTTTCTGAAAGTACCTCAAAATGAGTTTGGTGAGGATGAGTTGCCCAATTATCCCAATTATAGATATTATTTACATTATTTTTATAAATTTCTTTTCTGCTTTCGTTACGAAATTGTTTTAATCCAATACCAAATATTTTGTTTCGTAAAAATATTTCATAAGCAGTTGCATAATGGACCCCATAATGACTAGTTTTTACATAGTTTATTATCCCCATGTTCTTAACTGGAACAACTATCTGATTGATACGGGTGTTTATGCTTTTATTTAAGAATCCTACAGAAAAAGATATTATAATTAAACTACTCAAAATATAGATTTTATATTTAATTTGTTTAGCTAAAAAAATAAATAAAACAAAACCTATAAAAATTTTTAAGAAATTAGATCTTTCACCAATTACAAATGAAGCAGTAAAAAAAATAATTATTAAAGTAACAGTATATAGGTTAATCTTTTTTTTTAAGATAAGATGGGATATTATTAAAAAAATAAAACCATTATAAAAATTTCCAATTTTTAATTCTGCGCCTAAAAAACTAGATAGTCTACCTTCCATATAGGATGTATTGCCCAATATGTTAAATCCAAAAATAAATTCAAAAAACACATCAAAGGTAACTATAAGAAAAAAAATAAACCAGATATTTAGTATATTATCAAAATATTTTTTTGAGTTAAAAATTAAATAATATTTAAGAGCAAAAACAAATATTAAAAAGCGAATAAAACCAATTTGCCTTTCAAAAGAAAAAATGTCTCCAGTATTAAAAAAAATATTTAAGATTAAAATACAATAAAAAAATGAAAGCAAAATAAAAAAAATATTTTTAAATTCAGAAAATATTTTCTTTTTTAAAATTTCAATAATAAAAAAAATATCTATTAATATAACGGCTAAATTTATGTATAGAGATCCAGATAATAGACACAAAGGAAGAATACATATTATTAAATATGGAATTATTTTTATATTATTTTCTTTTTTTAAAAATAAAAATTTTTTTAACATTACTTTAATAAGAATAATTTTAGCATACAAAATAAAATTAAAAAACCATCCCTAAAAGCATTAACTTTTTTTTTACCTGCAATACGAGGTCTTTCATATGATGAAATGTCTAAGAAACTTAGGCCAATTTTTTTTGCTTTTATTGGTAGCTCTACACATAACCTAAAATCTTTTTCTTTAACAGATAGTTTCTTAAAAGATGATGTTCTACCCATTGTGTAGGTGTAAAGTATGTCTGAAATAGGTAGATTAAATAAAATTTTACCAATTAAACTAAAAATTTTATTTCCTGTCCAGGTGAGTAAAGTATCATCTTCACTTCCAGAATTTTTTAAATACCTAGACGCAAACAAAAAATCTAAATTTTTTTCCTGCATTAGTTTCATCATATTGGGCAGTTCATTAGGATTAAAAGAGCCATCAGCATTAAATATGCAAAAAAATTCATTTGTATTTTTTTCAATACCCTCTGTAATAGCAGCTCCGTATCCAAGATTTTTTTGAAATAAGACTTCTACAGGATATTTTTTAATAGCATCTATAGTCTCCAGGTCATTTTTAGAGAGACATATTTTTAATTTACACCCTAAGCTAATTTTTAAAATTTCATCTAGAACTGCAGGTAATGACTCTCTTTCATATTTTGCTGGAATTATTAAAGTTAGATTATTCATGTATTTTCAAGTATATGATTTTGTATTTATATGAATGATATTTTAATATAGAATAAAAATTTTATTAATCATAATGAATATATTAATTACAGGTTGTGCAGGATTTATTGGCTTTAGTCTAGCAAAAGGATTACTATCTAATAAAAAACATAAAGTTATCGGAATAGATTCAATTGATAACTATTATAGTGTAAAATTGAAAGAAGATCGTCTTGATATTTTACGATCACAAAAAAATTTCAAATTTATAAAATTTAATTTAAAAAGTAAAAAAAAAACAAATGAAGTATTTAAAACAAATAAAATAGATTATGTTTATCATCTTGCAGCTCAAGCAGGTGTAAGATTTTCATTTGAAAAACCCGAAAAATACTTAAATGATAACATTTATGGATTTTATAATGTTTTAGAAAATTCAAAAAATTATAAAGTAAAAAAACTTTTTTTTGCATCATCAAGTTCAGTCTATGGAGATGCAAAAAAATTACCTGTTAAAGAAAACTATGTGCTAGATGAAAAAAACCTTTATTCATTGACCAAGAGTTTTAATGAAAAATTAGGTAAAATTTATGCACAAAAATATAATATGAATATTTGTGGCCTTAGATTTTTTACAATTTATGGTGAATGGGGTAGGCCAGACATGTTTATGATGAAATATATAAATTCATCTGTAAATAAAAATATTTTTACATTATACAATTTTGGAAATCATAAAAGAGATTTTACTTATATAAAAGATGTTGTTTCGCTTTTAGAAAAACTTTTATTTAAAAAATTAAAAAATAAATTTTGTTCAATCAACATATCATCATCTAATCCTTATAAACTAAGTAAAATTATGAATGAGATTAATTTATATTTTAAAAAACCAAAAATTAAAAAACAAGAACGAGATGAAGCGGATGTCTTAAACACACATGGATCAAATAAAGAATTAAAAAAAATTGTTGGAGAATATAAATACACCAATATTAAAATTGGAATTAAAAATTTATGTGAGTGGTATAAAAGTTATTATAAATTAAAAATTTAAAAATTAAATTTTGAATAAAGTAAACCTAGTCTATTATTGGTCTCCACATATAAATCAACAAGTAGCAACTGTTAAGGCAGTTAGAAACTCAATACTATCAATTAAAAAATTTGGAAATAAAAAATATAAGCCAATACTGATCAATGTTTTTGGTGAATGGAACGATCAAAAAGAAGATTTAAATAAAAAAGGAATTGATTTTGTAGATCTATTAAATTTAAATATAAAACTTCCAATAAATGGTTTTTTAAAAAGCAGAATTTTTTATATTCTAATAAGTTTGCTATCAATACCAAAACTAATTTTTTTAATAAAAAAAAATAAACCAAATTTTGTTATCGGTCACCTTATAGTTTTTCCTATTTTATTTGTTAGCCATTTTTTTAAGCATAATAGTTGTAAATTTATCTTAAGAATTTCTGGTCTCCCAAAATTAAATTGGTTTAGAAAATATTATTGGAAATTGTTATCTAAAAAACTCTATTGTATTACTACACCAACCTACTCAACAAAATTATTAATAGAAAATAAAAAAATTTTTAGAAATAAAAAAATTTTAGTCTTAGAAGATCCAATTTTCATTATGGAAGATATTGCAATAGCAAAAATGAAAGAACACAAATACAAAAATATTAGTGAAAAAAATATAATTTCTGTTGGAAGACTAACTGAACAAAAAAATTTTGGCTTACTAATCTCAGGAATTATAAAACTCTACACAAAACACCCTGACTTAAAATTAATAATTCTCGGTTCTGGCGAAAAAAAAGATGAATTAAATAAAATGATCATTAACAACCTGCCAGACAATATAGTAAAAATTATTCCTTATACATTAAACATTAATCATTTTTATACAAAATCAAATTTTTTTATTTCTACTGCTTTGTGGGAGGATCCTGGGTTTGCCATTTTAGAAGCTGCCATGCATAATTTAACAATTTTATCGAGTGATTGTTTAAATGGCCCAAAAGAGTTTCTAAATGAAAATAAAAGGGGGTATGGATTTATGAATGGAAATATTTTTGATTTCGTTAAAAATTTAAATTTAGTGTTAAGTTTAAAAGAAAATGATAAAGAAAATTTTAATAAAAAAATTTTAGCAAAAAAATATTGTAAAAAATTTACTATTTTCAATCATTATAAAAAGTTGGAAAAAATATTATTTTAGCAAAAAGAATTTATATATTCTAAATAATTATTTAAATTTTTATCAAAATCGTATCTTTTAAGACCTTCATAACATAATTTTATTTTATTTTTGTTATTTTGTTTTTGTGATTTTATTAATAAATTTGAAAGTTTTTTGTAGTCCCCAACCTTAAAAAGATTTCCAAATTTTCCATCAGACAGTATTTCCCTTGGACCAGTCGAGCAATTGGAGGATATGATAAATTTTTTCATTGCTGCAGCTTCTAGCAGTACATTTGGTAAGCCTTCATATTTTGAAGATAATAAAAAAATATCTGCCTGTTTGATATATGGATAAGGATTTTTCTTATAATCTAAAAGAGTAATTTCATTTTGCAAATCATTTTTATCTATAAAGTTTTTCAATTTATTTTTTAAAGCTCCCTTACCAATTATAACAACCTCAAACGAATCAATTTTAAATTTATCTTTCATATATTTTATAGATTTTAAAATAGTAATTTGATCTTTTTGATCAACAAAGCGTCCAACATTAATTAATCTAGTTTTTTTTTGTATGGAAAATATTCTAGGAACCTTTTTTTTTGACAATTTTTGTATATTTTCTTTATCCAGAGGGTTAAAAATACATTTACTTGATAATTGAAATTTTTTGTCAAATATTTTTTTAAAATCTTTACTATTGACTACTACGCCGTTTGCAAGTGATATAATTTTTTTAAATATCAAAAATTTAAATTTATTATTTGACCACCCTAAAGGTGATGAGTTAGCTCTAACTATAATTTTAATATTAAATAATTTTGCTATTAGAATTGCATAAATATTTGCCTGAAAAGAAAAAATTATCTTCTCTTTATTTGTACACAATAAAAAAAAAAATAATTTAATTAAACAAAATAAATATTTAATATTTCTAGAGGTAAAATTTTCTACATTTATAAATGGAGTGACTAATTCTGTCTTTTTTAGTTTATTTTTATATTTTTTTCCTGAAGTTATTAAATATACTTTTTTAAGGTTATTAGAAAAATGTTTTGCTAAATAAAAAAGGTTTTTTTCAACACCTCCACCTTCAATAGAAGGTATAAAAATAATAATTTCTTTGTTTAACATTCATTTTTTACCTAACAAAAAAATATAAAAAGCGCTATAACTAATTATTAATGTGTCTAATTAGTGTTATAATACCTTTTTACAAAAAACATCAATTTATTGAAAAATCAGTTGACTCCGTTATTAACCAATTATTTAAAAATATAGAAATAATTATTATTCACGACGACCCAAGTGATATAGATTTTTCTTTAATTGAAAGAATTAAAAAAAAAGACAAAAGAATAAAAATAATTAGAAATACTAAAAATTTAGGAGCAGGTATAAGTAGAAATTTAGGAATTGCTGCTTCAAAGGGTGAGTATATTGCATTCCTAGATGCTGATGATATGTGGTATCCGGATAAATTAAAATTACAGATTGATTTTATGAAGTCAAATAATATTGAATTTTCTCATACTTCTTACGAGATAGTTAATGAGAATGGAAATATATTATCAGAAAGAATATCTCCAGCACAATTAGAATTTAATCAACTGGTTAAATCATGTGATATAGGTCTATCCTCAGTAATTCTAAAAAAAACTATTATAAAAAATTTTGAGTTTCCATCATTAAAAACGAAGGAAGATTATGTTTTTTGGTTAATGCTTTCTAAATCAGGAATTAAGATTTATTCATTAAATAAGACCTTAATGAAATGGAGAAAATTAGATAATTCTTTGTCTAACAATATTCTTCAAAAATTAATAGATGGATTCAGAGTTTATAATATATATTTAAAATATAATTTTATTCTATCTCTTAAATGTTTATTTATTTTATCTGTAAATTTTATTAAAAAAAAAAATAGATTATGAGTTATTTAATAACTTTTTTAATAATACCAATAGTAATATTTTTAAATAAATATTTGATAAAAGAAAATATATTACTAAATGATACAGGTAATAAACATCAAAAATTTTCAATAATAAAGAAAGTTCCTTTAATTGGAGGTTTTTTTATTTTGATATTTATTTTTTTGTTTGAATTTAATATTTCTTTCAAGATATTAGCTCTATTAACCTTTTCTATTGGCTTATTTTCAGACCTAAATTTATTGAATTCTCCTAAAATAAGAATTTTGCTTCAATCTTTTTTTATTTTTATTTTTTTATTTTATGCAGATGTGCGATTAGAAAATTTACGAATAAACTTTTTAGAAAATTTACTAAAAAATGGTTTATTCAATCAACTATTTTTAACTTTTTGCATAGTTGTAATCATTAATGGAACAAATTTTATAGATGGCATGAATGCAAATGTATTATTTTATTATTTTATAACTTTTTTTATTATTTTAAAACTAGACAGTAATTATAATTTATTTTTTTCACAAGAAGCTATTAATATGCTTATTCTGCTATTACTAATTCTAATAATTCTAAATTTATACTCAAAATTATTTATGGGCGATAGTGGTAGCTACTTAATAAGTCTTATGACAAGCTATTTCTTAATTAATCTATATTTGATGAATCAATTTATATCTCCATTTTTTATTGTTTTATTGTTGTGGTACCCTGCATATGAAAATTTATTTTCTATTATAAGAAAATTTAATTTGGGAAAATCTCCAATAGAACCTGATAACAATCATTTACATCACTTAATAATGAAATTTTTAAAAAATTATTGTAAGAGAAATACTTCTAATAACTTGACTAGTTTGATCATTAATAGCTTTAATTTTATCACAATATATCTAGGGTATATAAATATCAGAAATACACAAATACAAGTTCTATTAATTTTGTTCAATATTACCTTTTATAGTATTGTTTATTTTCGGTTGTATAAAATCAAAAAATAAAAAAATAACTTATACTAAAAATTATAATTTATAAAAATGCTTGTTAATTTTATTTACCTATTTATTGTTTCATTATCTTCGATTGGTTTTGGAGCTATTATCTTAAAAAAAACTAATATGGCAAATGATGAATTCTATAATTATGGAATTTTTGGTTTCGTAGGTCTTTTTTTTTTAAATTTAAGTTCGTATTCTTTTAGTTTGATAGGTCAGATCAATTCATCAATAAATTTATTAATTATATTTTTAGGTATTTTTTTTTTTATAATAAACTTTAAAAAAATAAATATTAAATTTTTTTATTTATATGGTTTAATTTTTATTTTAATATTTTTAGCGATCTTGGTAGGTAAACCTCATGATGATTTTCACTATTACCATTTCCCATATATTCACTATTTAATCAATTCTGATTTTATTTTTGGTATAGGGCATTTAAATCATGGATTTAGAACACCATCTTCCATTTTTTATTTAAATGCAATTATGTTTAATAAATTTACGGGATATGGAACCTTTCATTTTGGAGCTGCATTATATCTATTATTTGCAAATTTATATGTAATCGAGAAAATAAAATTTTATTTAGGAAAAAATAAAAATTTTATTATATTTTTAATATCAATTTTTATTTTCTCTAACATTTTTTTTTATAGAATTGGTGAACACGGAACAGATCGTTCAGCACAAATATTATCATTAATTTTTATTTTTGAAATTTTTGTTCTTTTTAATCTGAAAGAAAATATTAATGAAAGAATTAAAATAATGTTAATTTTACTTGGGTTAATAATATCCCTCAAGGCTTTTTACGTATTATTTTTTATTTTTCCTATAATAATAATGGGACATTTATTTTTTTCTTTAAAAAAAAAATTTCATGAAATTATAAAAATAATTTTTTTAAACTTTTACTTTATTTTATTTATAGTTAATTTTTTATTAATATTATGTATCAATTTTATTAATACTGGATGTTTTATTTACCCTGTGGGACTTTCATGTATTAACGATCTCCCATGGTCAATAGGCACTACAGAAGCTGATAAAATGAAAAATTGGTATGAGCTATGGTCCAAAGGTGGAGCAACGCCCGATATGAGAGTATCCAATCCAACGGAATATTTGCAGCAATTTAATTGGGTGAACAACTGGTTTAAAATTTACTTTTTTAATAAAGTAAGTGATTTTATTCTAGGCCTGACTTTAACTTTCGTAATTATTTTTTTTACATTCAAGTTAAATTTTAAACTTACGACGTATAAATTTAATGCTTTAATAATATGTTTGGTAATTTTGATACTTGAATGGTTTTTTAATCATCCCGCACTTAGATATGGTGGCTATAGCCTCTTTGCTGCAATATTTTTTATTTACTTATCTTCATTAAGTTTTAAAAAATATTCAACACGTAAAAATTTTAAAAGAGGTATTAATTTAATGATTTTATTAGCTTTAGTTGTATTTTTAGGTAGAAATATAAATAGAGTTAATAAGGAGATTTCACAATATAATTATAATCCATTTATAGAGTTTAAATACTTAATAACAAATCATGACTTTAGAATTTTTAAAAAAATTAATCAATTAAAAGAAAGCTTAAATTGTAAAAAAATAAATAATAGCAAAAATTCTTGTAAAAAATTTGAAGTTCAAATTAATAATTTAATATTAAATAAACTATTTATATCTAGAGATGATTAAAAAATTAACATTATTTATTATTTCAATTTTTGATTATTTTTATCAAAAGAAAATAATTAACTTTCTTAAAAAAAAAAACTTCATTATTGATATAATTGTAGATGTTGGAGCACATAAAGGTGAAACAATTAAGTTATTTTTAAAACATTTTAAACCAAAAAAAATTATTTCATTTGAAGCAAGTCCTAAAAATTTTTCAAAATTAAATAAAAAGATTAACAGAATTAGGCAAAGATTTCCTAAAACGAAAATTATTATAGAAAACATAGGCCTGGGTGAGTTTAAAAAATCTCTTCAATTTAAACAAGTAAATGAAAGCTCATCATCAACTTTTGCAAAAATAAATTTTGACTCTAATTATTATAAAAAAAAAAAAATTTATTTAGGAATTAATGAAAATAAAGATTATTTTAAAGCTGAGACTATCGAAGTAATACCCTTAGCTAGTTATTTAATTGACAGAAATATTGATGCAATATCTATTCTAAAAATAGATACAGAAGGATATGAATATGAAATTCTTAGAGGTTTAGATAATGAATTTTCAAAAATAAAGCTTATTTTTTTTGAGCATCATTATGAAAACATGATCAGTAAAAGTTATACCTTCACAGATATAAATCGACTTCTAGTTTCAAAAAATTTCCAAATGATTTTTAAAAGTAAAATGCCATTTAGAAAAACATTTGAATACATATATGTAAATAAAATAAATTTATGAAGGCCAGTATAATTGTTATAAATTATAACTCTGAGAAATATATTGAGGAATGCCTGAACTCATTAATTAATCAGTCATATGATAATATTGAAATTATCTTTTTTGATGATTGTTCGACAGATAAGTCGCTCCAAGTAGTTAAACAATTTCAAAACATAAAAATTTTGAAAAATACAAGTGAAAAAAGAACAAAATATGGGAGCTTTAATCAAATGTTTGGTTTAAGAGAATCTTATAAAGCAAGCAAGGGAGATATAATTTTTACACTTGATAGTGATGACTTTTATAATTTAGATAAAGTTAAGTCCGTGATGAGAGTATTTAAGAGTACTAGTAAAAAAATTATTGTGGATATGCCAACAATTATCGCAAATGATAAAAAATATTTAATGCAAAATAGAAATTTAAGTAAAATATCTATACTTAATCATTTTAATTTTTTTCCTCAGCAAAGTTGTTTTTCATTTAGACGAGATGTATTTGCCAATTTAATAGAAGATGTTTTTTTTTTAAAATACCCAAATGTTTGGTTTGATTTTAGAGCATCAATATATGGTAATTATATTATTAATGACTTTAGTATTTTAGATGAGTATCTAACATATTATAGAAAAACACAAAATAATATATCGTCTAATTTTGATAAATTTTCAGACGAGTGGTGGGCTAGACGTTTAGAATACCATCACTATGAAAAAGAATATTTAAAAAATAAAGATATAAAGATAAATACTAATATAGATTTTTATATTACAAAATTTATGAACTATTTAAAAAATGATTAAAAAGAAAAAAAATAAAATAGAATTTATTATAGTATTATTAATCCTATTCGTTTTTGTATTTATATTTGAAATACCTAGAAAATTTTTTAATATTTCACGACTTACATATGATGAAAGATTAAATATAAGTTATGATTTTTGTTCAGATCGGTCAGTTGGATTTATAAATTATGTAAAAAATAAACATGATATTAAAAATAGTGTAAATTTTATAAAATACACAGGTGTTAGAAATCCAAATTGGATTTTTTTTGATAGATCAAGTAAACAAGAAGATGAATATCATATTTTATTAAATTATAATAACGATAATGAAATATTTTTAGAAAGAATTAATAAAAATACTTTTAGATACAAGTTTGATCCAAAATATAATCATAGAATCTTTAAAAAAATTGTTATAGAGAATTTAGGGAATTTAGACAATTATGAAATATCTATTCATAATAATTTAATTATCCCCAAAGATACAGTTATCAATAAATTAAATTCCAAAACAATAAAATCCAATGCTGAAATTTATTTAAATGAGTCCAACAATAAAATGATGCAATCTCAGCAAAAACAAGAGAAAAATATAACCATCAAAATTAAAAATAATCAAAAT
>Ga0209223_10000865_pt1 | contig 34437 bp, 26 predicted proteins | sample COG_06_FD_184750 | JGI IMG/M metagenome (GOLD analysis project Ga0209223, IMG submission 184750) | Pelagic Microbial community sample from North Sea - COGITO 998_met_06 (SPAdes) (version 2) | ecosystem: Environmental > Aquatic > Marine > Neritic zone/Coastal water | place: Helgoland, sampling...
TACCTGAAAGGAATAGAAACAATCCCTCATTTCTTTGCAAATTACGCAAAGTCATATTAAACTTTTTAGCAATAAGTTACTCTAAAATCTGTTATTTGTAGAAGTAGTTATTTTTCTCTACTTTTATGCCATACAACACATTTATGAGAGTTTCACTTTATTTATTTGTAATACTTACTATTTCCTGCACGAAAGTGGAGGAGGTTATTGTGGATGGCAACACTCATCCCATTGATCCAACTATTGAAAATATGATAATTGAAAACTATGTAAATAAGTTATACATAAGTACAATTGGTCGAGAGCCAACTACAATTGAATTTGATTCTGATTATGGAATTTTAAGAGAGTCTAATATGAATCAAGAAAGTAGAGAGGAAGTCATTAATGGAATCTTAACTAAAGACGAGTATAATAATAATCTATTTAAATTAGAAAGTGAGCATCTTTTATTAGGGTTAGACACTGCTGATATAAACCAAAACATTCATGTGCTTAATGTACTAATTAGTACAGCCCAAGGTCTTGAGTTACTCTATTTTGAAGATGCTCTTGAGAAAATGTTAAAATTACAGGAAGTGTTACCCGGATTAAGTAATGGAACGATTTCTACTTTTGAAATGCATAAACGAATGGTTAATAATAATTTTTATGACGAAATTAATATGGGTACGGAAAATTTTGTAGTTTCAATGTTTCAGAGTTTTATGCAAAGATATCCTACTCTTTCAGAATTAGAGAATGGAAAACTAATGGTCAATGACAATAATGCTTCAATATTTTTCATCCCAGGAAATTGTAAGTTAGACTTTATAAATATTTTCATTGAATCAGATGAATATTATACTGGCCAAACAAATATTTTATTTAATAGATATTTATTTCGAGAACCAACTTCAGAAGAAAGTGTAAACTATAGTTTAGATTATATAAACTCACAGGATTATAAATTATTACAAAGAAGGGTATTGTCAACTAATGAATTTATAGGACTATGAAAAAAATAATCTTTCTGTTGAGTGTGCTAACGCTAGTTTCTTGTAAAAAAGAAAAGAAGGCTGTGTATGGTTTGAATGATGTAAATATCTCTCAAAATTCGGCCAATAAAGATCATCTTAAAAGCACAACAGAATTTATTTCAATTGCGTATTCTGATATTTTTGGGACCGTGATATCTATTAATAAACTTGCAGATTTAACCAAGATATATAAAGCTTTTGGAGATAAAAAATTAATAGAACAGATGGTAATTAAGAATTTTCTTAATGAACCATCAATTCAAATTCCTCAAATAGATAGAAGTTCGGATATCACAATTAACACATTTACACAAAACATGTACATTAAACTATATAATAGAACGCCAGATGAATATGAGCTTTGGTTTATTTCGAATATGATTGAAAATGATACTGATTTAACATCTGAATTAATTTATTTTTCATTAATGACGGCTAATGAATACAGATATTACTAATGAAAAGAAGAAAATTCATAAGAGATTTAGGTTTAGGAACTGCAGCAACAATTGGAGTGCCTTATTTATTGCCTAGTGGAAGATTATTTGCTGCTTCTGGAGCGAGAAAAGCAAATCATGTAGTGTTTTGTCTGTTTGCGGGTGGGGTAAGAAATTTGGAATCTGTTCATAAAAATGATGGAAACTTAATGCCTTATACATTAAAAGGTACTGAAGGAATTTCATCTGATATTATTTCTGGAATTAATTTTGTTCCTCCAAATACATCTGGAATTACACTTCAGGAACAAGGAACTTTATATAAGGAATTTCGAATGAAATATGGCCCAACTGGTCATTATGGAGCTCATGCAACAGCTATGACTGGAGTTTATACAGGTGAGAATCTTAATATTAATGCAAACCCACAGTATCCAACTATTTTTGAACTCTATCGCAAGCACAATTCTCCATCTATGAGCGCAAAAAATACTTGGTGGGTATCTAATTCTTTAGGGGCATATGCTCACTTAAATTATTCAACTTATGCAGGTTATGGCCCAGATTATGGAGCTAATTATATTCAACCAGCATCAATTATCTCTCAAAAAGGGTTTGATAATTTAGGAAACTCTAGAATTTATAATAATACAGAAGAAGAAAAAATAAAAGCATTAAGAGGATTTTGTGATGCACATTTTTCTTCTCAATATAATGGAGCTGCTAATAGTATTACAAATACTGAAGAAGATAAAATAGAAATAGAGTCTTTTATTAATCAATGTTTTATTGAAGCAGCAGCAGGGCAATTTAATGATCCCTGGAGTATAGGAGGGGGCTTATATAATAATGATATGCAAACCGTTCATTTTGCCGAGAAAATTATTCAAGAATACAAACCAGAACTATTAGTTGTTAATATGCAGGATGTTGATATTGCTCATTCTAATTTTACTTTATATGCAAATAACATTCAAAAGGCAGATTATGCACTTGCACATCTATGGGATACAATTCAAAATACTCCAGGAATGGCTGATGATACCATATTAATTGCTATGCCAGAACATGGAAGAAATCAAGATGGGAACGGGCTATATGATAGTTATGGCCGAGAAGCTTTAGATCATACAAATGATGATTACAGTAGAGAAATTTTTTCATTAATTTTAGGCCCAAGTGGTGTTGTGGTACAAGATCAAGTTTTTTCTCAAGAGAAAGGAGAAAGTATTGATATAGTGCCAACAATTGCAAATATTTTAGGCTTTGATAATGATGTTCCTGGAGGGTTACTCAGTGGAAATGTATTAACCGAAAGCTTTTATTAAAATGAGAAAATTATTTTTTTTAGGTTTAATAATATCTTTGTTTTTAGTGAATTGTACTGAGGATGACTTGCTATTAAATCCTTATGATGGAATTGACTATAGCGACACTATTTTGGTTATCGATACGCTTTCATCTACCTCATTTGTAAAATTGCATAGGGATGTTTTAGGGCCATCTTGTAATGTAATGGGTTGTCATGATGGCTCTTTTGAACCAGATTTTAGAACAGTTCAGAGTTCGTATAATACTTTAGTTTATCACCCTATATTGAAAAACAACTTAAATGAAACATTTACTTACCGTGTAGTCCCTGGAGATACATCAAATTCAGTTTTACATGAGAGATTAACTAATTGTTGCTTTGTAAATACTAATGATAGAATGCCTCAAGATAATATTGGTAATGCTTTACCTCAGGAAGATTTAGACAAGGTAGCAAATTGGATATTGGATGACGCAAAAGATATAACAGGATCAATACCAAATGAGCCTAATAATTTGCCTAATATTAAATATTACTATGTTACTAACACTACTTATGATAGCACTTATTCAGATAATAGAGAGGATGGCGTATTTTACAAACCTTTTTTAATGCCAGCAAACGAACAAGTAAATTTTATTTTTCGTGTAACTGATGACAATACTAATGCCGGAGCAATGTTGGTTAATGAATTATCAATCTCGGAGTATCAAGATAATTTTACTAACTCAATTGATGTTACAGCACAAATATTTGAATCTACTTATCATGTTTGGATTTTAACTTTTGACACATCAATTTTAGAAGTTGGGAAAACCTATTTCTTTAGATATACTATTAATGATGGGGAGAATGCTGAAAATACGATTTATCCTAATCATCAAACCTCATATGTATATAAAAGTATGTGGTCATTTACTGTGCAATAGATGAAGAAATTCCTTTATATATTAATTTTAATAGTCTTATTTTCATGTAAAAAAGAGGAAGAAGTTAGTGAGATTCCTATTATTGATTTTGTAAGTATTTCTCCTACTACCGCTCAAGAATATACAGATGATATTATTATCACTATTTCCTATGCTGATGGTGATGGTGATTTAGGAGAAAATAATCCTGACATATATAATCTGTTTGTGGAGGACAATAGAAACAATATTGTTTATCATTTTCGTATTCCTGAACTTAGCCCAAGTGGAAGTACTATTACTATTGAAGGGAACTTTAATATTACTATAAATGGTACAGGAATTACGGATAGTACAGCAAGTCAAAAAGTAAATTATGATATTTATATAAAAGATAGAGCGGGAAATACAAGCAATAAAGTTACTACTTCTTCAATAACCATTCAGCAATAATAATGAAGTACATTCATTTAGTAGGAATATGTTTATTTCTTACATTAAGTTGCAATAGCCAACATCAAGAAACTAAAACTGTGGAAAAAACACACGAATATACAAATGCCTTAGTAAATGAAACAAGCCCTTATTTATTACAACATGCTCATAATCCTGTGGATTGGCATCCTTGGAATGAGCAAACTTTGGATAAAGCAAAATCAGAGGGGAAGTTACTATTGATTAGTATTGGATATTCTGCTTGCCATTGGTGTCATGTAATGGAACATGAAAGTTTTGAGGATGCTGAGGTAGCAAAAATTATGAATGATAATTTTATTTGCATTAAAGTAGACAGGGAGGAGAGACCTGATATTGATCAGATATATATGACAGCAGTACAGCTCATGAACCAAAGAGGAGGTTGGCCACTTAATTGTGTAGCCTTACCAAATGGAAAACCATTTTGGGGAGGTACTTATTTCAGAAAAGAAGATTGGAAAAAGCAAATTCTAGGTTTAGCAAATACCTATAAAACGGAACCCAATAGAGTTATTGAATTTGCAGATAGGCTTACAAGAGGAATACAAGAAGTTGAAAAGATTGGCTTGAATACTGAAGAGGTTAATTTTACTTGGAAGGATTTGAATAATATGGTTAGCCCTTGGTCTGAACGCTTTGATAATAGGGATGGAGGGAGCAATGGCGCCCCAAAATTCCCTATGCCAAACGCTTATCATTTTTTACTAAAATATGCTCATCTTTCCAATAACAAAGAGGTATTGGACCATGTTGAACTTACTCTGGACAAGATGGCTTTTGGTGGAATTTATGACCAGATTGGAGGAGGTTTTGCACGCTATTCAGTGGATAAATTATGGAAGGCTCCTCATTTTGAAAAAATGCTTTATGATAACGGACAACTAGTAAGTTTGTATTCGGATGCTTATTTGAAATTTGAAAAACCGCTTTATAAAGAGGTTGTTTTTGAAACGCTTGATTTTATTGAGCGTGAGTTAATGGCAGAAAATGGAGCATTTTATTCTGCCCTTGATGCCGATAGTGAGGGAGAGGAGGGGAAATTTTATGTATGGAATGAAACAGAATTAAAATTATTTATCCGTGAGGATTTTGAAATTTTTAAGGACTATTACAATATAAACTCAAAAGGGCTTTGGGAACATGGAAATTACATTTTATTAAGGAATAAAACCAAAGTGCAAATTGCAAAAAAGCATAAAATTTCAGTTTCAGAACTAGAGGCTAAAATAGTAAATTGGAAAACTGTTTTGATGGCAGAAAGAGATAAACGCATTCGCCCAGGGCTGGATGATAAGTCCTTAACTTCTTGGAATGGATTAATGCTAAAAGGATATGTGGATGCCTACATGACCTTTGGCGAAAAACAACATTTGGAAGTGGCTTTAAAGAATGCAAATTTCTTAGCCAAAACTCAAATGCAAGAAGATGGAAAATTATGGCATTCTTACAAAGATGGACGCTCAACTATTAATGCTTATTTGGAAGATTATGCTATTGTAAGCTCGGCATTTATTCGCTTTTATGAAGCAACTTTTGATGAAGTTTGGTTAAGCAGAGCTAATCAATTAGTAGCTTATGCTTTGGAAAATTTTTACGATAAAAATTCTGGGATGTTCTATTTTACTTCCAAGTTGGATCCTGAATTAGTTGCCAGAAAAATGGAAATTAACGATAATGTAATTCCTGCTTCTAATTCGGTAATGGCAAATGTTTTGTACGATTTAGGTACGCTTTTGGATAACAGGATTTACAAACAAAAGGCAATCATTATGGCCAATAATGTAAAGCCTGATATGGAAAAATATGCTAGTGGATATGCTAATTATGCTGCATTGATGTTAAAAGAAATTGTTCCTTTTTATGAAGTGGCAATTGTAGGGAAAGATGCGCATGCTAAGGCATTAGAGTTGAATAAAAAATATGTGCCCAATAAGTTATTTTTGGGTAGCGTTAAGGCAAGTGAAATGGAATTATTGCAAGAAAAATTTGTACAAGGAACAACTATGATTTATGTTTGCGAAAATAAGGCTTGTCAATTGCCAACTACTAATATTATGAAGGCTCAGAAATTAATGAAATAATGAAATACCTATTTGAAGAAAACCAAAAATTTACTCAATGGTGGTTGTGGGTTATTTTATTGTCTTTCCCAATTATGTCTTTTGGTCCTTTTGATGAAAATGAAATTAATATAAACTATGTGTTAATTGGATTTATGCTGCCCTTGATTTTTTATTTATTTGAGTTAAGAATTAAAGTCAGTAATAAAGGATTGCACTACCAATTTTTTCCATTTCATTTTAAATCTCACACTATTGATATAGAAGATATTGAAAGCATAAAGGCTATGGAATACTCTCCCCTAAAAGAATATGGTGGTTGGGGAATTAAATACGGATTTAAAGGAAAGGCCTATAATGTGAGCGGAAATAAAGGAGTAAAAATTTTCCTGAAAAATGGACTGAATATTATGTTCGGCAGCCAAAAACACAATGAGTTAGCAAAGGCTTTGAAAAGTGTTAGGAGACAATAATCAAAAAGTAATTCTTCTTTCCCTTTTGTGCTAGTATGTATTTCCCGTTTAACAAGTCATTTTCTGTAAGTTGAACATCTTCAGTAATTTTCTCTTTGTTAATACTTACTGCATTTGATTTTATCATTCTTCTTACCTCTCCTTTACTTGCAAAAATTTTAGTTTTATCAGCTACTATATCCAAAATACCTAAGTTCAAATCGGCTTTGCTCATTTCAAATTGCGGCACCCCTTCAAATACAGAAAGAAAAGTTTCTTCATCCAAACTTTTTAAGTCTTCAGCAGTTGATTTTCCGAATAAAATATTGGATGCTTTTATAGCCATTTCCAAATCTTCTTTACTATGTACTCTTGTAGTTACTTCCTCCGCAATTGCTTTTTGTAAAACCCTTAAATGAGGACTTTCATCATGTTCTGCAATTAACTTTTCTATTTCTGTTTGAGATAAAAGAGTAAAAATTTTGATGTAGTTTTTAGCATCTTTATCTGATGAGTTTAGCCAAAACTGGTAGAATTTATAAGGAGATGTTTTTGTTTTATCTAACCAAACATTGCCCGTTTCAGTTTTTCCAAACTTACCGCCATCTGCTTTTTTTATCAGTGGAGTGGTTATTGCAAATGCTTTCCCTTCTCCTTTTCTTCTTACTAATTCTGTTCCGGTTACTATGTTTCCCCATTGGTCAGAACCCCCTAATTGTACTTTGCAATTTTTGTTTTTCCAAAGCCAGTAAAAATCATAACCTTGCACTAATTGGTATGAAAATTCGGTAAAACTCATTCCTGTTTCCAACCTGCTTTTTACAGAATCCTTTGCCATCATATAATTAACCGACATATGTTTCCCAACATCGCGGATAAAATCCAAGAAATTAAACTCCTTAAACCAATCGTAATTATTTACTACTTCAGCAGAGTTTGCTCCGCAATCAAAATCCAAAAATTGTTCCAATTGTTTTTGTACAGATGCTAAATTATGATTTAGAGCTTTTTCGTCCAACAAATTACGCTCCTTACTTTTCCCTGAAGGATCTCCAACCATACCGGTAGCACCCCCAACTAAAGCAAAAGGTTTATGTCCACATCTTTGCAAATGCACCAAAATCATAATCTGAACTAAACTCCCAATGTGTAGGGAATCAGCAGTAGGATCAAAACCAATATAGGCAGAAGTCATTTCTTTTTCAAATTGCTTCTGTGTTCCTGGCATGATATCGTGTATCATTCCTCTCCATTTTAATTCTTCTACAAAATTCATTTCTTATAATTTTTTTCAAAAATAGACAATTATTCTAAATCTGATGTCTAATATCTAATATCTAAAATCTATTCCCCTATCTTTGCCTTATGATATTTGTTACTGGAGGGACTGGACTTGTTGGTTCGCATATTTTACTTGTATTATCTAAAAAGGGAGAACAATTCAAAGCGCTTAAAAGAGATTCTTCTTCTTTATCTATTTGCGAAAATATTTTTAAACATTACAATGCTGAGGATTTATTTGAGAAGATAAATTGGGTTGTAGGTGATGTAAATGATATTCCTTCTTTGGAAAGTGGAATGCAAAATTGTGTGCAAGTTTTACACTGTGCTGCTGTCGTTTCTTTTCAACCTTCTGATGCTGAACTTTTGAAAAAAGTAAATATTGAAGGAACTGCAAATGTGATGAATGTGGCTTTGACTTCAGGAGTAAAAAAAATAGGATTTGTAAGCTCAATTGCAGCTTTGGGGCGTAATTCAACTGAAGGTATTGTTGATGAAGAATGTCATTTTAAAGCAACAAAATTGGATAGCAATTATGCGCTTAGTAAATATTATGCCGAGCAAGAAGTTTGGCGTGCATCTCAGGAGGGATTGAATGTTGTAATTGTAAATCCATCAGTAATACTTGGTCCTGGAGATTGGAATAAAGGAAGCTCTCAAATTTTTCAAAAGATACATTCAGGCTTGAAATTTTACACCCCAGGAAGTACGGGTTATGTAGATGTTGTAGATGTTGCTAATTCTTTAGTTGCTCTTTTATTTTCTGATGTAAAGAATGAACGCTTTATTGTGAATGGTGCAAACCTAAAATATCGTGATTGTTTTGATAGGATTGCAGTTGCTTTTAGTAAACCAAAAGCGACTATAAAAGTCACTCAATTATTAAAAGAAATTGCTTGGAGAATGGAATCTGTGCGTTCATATATTTTGGGAACTAAAGCATTATTAACTAGAGAAACAGCTAATAGCGCAATGACAAATAGTTCTTTTTCAACTGCTAAAATTAAAGAGGTTATCAACTTTAATTTCACGGACATTGATGCTACAATAAAAAAGTATGCTGATTGGTTTATTAAGGATTTAAAGTAGTTCTTTCCTTTGTCAACTCTTCTAATACTTTGTCATAAATTTTTTCTAACTTTTCAGGGTGATTTGAATAATACTCTAAAGTTAATTTAAATTCTTCTTCTGAAATAGTATATTCTGAGTAGATATTTTGATAAGAATTTGCTAATTCATTTTTTGCTTTCCCCATTCCTTTTGTTTTATGTAATTCAAAAGTTGCTTCTGCCAAATGAATTTCTTTTAAGTTACTTTCAAAGGTATTCTCTGATAAGATATTCTCAGGTATTTTTTCATCAGAATTGCTACAAGAAAACAATAAACAAATAAGTATAAACAAATAATTTTTCACAATACAAAGATATTGTATTTACTGCACTGATTTGTGTATATTTGCCCTAATTATTAATCAAACAAAATTTAAGATGAAAAAATTAATGTATTTATTTGTTGCAGGAACAATGTTCGCATTCACAGCTTGTGGAGGAGGAGAAACTGCAACTGAAGAAACTGTTGAAACTACAATTGAAGAAGTAGTTGAAACTACAACTGAAGAAGTAGCTGAAGCTGTTGGCTGCCAAGTTGAAGGTGGTACTTGTTTAGAAGACCATTCTTGTTGTGCTCCTGCTGCTCCTGCTGCTGCTTGTTGTTGTGGTGATGCTACTTGTGATGGTTCTTGTCATGGTGATGCTGCTGCAGCAGATGAAGCTCACAATCATGATGATGATGGCCACAGTCACGAATAAGAATTCTTATTCAGATAAATTAAAAAAAAGGCATCCATTTAGGTGCCTTTTTTGTTTTTATCTATCAAAAGCAAGTCGCATTCCTCTATTGGTCTCATCAAAACTTCCATATTCATAAGCAATATGTCCGTTAACAAAAGTATGTGTGATTTTTGCATTAAATGTTTCTCCTTCAAAAGGCGACCATCCGCATTTGTATAAAATATTATCTTTAGCAACTTCCCAAGGGTTGTCCAAATCTACCAAAACTAAATCGGCAAAATAACCCTCACGAATAAAGCCTCTATTTTTAACTTGAAAACAAATAGCAGGATTATGACACATCTTTTCTACTACTTTTTCAATGCTTATTTTCCCTTGATTAACAAAAGCAAGCATTACAGGTAAAGCATGTTGAACAAGCGGGCCTCCTGATGGGGCATTAAAATAAGTATTGCTTTTTTCTCCCAAAGTATGAGGGGCATGATCGGTTGCAATTACATCTAATTTGTCATCTAGTAATGCTTGGAATAGCGCATTTTTATCACTTTCTTTTTTTACAGCAGGATTCCATTTTATAAGAGTTCCCTTTTCAGCATATTTACTCTCATCAAACCAAAGGTGATGTATACAAACCTCAGCTGTAATTCGTTTTTCTGCTAAAGGCAATGAATTCTCAAAAAGTTCAATTTCTTTTTCGGTAGAAAGATGAAAAACATGAAGCCTTGTGTTGTGCTTTTTTGCAAGCTCTACAGCCATTGATGAGGATTTATAGCAGGCCTCAGCACTTCTGATATTTGGATGTTCGCTAATGGGCACTGCTTCTCCAAACTCCTTTTTTGCGGCAATTGTATTTTCTTGTATTGTCCCCTCATCTTCACAATGCACTGCAATTAACATTGAGGATTTAGAAAAAATTTCTTCTAAAACACTTTTGTTGTCCACTAACATATTGCCTGTAGAAGAGCCCATAAATATTTTAATTGCCGCAACTGTTTTGGGATCAGTTTTTAGTACTTCTTCTAAATTATCATTACTTGCTCCCATAAAAAAGCTGTAATTAGCAATTGAAGTTTCTGCTGCAATTTTGTATTTATCTTGTAATAATTCTTGCGTTAAGGCTTGAGGGTTTGTATTTGGCATTTCCATAAAGGAAGTAATCCCTCCAGCAATTGCAGCTTTGCTTTCAGTATAAATATTTGCTTTGTGTGTCAATCCTGGTTCTCTGAAATGTACTTGATCATCAATTACGCCAGGAACTAAATGCAAACCTTTCGCATCAATAATTTTGTCGACCTCAATATTAATTTTCGTATCAATTTGTTTGATGGTCTTATTTTCAATCAAAACATCTGCTTTGTAAATTCTTCCTTCATTTACAAGTTGTGCGTTTTTAATAAGTATTAGCATTGTTTATCTTTTCCAGTTTCTAAAAAAACTTTTGAGTTTCATTTGGATTACCCCAATTACAGCTTCCATAAATATACCTCCACTCATTTTAGATGTTCCTTCAGTTCTGTCAGTAAATATTACAGGAACTTCAACAACATTAAATCCATATTTCCAGGCTTTGAATTTCATCTCAATTTGAAAGGCATAACCTACAAATAGGATTTTGTCAAAATTGATGGTTTCTAAAACTTTTCTTTTGTAGCATTTAAATCCTGCAGTTGAATCATGTATTGGCATTCCCGTAACAAATTTCACATATTTTGATGCAAAAAATGACATGAGTAAACGAGCCATTGGCCAATTTACAATATTTACCCCTTTTACATATCGTGAGCCAATGGATAAATCTCCACCCTCATTAGCATTAGCATTGTATAGGCGAATTAAATCATCAGGATTGTGTGAAAAATCAGCATCCATCTCAAAAATAAATTGGTAGTCTTTTGCTAAAGCCCATTTGAATCCATGAATATAAGCAGTTCCTAAACCAAGTTTTCCAGTTCTTTCTTCAATATGTAATTGCTCTTGGAATTCTGTTTGTAAATTTTTTACAATTGCAGCAGTTCCATCAGGGGACCCATCATCAACAATTAAAATATGGAAAGATTTTTCTAAAGAAAAAACCTTACGAATTATCTTTTCGATATTCTCCTTCTCCTTATATGTTGGTATGATTATTAAACTATCTGACATAAGTGCAAAAATAGATAAACTGAGTTAGAAAATGATTATTGTGCTGAACTTTTGATTTCCTCAACAACCGAAGGGTCTAATAGCGTGCTCGTATCTCCCAAATTTTGAGTATCTCCTTCAGCAATTTTTCTTAAAATTCTTCTCATAATTTTTCCTGAACGAGTTTTTGGCAATCCACTTACAAACTGAATTTTATCTGCTTTAGCAATAGGCCCTACATTTTTAGTTACTAAATCATTTATTTCATTTTTAAGAGCATCTTCATTGTGTGGTTTATTGTGGCAAATAACATAGGCATAAACGCCATTTCCTTTTATAGGATGAGGGAACCCAACAATGGCTGTTTCACAAACATTTTCATGTTCATCCATTGCACTTTCAATTTCAGCAGTGCCTAAATTATGCCCTGAAACAATTAGTACATCATCTACTCTTCCCGTAATTCTGTACATTCCATTTTCATCTCTTAACGCTCCATCTCCAGTAAAATATTTTTTAGGAAAAGTAGAGAAATAAGTTTCTTTAAATCTCTTATGATCACCATAAATTGTGCGAGCTATTGAAGGCCAAGGAAATTTCATACATAATCTACCTTCAACAGAATTACCTTCAATTTCTTGCCCTTTTTCATCTAATAAGCAAGGTTGAATTCCAGGAAGTGGAAGTGTAGCAAAAGTAGGTTTGGCTGAAGTAACGCCTGCTAAATTCGAAATCATAATTCCTCCTGTTTCTGTTTGCCACCAAGTATCTACAATAGGAGCATTCCCTTTTCCAATTTCTTTGTCATACCAATGCCAAGCATCTTCATTTATGGGTTCTCCAACTGTACCTAAAACTTTTAATGAAGATAAATCATAAGGCTTTACAAAATCCAACCCTTTTGCTTCCAAAGCTCGAATAGCAGTAGGTGCAGTATAAAAAATATTGACTTTATTTTCTTCAACAATTTGCCAAAATCTCCCTGCATCAGGATAAGAAGGAACTCCTTCAAACATCATTGTTGTTGCCCCTGCTAAAAGCGGACCGTAAACTATATATGAGTGCCCAGTAATCCAACCAATATCGGCAGTACACCAATAAATATCACCTTCATTATATTGAAAAACATTTCTGAAACTGTATTCAGTATAAATCATATAGCCAGCAGTTGAATGCTGAATCCCTTTGGGCTTTCCTGTTGAGCCAGAAGTATATAAAATAAAGAGTGGGGCTTCTGCATCCATTATTTCAATTGGACAGTTAGAAGTAACTTTTAGCATTTCTTCATGCCACCAAACATCTCTGCCATTTTTCATAGAAATTGTATTTTTTGTACGTTCTAAAACTATGCATTTTTCTATTGAAGGAGTGGTTTGCATTGCCTCATCTGAAATATCTTTTAAGGGAGTAATTTTTGCACCTCTAAATCCGCCATCTGCAGTAATAAGGATATTGCAATCTGCATCATTGATTCTATCTGAAAGTGATTTTGCAGAAAATCCAGCAAATACAACTGAGTGTATTGCGCCAATTCTGGCACAAGCCAAAACAGCAATAGCCAATTCAGGGACCATAGGCATGTATAGGCAAATTCTATCTCCTTTTTTTACGCCATTATTTTTTAAAACATTAGCGAATTTGCACACTTCAGCATGCAACTCTTTGTATGAAATATTTCTAATTGCTTCTTTTGGGTTGTTCGCAACCCATTTTATTGCAGTTTGATTGCCTCTTTTTTCTAAGTGCCTATCTATACAATTTTCAGTAATATTTAATTTCCCTTCTTCAAACCAGATTACTTCAGGTTTAGTAAAATCCCATGAAAGCACCTTATCCCATTTTTTATACCAAGAAAATTTTATTGCTTTTTCTTCCCAAAATGCTTCTGGATTTTCAATGCTTTTTGCATATTCAATTCGATACTGATCTAAGGAAGTTATTTTTTTACTCATAAGATGGTTTTAATTGACCAAAGATACCAAAATAAATTACATTTAAAAATCAATTTTTTAAATTGAATGTGTAAATTAGCAGCTTAATTAAACTAAAAAACATGAAACAAATATTACTACCAATTGCTGTCATAATATCAGCAACATTAAACGCTCAAGTATGTTCAGATTTATTTATATCTGAATATGTTGAAGGTCCAGCTCAAAATAACGGAATTGAGGTATACAATCCCACCAATGCAACAATTGATTTAGCTGGATATAGTATTAATAGATATTCAAATGGAAACAGCTCTGGACCTGAAGTATGGTCTTTGACTGGCTCAATTGCAGCTGGAGATGTAATTGTGGTTGGAAATGGGCAACTTGATTCTATCGATTTAGGGACATACTGGTCTGTTCCTGTAGATCCAAATTTTTATGCAGTATTAGATGCTCATTGTTCTGGTGATTATGATGATAATAGTACATTTTATTTTAATGGAGATGACGCAATGACATTAGAGTATCAAGGAAATACAGTTGATATTTTTGGTAAGGTTGGTGAAGATCCTGGCGGTGCATGGACTGATGATGTAACTGCTGGTTACACAGATGCAAATGGAGGAACATGGTGGACTAAAAGACAAACATTAATAAGAAAACCTACTGTAAAGCAGGGAGTAACACAAAACCCTATTCTTTTCAATCCAACTCTTGAGTATGATTCTCTTCCTGATGCAACTTATTCTAATTTAGGATCACATGTTTGTGATTGCTCGGGAGCTACCTCAATGAATGATATAAATGATGTGTCATATGTTATGTATCCTAATCCTACTTTAAAAGGAAATTCTGTAGCAATTAACTCAAAGAATCCGGTTAAATTAATAAAAGTTACTAATATGTTAGGGGAAACTGTGGTATTTGACAGATTAATAAATACAACTAATTTATCCAAGGGAACTTATATAGTTAATATAAGTTTTGTTAATGGAATTTTAAAAGAAAATAAATTAATAATAAATTAATAATTTTAACATTAAATTAAAAATGCTGATGGAAACATCAGCATTTTTTTACTCGTTAATATGAAAAAGATATATTTATTAAGTGTTTTAATAAGTCTTACTTTTAGTGTTATAGCACAAACCAATATAAGTGGAAAAGTTATTGATGCAAACACAGGAGAGGCGCTTATTGGCGCAACTATCATGTTCGGCAAGGGGCAAGGAACAGCAACAGATTTTGATGGAAACTATACCTTCTCAATACCTGCTGGAGAAAGAAGTATTAAGGTATCATATGTTGGTTATAAAGAGATTAATAAAATTATTACAGTCGGTAATAAATCACAGATTCTAAATTTCAAGCTTAAGACTGTATTATTAAATGAAGTTCAAGTTGTTGCCGATGTTGCTAGAGATCGAGAGACCCCTGTAGCGTTTTCTACTATACCAATGAAGCAGATTAATGAGGAATTAGCTTCACAAGATATTCCAATGGTACTAAATTCAACTCCTGGTGTATATGCAACACAAAGCGGAGGTGGAGATGGAGATGCAAGAATAACTATTCGTGGTTTTAACCAGAGAAATGTGGCAGTAATGATTGATGGAATTCCTGTAAATGATATGGAAAATGGTTGGGTATATTGGTCTAATTGGTTTGGTTTAGATGCTGTAACATCAAATATTCAAGTGCAAAGGGGATTAGGTTCTTCAAAAATTGCAATTCCATCGGTTGGAGGGACTATGAATATCTTAACAAAAGGTACTGGTAATAAAGCTGGAGGCGTTGTTAAACAGTCTATCGGTAGTTTTGGAAAACTTAGAACATCAGTGGGTTATAACTCAGGTAGAATGGAAAATGGCTGGGGACTTACCTTAGCAGGTTCATATAAAACAGGAAATGGTTTTGTTGATGAGACTTGGAGTGAAGGATTTTTCTATTATGCAAAAGTTCAGAAAGAAATAGGAAATCATATAATTAGTTTTTCTGCAATGGGAGCTCCACAAAAACATGGCCAAAGATCATATAAAAGTGATATTTCTACTTATTGGAATCGAGCTCAACAAGCTTATCAAGCTGATTCTACAAATGGTGTTTTTAAAGGCATGGATTATTATTACAACGAGGCAATTAAATATAATAAGCATTGGGGATTTTTAGACAGATGGACAATTGATTCGAATGGTGATACTTTGCACAATAGTGAGACATTAAATACTAAACAGAATTATTATCATAAGCCACAATTTTCGTTAAGAGATTTTTGGACTGTTAATGATAAATTTTATATATCAAATATATTATATGCTTCTATTGGTAATGGTGGAGGTACAGGATTAAGTGGAAATACAAATAATTACGATGCAATTGGACAATATAATCTTCAAGAAGCATACAACTCTAATTTAAATAATATTGATGCCTTGTATTCTGCTTCAGAAAATAAAGCAGGAACTTATTTAAGGAGTTCAATTAATAACCATTATTGGTATGGAGGTCTTTCTACTTTAAATTATCAACTTACGGACAAGATATCTTTATCTTCTGGATTAGATATGCGATATTATAAAGGCGAACACTATAGAGAGGTATATGATTTGCTAGGGGCAGATTATGCTATCGACGCTTCAAATAAATTACAAAGCTCTGAGTTAAAAAGAGTTGGAGATAAGGTAGGATATAACAATGATGGAATTGTTAAGTGGAGCGGTGTTTTCTCACAGATGGAATACAGTAACGGAATGATAAGTACTTTTTTTAATATATCTGCCTCAAATTCAGCTTATAAAAGAATTGATTATTTCCGCAAAAAGGATTTAGTTTTAGGTGATACTACTTATTTTGAGGCATTAGGAACATCAGTTGCTACTGATTTAGAATTCGATGAAAATGGCAACTTAATTGGAGCAAATAAAACTATGGTACTTGATACTGTTTATCATAATGGAGTGGCATATACAATGAATTCTCCAGAAGCTAAATTAGCAGAGACTAATTGGAAATGGATAAGAGGATTCACTATAAAATCTGGAGCAAATTTTAATTTAGATGAATATAATAATGTCTTTATTAACTTAGGCTATATCTCAAAAGCTCCAAGATTTAATAATGTTTATTATTATGACAATAGCTTATTTAGAGATATTAAAAATGAGATTGTTCAAGCTTTAGAAGGAGGGTACTCATATAGATCGACTAAATTTTCAGCTAACTTAAATGGATATTATACATTATGGCAAAATAAACCCTCAAATGGCGGAGTTACAGTTTTAGTAGATGATGTATCATACCGAGCAAATATAAATGGAATGGATGCTTTGCACAAGGGAATCGAGATGGATTTTTCATATAAGATTTTATCTAATCTGGGATTTGAAGGACTTGTTTCACTAGGAGATTGGAAGTGGATGTCATCTGATACTGTACGATTTTTAGATGATAATAATAACCCAATTACTGATGATTTTGGTAATGAAATCATTGCAAGTTTTGATGCTGAAGGTGTCCACGTTGGTGATGCTGCTCAAACACAGTTTGGTTTTAGTGTTAGATACGAACCCTCATATAATTCGTATATAAAATTTAGATCAACTTATTTTGATAATTATTATGCAGACTTTGATCCTTTATCATTAAATGGTGAAAATGCAGGAAGAGAAAGCTGGAAAATCCCATCATATAATTTAATTGATTTACATGCCGGATACAAATTCAAGATTTCAGAAAAAACCAAAATGGATATTAAATTAAGTATTCTAAATCTGTTTGATGAGATTTATATATCAGATGCACAAAATAATGACCCATATAATGCTAGCTATCAAGATTTTGATGCCAAATCAGCCGGAGTTTTTTTTGGCTTAGGAAGAAGGTTTAGTTTATCCGCAAGATTCAATTTTTAACTAATTAAAATATCAATAAAATGAAAAAGACAACAACATTTATTTTTGCAACTTTACTAAGTATAATAGGATTTGCACAAGATATTGCAACTGCAAGAGCTCAAGGAGTTGGTGCAACTGTAACTATTACAGGAACAGCAACTAATGGAGATGAATTAGGCCCAATTAGATATATTGAAGATGCTACTGCTGGTATGGCAATTTATGACCCTGGTGTAATGGGATCTGTTTTAAGAGGCGATGAGGTCACAGTAACTGGTGTTTTAGTTGATTATAATGGTTTGATGGAAATGCAGCCTGTTAATTCAAATTCAATTAATTCATCATCAAACCCTGTTTTACCTCAATTGATAACACCTTTGCAAATAGGAGAAGATACAGAGTCAGAATTAATACAGATAGATAATGTTATTTTTAATAGTGGAGGATCTTTATTTATTGTTGGAACTCATGATTTTGAATCAAATGGAGAAACAGGTAAAATTTACATTAAAGCTGGTAGTCCATTGGAGAATTCAATGATTCCTATGGGAGCAGTTACGCTGATTGGCATATGCTCTCAATATACATTTATGGTTCCGGCAAATGATGGGTATCAGATTTTACCAAGAGACAGTGCTGATATTATTCCAACTGGAGCATTATTATTTACTTCTTCTGTTACTCAATCAAATATTACTACTACAAGCTTTGATTTAAATTGGACAGTTTCTGATTCTGCTTCAACAAATTGTAATTTTGGGATAACTCCAGCTTTTACGAATGTTATTAACAATGGAGGTAATACATCTACACATAATATAAGTATTACAGGACTAACGCCTGCAACTTTTTATCATGTAGAGTGCTATTCGGTAAGTGGTAGTGATACAGCCTTCTCAACAGTTGGATTATATTCAACCGCTTCTAATTCTAGTGGAATTATACGGCCTTATTTTAATCATTCTGTGGATGTAAGTTTTTCAACAGGAGTTGATGCCCAAAACATTACAACTTATTTTAATGATACCATTAAAGCATATATGGATTTGGCACAAAACACATTGGATGTTTGTGTATATAATGCCTCAGATGCCACTATTGCTACTGGCATCAATGACGCTTATAATAGAGGAGTTGTAGTGAGATATATTGCGGATGATGATGTTACAAATATAATGTTAAGTAGTTTGGACCCAAATATTCCTATTGTGTATCGTGATCCTTCATTGGCAGGCATCATGCATAATAAATTTATAATTGTAGATGCTAATACTACAAATAATTCTTGGGTGATGGGCGGCTCAACAAATTGGACTAATCCTTCTAATCTTTTTAATGATTATAATAATCTAATTTTTATTCAGGATGAGGCAATAGCAAAAGCCTATACATTAGAGTTTGAAGAAATGTGGGCTGGTACTTTTGGTGCTAATAAATTAGACAACACACCACATAAATTTATTGTTGGGGGTTCTGATGTTGAAGTGTATTTTTCTCCCTCAGATCAAACAACTTCAAAAATAAATGAAGTAATTGAAAGTGTAGATTATTCACTTGAATTTGGATTGTTGAGTTTTACAAGAGATGATTTAGCTCAATCTGTGATTGATAAAAATGCATCTTTTGGAGTGAATATTAGAGGTATTATTGAGCAAGAAAATATTACTGGAAGTGAGTTCTCAAACTTACAAACAAATGGAGTAAATGTAAGAACCCATATGGGGGTTTCTAATTCATTCCATCATAAATATGCTATTGCTGATGCAAATGTATCAGGATCTAATCCTACAGTTTTAACAGGGTCTCATAATTGGAGTTCAAATGCTGAAAATAATTCTGATGAAAATACATTGATAATTCATGATGCAACAATTGCTAATATTTATTTACAAGAATTTGAAAAAAGATGGGGTGAATTAGGAACTCCAAATGCTATTGATGATTTGATAGATATTGAGCTTTCAGTTTTCCCAAATCCAACTGCAGGGGAAGTTACTGTAAAAAGTGATTTGGAGATTTCTCAAATTAACTTGTATGCTATTGACGGGAAATTAATCTCTGTAAATAAAACATCAGAAATTGATATAAATACAAAAGGAATTTACTTTTTAAAGATTGTTACAGAAAAAGGAAATACTGTAAGAAAGATAGTTGTTGAGTAAATTGCTTAAAACCAAAAACTAATTTCTTCTAAACTCTTTTTTTCTATATCAGGCACTTTACAATCGGTAGCAGGATAACCAACAGGAAGTAATAAAAAGGCCTTTTCATTTTTGGGTCTACCCAAAGCAGTTTGTAAAAACTTCATAGGACTTGGCGTATGGGTTAGAGTAACCAATCCGGCCTGATGTATAGCGGTAATTAAAAACCCACAAGCTATCCCTACCGATTCGTTTACATAATAGTTTTGTAATTTCCCTCCTTCTTCATCCAAATCGTACACTTTTTTGAACACTACTATTAGGTAGGGAGCAATTTCCAAAAACTCTTTTATGTGGTCAGTTCCTAAATGTTCTAAATCTTCTTTCCAACTATCGGACATTCTACCATGGTAGTTTTCATATTCTTCTATTTCAGCTAGTTTTCTAATTTCCGATTTTAGTTCTGTATTACTAATTACACAAAAAGTCCAGGGTTGTTTGTTGGCCCCAGAAGGAGCACTTCCTGCTGCTTTCAGTATACTTTCTATTACTTCTCTTGGAATTTCTTTGTCCGAAAAATCACGAACAGATCTTCTCTTGCTTATTTTTTTGTAGTAGTTTTCACTTTTAGCTATCACTTCTTTCTCCGAAAGTTTTTGGCTTTGTAATGGGATGAATTCTTCTTTTTTCATATTATTTGGGAGTATTACTCATGTAAAAAGTGATTTTACCTCCATTACTTATTTCATGATGGAAGAGGGTGTTTCTATTTAATACTTCTCCGTTTAGTTCTATCTTTTCCACAAACACATTTTCTTCCCTCTGATTAATAGTTTCAATTTCAAAGACATTCCCATTTTCTAAATTTATTTTACCATGTTTAATCATTGGGCTTCCAATTGCATATTCATCACTTCCTGGGCAAACAGGATAAAACCCTAAAGAACTAAATATATACCATGCAGACATTTGCCCAGCATCATCATTTCCACAGAGTCCGTTTTCCTTATTTCCGTACATAGTTTTCAGTATCATTCTTACTCTTTCTTGAGTTTTCCAACTATCATTTGTCGAATTGTAAAGGTAAGGAATGTGATGCCCAGGTTCGTTTCCGTGCACATAATTTCCTATAATTCCATCTCTCGTAATATCTTCTGTATTTGCAATATATTTTTCTTCAATTTCTATCTCGAAAAGAGAATCTAGTTTTAAAGAGAATCTATCTTTTCCTCCCATCATCTCAATCATAGTATCAATTTGATGAGGGACATATAAACCATAATTCCATGCATTTCCTTCAATAAATCCTTGCCCGTGCGTATCCATTGGATCAAAAGGTATTTTCCAATTTCCATTGTTTAGTTTTGGTCGCATAAACCCAATTTTACTATCGTATAAATTTCTATAACTTTCTGATCTTTTTAGGTATTCCTTAGTAGTATTTACATCATTCAATTCATCAGAAACTTGAGCAATACACCAATCGTTATAGGCAAATTCCAAAGTTTTAGAAACAGAAGAACCACTCACATCTTCAGGAACAAATCCTTTTTCTATGTAACTTTCAATCCCATCAAAATAAGACACATTGGAAGTAGAAATACAAGCACTCAAAGCATCTGTTTTACTGAAATCTCCTACATTTTTAGCAATTGCATCTGCTATTACAGAAGTTGCATGATAACCAATCATACACCAATTTTCATTAGCATAATGACTCCAAATAGGTAACATCCCATGCACAGATTGTTTCTGGTGTGCTAACATAGATTTTATCATGTCATTATTTCTTTCTGTCTGGATAATATTGAATAAAGGATGAAGAGCTCTGTAAGTATCCCATAGGGAGAAAATAGTGTAGTTGGTAAATCCATCAGAAGTGTGAATATTTTTATCTAATCCTTTATATTTTCCGTCTACATCTTCATAAATAATAGGTCCTAACATAGTGTGGTAAAGTGCCGTGTAAAAAGTTTTGGAATCTTCTTCTGTTATGCTTTCCACTTCAATTTTAGAAAGCTCCTTGTTCCATTTCCCTTGTGTTCCTTTTTTTGTTTTTTCAAAATTCCAATGTGGCACTTCAGTTTCCATATTCAGTAGTGCTCCATTTGTACTTACAGAAGAAAGAGCAAATTTTACTTTTACATCTTCCTTATTCTCTGTTTCAAAATTGAAATAGGCAGTTATATTTTTACCTGCCATTTCCGGGAAATTTTCTTTTTCGTTAAATCTTCTGTAAAAACCATTGTAGGGAGTATTATCTCTTTTTTCATATCCGTAAGAAGTAAATGCTTTTGAGAATTTCATGGCGAAATAGATGGTTTTATTTCTAGCCCAACCTGTTGTTTGCCTAAAGCCTGTAATGGTAGAATCATTTTCCACTCTTATGGAGGCCCATACATTTTTACCCTCAAAATTATAGATATTGTAATCTAAATTCAGAATGAAATGAGCAGAGTCTGTTTCTGGAAAAGTGTATTTATGAAACCCAACTCTATCAGAAGAAGTAAGTTCTGCTTGAATATTGTACCTTTCTAAATCTACTGAATAATATCCTGCTTCTGCCTTTTCTTTTTCATGTGAAAATGTAGATTGAATATTGTTTAATTGTAATGTACCAACAGTTGGCATCAACAAAAAATCTCCTAAATCCGAATGTCCTGTCCCAGAAAAATGAGTGTGAGCAAAACCATAAATCAAAGTGTCTTCAAATTGATATCCACTACAATATCTGTAAGTTTCTTTATTATATTTTCCGTCTTTAAAAAGGGGTTGAATATTAGTAGTAGGTGAGAGTTGAACCATGCCGAAAGGAGTAGTAGCTCCAGGGAAAGTATGCCCCATATTCTTAGTCCCAACCATTGGATTTACATATTGTAAATAATTTTTTGCCGTATCTTTTTGCTCAGGACTACAAGCAATAAGAAGTATTAGTAAACTATAAAAATAATTTCTCATTATGCTAAATTCTTTGAAGTAGATTTGGCAAAATAATAGATATATCCATAGCAAGCTAAAAGTAATATCATAGCTGTTTTAAATCCAGATAAATCTGTTATAAATCCGTAAAGAGGTGGAATAATTGCCCCACCTACAATCATAGTGCATAGTATCCCTGAAGCTTGTGGTTTTAACTCGTCTATATCCTGAATAGATAAAGTGAAGATAGTTGGAAACATTATTGAGTTAAAAAGTCCAACAGCCAATATGCTCCACATAGATATGATCCCAACAGTATTCATGGAAATAACAATGAATAAAAGTGCTCCTATTGCAAAAAACCCTAAAACTTTTGATGGATTATTTTTACTGGTTAAATAAGCACCAACAAATCTTCCTATCATGGCACCACTCCAATAAAAAGTAACAAAAGCTCCAACTATTGCTCTTTTATCTAAACTCCCCAAATCAGTATTTAGAATATTTATGGCAATATTATTCATCCATGGAGTGCTTTGTATAATTAAGTGCATATCCATGTCGATAAAGTAATTTACCAAATAACTACCAATTGCCACTTCCGCTCCCACATAAACCAAAATTGCAAATGCACCCATCATCAACACTTTGTTTTTGAGCACCTCCCTATAACCACTATTACTTACCGTTTTAATTATAGAAGGCAATTTTACAAATGCAAAAATTACAGCCAAAACGACAATACAGGCAGATAATAAAACGAATGGTGTTTGCACAGCAACTGCCTCTGCAATATAATAAGCAGATTTTTCAATCTCACTTAAAATATCTATTTCAGCAGTAGTTTTTATGGTATCACTTAATAAAAAGGTAGCTCCAATTGCTGGGGCAATAGCTGTCCCTAAGGAGTTAAATGCTTGCGCTAAATTAAGTCGGCTTGACGCTCCTTTTTTATCACCCAATACAGCCACAAAAGGATTGGCGGCTACTTGTAAAATAGTCATGCCGCCAGCCAAAATAAAATAAGCCATCAAAAAAATGCTAAAAGTTCGAAACTCAGCTGCAGGATAGAATAAGAAACATCCTAAAGCCATGGTGAGTAATCCTAAGATAATTCCTTTTTTATAACCAATTTTGGAAAGGATAAAGCCTGCAGGAATAGAGAGTAAAAAATAAGCCATAAAAAAAGCAAATTGTACCAGTCCGGCCTGAAAATAAGTAAGGGTAAAAATCTCTTTTAATCTGGGAATTAAAAAATCTACTAATACGGTAAGAAACCCCCACAAAAAGAAAAGAGAAGTAAGAGCAATAAAAGGAAATAGGTATTTATTTTTATTCATGTTATTTTATTATTAGTTCGTCTACAAAAAGCCAAGTTTTACCGCCTGCCCCTAAATGCCAATCTGGGCAAATGCCATAATTTTTGGCTTTAACTTTTATGTATTTTGCTTTTGTATTTTTTAGTCTTAAAGTGTAATCATTAACAAAACTACCTTCTAAACTATCCGAAAAAGCAGTATTTATAGTTCCTAAAAAGGTAAAATCTTCTCCATTTATAGACGAAAAATACTCTACTTTTCCAGGAAAGAAAATCCAAGATTTAATATCTTGCATACAGCCTAAACTGATAGTAGAAATTTCTTTTTCTTTTCCTAAATTAATGGTAGCAATTAAATCTTCTCTGTAGCCTTGCCAATTCCCAGTTCGATAATTCCCTCCCCCTCTTAAATGGTCTATTAGGGTTTTATCCCCTGCTGCTGCATATTGATTTGCATATAAGCTTTCTATTTTAATAGACTTTGTATTATCAGTTTTGTAATAATTAGCAGAAACTTGTTTGCTCCATTTTTTTCCTTTTTTAATGCGGCAACTTATATTGGCATCAGCAGTAATAATAATTGGCTTTTCATAATTTTTTTCATTATCATCATTAATGCTGTAATAAATATCACCACCGACAGCTGATCCTAATTCAACACTTAGTTTATCGGTAAATGTTTGGCTTTTTGCTTCAAAGTAAGGCACAGCCACTATTTCATTTATTGTAATTGAAGATAGTGGAATGCTTTCGCTTCCCCAATTACTAGGGTTACTTCCCATCTCAAAAACCAAGTTTCCTCCTTTAATAATATCCGCATGTTTAATAAAACTATGTTCAAATATTTCACCATTTAAATTAGCGGATTGGATGTAAATTTTATCATCAGAAACATTATTAGCTAGAATAGTAAAAGTATTTCCATTTTCTAAATTGATTGTCGCTTTATCAAATAGTGGAGTTCCTATGGTGTAATAATCCAATCCTGGAGTTACTGAATAAAAGCCCATTGCACTAAGCACATACCAAGCCGACATCTGTCCGCAATCTTCATTTCCAGACAATCCATCTGGAAGATGAGTATATTGTTCATCTAAAATTTGCCTTACAATCTTTTGTGTTTTGTGTGGCTTTCCTACATAATTATATAAATAAGCCATGTGATGACTTGGCTCATTACCATGTGCATATTGTCCAATTAGTCCAGTAACATCAGGCTGTTCTCTGCCAGAAGTTTTAGTTGAAGCGCTAAACATATTATCCAAATGTTGCTCATAGTTTTTTGCTCCCCCCATGAGTTTGATATGACCATTGATATCTTGCGGAACAAATAATGAGTATTGCCAAGCATTGGCTTCTGTATAATTAAAATTGACTTCCTCAGGCCTAAATGGAGCAAACCAAGTATGGCTTTTTTTAGCTCTGAAAAATCCAGTGGAAGGATCAAATAAATTTTTATAATACTGACCTCTCTGATAAAAAGTAGTTGCAATTTCTTCTTTCCCTAAAGAATCAGCAAGTAGCGCAATACACCAATCGTCATAAGAATATTCTAGATGTTTTGAAACTGATTCTGGTTCATCAGAAGCTGCAATAAATCCATTTTCTTTATACCAACTTAATCCTAAATCATCTTGCATAGCTGAATGAACCATAGCTTCTAATGCTAAATTAGCATCATAATCTCTAATCCCTTTTGCATAGGCATCTACAATTACCGGAATGGCATGATAGCCAATCATACAGCCTGTATAATTAGCAGCTAATTCCCAAATAGGTAATTGCCCTCCTTCTTTGTATTGTCTTAGAAAGGTGCGGATAAATTCATTGGTTCGTTCTTGTTGAATAAGTGTAAAAAGTGGATGTGTTGCTCTAAATGTGTCCCAAAGAGAGAAGATGGTATAGTGCTTATCATCAGTATGATGTTTTTTCAAATCTGTACCATTGTAATTCCCATCTACATCTACATATAAATTGGGGTTGAGCAAGGAATGATAAAGTGCAGTATAGAAAATTTCTTTTTGCTCTTCTGATTTTCCTTCCACTATAATTTTACTAAGTTCCTTTTCCCAAAGATCAGTAGTTTCTGCTTTTGTTTTTTCAAAATCCCAATGTGGTATTTCAGCTTCTAAATTTGCTTTAGCACCTTCAGTACTTACAGCCGAGATCCCCACTTTTATCAGAAGAGGTCCTTGTAACTTGCCAAAAGAAATACCTGCAACTGATTGCTTTTCATTAAAGGTGATGCTTTGCAAGTTTTTAGAAAATTGCATGTAAAAATGCACTTTTTGTTTACGTGCCCAATTGTCTGAATAACGAATACCTTGCAATGTATTGCTATCAAGCATTTCAATTTTATAATCCAACAATTTATCTCTATGCTCTAAATCTAGAACTACTTGTGCTGCTTCATTTTTAGGGAAAGTATATTTATGAAAGCCTGCTCTTTGACTTGTAGTTAGTTCAACATTTACATTATAATCTTCCAAAAATACTTGATAAAAACCTGCTGTTGCCTTTTCCTTTTCATGAGAAAATTTCGAGCTATAGCCAGGATTACCATTAGTACCATTGGTTAGCTTTAATTCTTCTGTTGTAGGCATTAGCAAAATATCGCCATAGTCTGAAACTCCAGTACCACTAAGGTGCGTGTGCGAAAAACCATAAATAATAGAATCTGAATAATGATAACCACCACAGCCATCCCAACCATCCAAACGACTATCTGGACTGAGTTGCACCATCCCAAAAGGGGTACTTGCTCCTGGATAAGTATGGCCGTGCCCACCAGTACCAATAAAAGGATTTACATAATCAGTTAAGTATTTTTGTTCTTTTTGACAAGACACAAAAATTAGAAGAATAAAAGGGAGTAGTTTTTTCATTTATTCTATAACTATTCTTTTCTCTACTGTTCCATCATCAAAGATGTAGAATAGTGGTGTATTTTTACTGTAAGGAGTTTCTCGACCTAAAACATTTGTAATTTTTACAAGATTTTTATTTGTTTCCTGATTCTCAATGTTTACTGGAGAAGAAATACAACTTTCTGAAAAATACATAGAATTATTAAGATATACAGAGGAACTTAAATTAACATTTGCCCAATTAAGGTCAGTTGCAGCAACTTTAATGCAATTTAATGGGTTTGTTCTTACATCAAACATATACGACCAACCATCATGTGATACATTCTGTAGATTTCCATGACTTATATCTAAAGTATGTAATTGATTCTTATCGCAATACAATCCAATCAAAAATATATTATTACTTACATCTAACTCCTTTATATTATTCTCCGAACAAAACAAACCAAATAGTGAAGTGAGCATACTAACATCCAAAGAATCTAAAAGATTATTAGAACAATTAAGTGTAATTAAATTATAACACCCACTAAGATCTAATGATGTAAGTTGATTAAAAGAACAATCTAAATCAAAGGTAACGGAAACAGTAGAAAGATCTAGAGTAGATAAATTATTATTTTCACATCTAAATTGAAAAATAGATAAATTATTAGCAAGAACTAAGGAAGTTAATTGATTGTCGGAACAAATTAAATTTCCAAGATTAGGAGAAGAACTAAGATCTAAATAACTGATGATATTATTATTACAATTTAAAGTAGTTAAACTTACAAAATCCTCTATTCCTGTCAAATCAGCTATTCCAGAAAACGAAATATCTAAATTAGAAACATTAGTTATATTAGAGGTTAAAACATAATCATCTAATATAGTGTCATATCCTAAATTGATTAAAGCGGTTTCAAAGGAATCATCAGGAACATAAGTTTGTTGTGCCATTGCAAAAAGTGGCAAGAAGTATAAAACTAGTAGTATTTTTTTCATCAGTTTAATTAATAATTATTTCATCTACAAAAATCCAAGCATCTGAGCCTGCAGCAGGGTGTTCTTGGGGTAACTTACCAACTGTTTTGGCACTTACTTTTAGGTATTTTGCTTTTGTATTTTCTTTTTCAAAATTAAAAGTATACTTAAACTTTCCTTCTTTCATAAGTGGAATTTCATTGGTAATGTTTGCAATTTCGATAAAGTTTTTCCCATCATCAGAAATGGCATAACTCACAGATGTTGGCAATACTATCCAAGATAAATAGTATTGAAAAAAAGTAGTTTCAATTTTGGAGAAAGTAGTATTCTGACCCAAATCAATAATCACCTCCATATCTGTTCCGGAAAATCCTTGGTAGTATCCATCTCGGAAATTTTCAATGCTTCCTAATAGTCCATCTGTCAAATTATTATCACCTGTTCCTTTGTAATGCCTGCTGTAAGGAATGGTATAAGTTACCTTTTTCCCAGTGGCAACATGCTTGATTATTTCTTGCTTAAATTCCCCATAAGGATTTTCGTTTTTAAATCCTCTGGCCTTTAAAGTGCTAGTTGTATTTGTGCCAAAAGGGGCAGTATATGTTAGCCAATCTTTATTATTTATGTTGTATTCTAATCGCATATCAGGGCTGCCTTTAAAAAGAGAAATAGCAAAACTATCAGCATTAAAAACAACAGTTGAGGTAATAGGTACACTTTCATATCCATAGTTTACACCCAAAGCATCCAATTTAGGATAGTGCTTTTGTACACGCGCATAAAAATTCTCATAATCTTTTTCTTTAGCACTCCAAAGGACTTCACTCATAGCCAAAATTCTTGGGAATACTTTACTATCTACCAAATCTTGTGGCGCTCTTTCGCTCCACATATTGCATTCTCCTCCCAAAATATGTTTAGCTTCTTCTGCTGTTAACTCTGCAGGAATTGGTTCATAATGATAAACCTCTTTCAAATCTGTTGCATCCAAACCATAATCAAAATAGCAATGTGAAGTTGGAGACATAATAGCGTCATGACCACTTTTGGCGGCTGCAATTCCGCCCTCTTCTCCTCTCCAAGATTGTACTGTGGCAGAAGGCGCTAAACCTCCTTCTAAAATCTCATCCCAACCAATTAGTTTTCTTCCATTTTTATTCAGAAATTCTTCAATTCTTGTAATAAAATAGGATTGTAATTCGTGTTCATCATGCAAGTTTTCCTCCTTAATTCTTTGTTGGCATTTTTTGCAATGTTCCCATCTGTATTTTGGGGCTTCATCACCTCCAATATGAATGTATTTTGATGGGAATAACCCCATTACTTCCGTAAGTACATCTTCCATAAAAGCAAAAACGGTATCGTTCCCCGCACAGTAAATGTCTTTATAAACACCCCACTCAGTTCCTACATTTATGCTATCGCCTGTGCAGGAAAGATGAGGGTAGGAAGCAATTGCCGCAACACTATGGCCTGGGAATTCAATTTCAGGAACTACTGTAATATGTCTTTCGGATGCATATTTTATAATCTCACTTATATCTTCTTTGCTGTAAAATCCTCCATAAACCGATCCATCTTTTTCTGTACGCCAAGCTCCAATTTCAGTCAGTTTTGGGTATTTATCAATCTCAATTCTCCATCCTTGATCTTCCGTAAGATGCCAATGTAAAACATTCATTTTATGATAAGCTAACAAATCAATATAGCGCATTACAAATTCTTTTTTCATAAAATGGCGACAACAATCTAGGAGCATACCCCTCCAAGAAAATCTTGGAAAATCATGAATTTTTAAGCAAGGTATTTTTGCAACTACTCCTTTATCCTCATAGCCTGCAGGAAGTAATTGCCGTAAAGTTTGTATTCCTCTCATCAAACCTACATTGCTGCTTGCTGATAAATGCAATTGTTCTTTGGTGATTTCAAGTTGATATTCTTCATCTTTTAAGCCTTCTATCTGGCTTAATCGGATGATATTTTTCTTTCCTTTAAAAGAAAGATTTAGCAATTCTTTCAGATAATCAGCCTCATCAATAAATGTACTATCTGTAATTAGCCCTGTGCTAAACCCTAATGAAAATACGCCTTTATTTACTGTTATGCTTTGTGGTTTAGGAATTAGATTTACTTCCTTTATTTCTGGATTAGAACAAGCAAAGAGTAAGCAAATTAGTGGGATAAAATATCTCATTTTTTAGTATGTGATTCAGAATCAAGTAAGATATTACTTCCATTTTGATGTAAGGCATAATTAAACCCAGGGTGCACAGCAAAAGCGCCATGTTCTCCTTTTTTATTGATCGCCAGATAGCCAATTTGCATGTCTTTATAATTTTGATTTTTTACAATTCTTGCAATTGCTTCTTCACAAGCTTCTTGTGGAGTCGCACCTTGTCGCATTAATTCCACTACCAAAAAGGAGCCTAGCGTTTTTAGCACGGCTTCCCCAACTCCTGTTGCACAAGCACCTCCCACTTCATTGTCCACAAACATTCCTGCTCCAATTACTGGAGAATCACCAACTCTTCCGTGCATTTTCCAAGAAAGACCTGATGTAGTACAAGCCCCAGAAATATCCCCATTTTTATCCAATGCTAGTAGACCAATAGTATCATGATTTTCAATATTAATGATGGGTTTATATTCAGATTCTTTTAGCCATTCTCTCCATCTTTTTTCTGCTTTTTCAGTGAGTAAATTTTCTTTCTTGAATCCATTTTCTAAAGCAAATTGTAATGCGCCAATGCCTGAAAGCATCACATGAGGCGTTTTATCCATTACTTTTCTAGCAACAGAAATAGGATGTTTTATATGCTGTAAAAAGCTAACCGATCCGCAATTTCCTGTTTCATCCATAATACACGCGTCAAGTGTTACTTTTCCCTCTCTATCTGGCAAGCCTCCTAATCCAACCGACATAGATTCTGGATCTGCTTCAGGAATACGAACTCCCGCCTCTACCGCATCAATGGCTTTGCCATTATTTTTTAATACTTCCATTGCCTCCTCATTAGCAGGCATTCCATGTCGCCAAGTAGAGATAGTCATAGGGAATCCATTGTCAGAATTAGGATTATTCTTATCCATTTTTGCACTTGTTATTTTGGGAAATAACAAAGCGCCAAGAGTTCCTATTGCGGAACTTTTTAAAAATTTTCTTCTGTTTGACATGGCTTATTTGTTAAGGTCATAAAGCGACCAAATTAGTAATTTATTTTTGCTTAATTTTTCTCCTTCAAATTTAAGTATTTTCTTTTCACCAGGCAATAAAGAGAAGAAGTTATCAGAGAATTGACCTTTTAAACCATGTAAGTACACTTCAAATGCTGGAATATCTGTTTGCAATATAATGGTGTTGTTTTTTATTCGATAAGAAATAGTTGGTTTTTTGAAATTTAGGTTTTTAGTTTTATTAGCAAATAAAGTCTTTGATTTAACTTGTTTATTTTTGAGCTCAGCAACTATAAATTGATTGTCATTTACTTTGATTTTTTGGCTATAAATCAATACTGAACCTTCTATTTTTTTGCTGATTGGATCCGTTACTTTATGCGTAATTTCCCCATCCAAATTATAAATACTAATAATTAAAGTATCTTGAATATTTTCTATTAAATCAGTCATTACCCAAACGCTTATCATCCCATCTCTATCTAATTTTTGAGATAATGAAATAGGAGAAAATACATCTTGTGCCGTATAGTGTAAGGCTTTCCAATTCCCAAAATAATCACGGCTACTCCAAGATGCTACTGGCCAACAATCGTTCAATTGCCAATACAAAGTTCCCATGCAATAAGGTTGATTTCTCCTGTGAGATTCTAAGCCAATTCGCATGCCGTTTGCTTGTAGGATTTGACTTGCATAAACGAACTTCCTAAAGTCTTTTGGGACATTAAATTCTCTTGTCATATATTCAGTAATAAGGGAATTTCCTCTTGGATGTTTTTGATGTTTTTGCATCACAGCCGAATTTAAATCCCAATTTAAACTATCAGCAAAAGTGGCAATGGTGGAAAGCTGAGGAAAAGATTGAAAGCCAAATTCACTCATGAATCTAGGTACTTTCGATTCTAAATTTTCAAAGGGATCTGCATCATGCCAAACCCCCCAATAATGCGCATCCCCTTCAAACTGATGTTTAGGATTTCCTCTCCCAAATTTTGGCGAACTTTCCCAGTAGGCTAATTGAGAATTTTCAGCTACTATAGTTGGAAGCATCTCTTGAAATACTTTCTGATATCCCTCCCAAATTTTATCTTGTTGTTTTTGGGTAAATGCATTTTGCCAACCCCATCTGTGCCAGCCTTCTGAATTTTCATTATTACCACACCAAAGTGCAATGCAAGGGTGGTGGCGTAAACGCTTTACATTTTGGATGGCTTCTTCTTTTACATTTTCTAAAAACAAAGAATCAGAAGGGTACATAGCACAAGCAAACATAAAATCTTGCCAAACTAGAATCCCAAGCGAATCGCATAAATCATAGAAAATATCTTCTTCATAAATCCCTCCTCCCCACACCCTAATCATATTCATGTTGGCTTTAACTGCATCATTTAGCAAGTTGCGATAATGTTTTTTTGTTACTCTATTTTGTAAATTATCCTGAGGAATATAATTGGCTCCTTTCATAAAAATAGGTTTATCATTTACTTTGAAATAAAAACTTTCTCCTACTGAATCTTGCTCAGTAATTAATTCTATTTTTCGTAAACCAATTTTTTTTGTTTGGCTATCAAGCAGCCTATTTTCATCTGATATAGAAATATTGATGTCATATAATTTTTGCTCTCCATAGCCATTTGGCCACCATAATTCAGGGTTTGGAATACGGATGATAACAGAAAGTTGATTACTCCCTTTTTGCAGTTTAAAATTTCCCCAAACTTTATCATAAGCCTTAATCGTAATTCCTTTTTCAACTGAAGATTCTATTTCAATATTAGCTGTTAAGCTGACCAGTGTGTCTGTTAAATTATCTTGGGAAATATAAATATTTTTTATCTTGCAATCGCTCCAACTTTGCAGTTCTACTTTTCGCCAAATTCCTGTTGGGGATATTTTTGCTCCCCAATCCCAACCGTAATGAAAGCCTGCTTTTCGTGTAAAAACTCTCTCACCACCAGCAAGACTGTACCCTAAAGTTGTTTGCTTTTCAGTTTCAATTTTTGATACTGCATCAAATTTTATGAGTAGCGTATTGTCTTTTTTCAGGATATCACTTACATCTACCTCCCAAGTTCGAAACATATTATTGGCTTGAAGAATAAGCGAATCATTCAAATAGACTTTTGCATAAGTATCTAATCCACTAAAACCCAACAATTGTTTTTCATTTTCTAAAGTACTTTTAGGTACTGAAAATTGAGATTTGTACTGCCAATTTCTTTCGGACACCCATTGAATACTGTCTTCATTAGTGCCATAAAATGGGTCAGGTATAAAGTTGTGTTTTAATAAATCAAAAAAGTTATTTCCAGGAACTTCTGCTTGATGCCAATCTCCCTGATATTCAAACTTCCAATCTGATATTTCTTGTGATAAAATAGTTTCTTCTTGTTTTTTGCAAGCAGAAAAAATCACCAATACTATGATTAGATATTTATGCAATTTGTACCAGTTTATCAATTACAGCTTTAATAAGTAGAACATCAGTTTCTAGTTTTCCTTGCTGATTTTTTCTGCTGCCTGAAAGGTGGAAATTACGAATACCAATTTTATAAAGTGCCTCTGTATTGGTATGGTTTACACCACTTCCTGCTAAAATCGTGATGCGTTTATTTCCCAGCTTTATTAATTGTTCCAAATTAGAAATTCCATCCGTGACATTCTTGTGTTGTCCACAAGTTAAAAGTGTATCACATCCGCAATCTATTACATCTTCTAAATCTTGTTGTAAATTATGGCAATCATCAAAAGCCCTGTGAAAAGTAACATTCATAGGTTTTGCAGCTCTTACCATTGCTTTAGTTTGTTCTTTATTGACAGAACCATTCATATTTAATGCGCCAATAACAACCCCTTCAACTCCAATTTTTTTACAAAAATGAATGTCAGAAATTATCTGTGATAATTCAGACTTTGAATACATAAAATTATTAGAGTGAGGCCGAAATAGTATTCGAATAGGAATATTAATCCTTTCCATTAATGTTGCAATATCTTCTCTTGATGGAGTCATTCCTCCAACCTCTAAATTAGTGCAGAGTTCAATTCTATTTGCTCCACCTAATTTTCCTTGTATTGCAGATTGAATAGAGTTTGCACAACATTCTACCAAATAATCATTCATGCGATAAATGTATAAAAATTGAAGCAATAAAAAGCCCACTTAATTAAGTGGGCTTTTTATATTATTTTGTAAGATTACATTTCAAATGTTTCCATAAATTTTGTGGTATAGTTTCCAGCAATAAAATCTTTATCTTTCATTAATTTTTGATGGAAAGGAATGGTAGTTTTAATTCCTTCAATAATGAATTCATCTAAAGCTCTAACCATTTTTGCAATTGCTTCTTCTCTTGTTTGGG
>Ga0209223_10000866_pt1 | contig 34367 bp, 28 predicted proteins | sample COG_06_FD_184750 | JGI IMG/M metagenome (GOLD analysis project Ga0209223, IMG submission 184750) | Pelagic Microbial community sample from North Sea - COGITO 998_met_06 (SPAdes) (version 2) | ecosystem: Environmental > Aquatic > Marine > Neritic zone/Coastal water | place: Helgoland, sampling...
CACTTGTACAATTACTGATGGTTGTGGTTGCACAACTTCAATCTCAGTAACAATTAATGAACCAGCAGAACTAACTTCATCATATACTCAAACAAATGTAAGCTGTTTTGGAGTAAATGATGGAGGAGCTATTGTTAATTTCTTTGGTGGAACAATCGGTAGTGTTCCTGGAGATACAAATTATATTCTTGGATGGTCAGGAACTTCAATGCCAGTATATTTACCATACCCTCAATCAGTATTCAATACTAGTTTATTACCAAATCCCTACAATCAAGTTCCTGCAGGAGTTTACCCGTACACTGTTACCGATTTAAATGGTTGTACTATTTATGACACTATTACAATCACTCAACCTGATAGCTTATACACAACATACAGCACAACTGATTTTAATGGTTATGAAATTTCTTGCTTTGGAGGAAATGATGGAGAGATAGATTTTCAAGTAAATGGAGGAACAGCTCCATTTGATAATTATTTAAATGGATCTCTTCAATCATCATTAATATCTTCTAATTTAACTGCTGGTAGTTATACTGATTCAATTGAAGATGCTAATGGCTGTACGGCTATAAATACAATTATTCTAAACGAACCTGCTGGATTAGTTTCAACTCTCACTACTACAAACATTAGTTGTAATGGTATTTGTGATGGAGAAATAATTAGCAGCAATTCTGGTGGTGTCTTACCATATTTTTACTCATGGACAAGCATACTAGACTCAACAGAAGATATTTCAAATCTATGTGCTGGACTGTACGCTTTAACAATAAATGATGGAAATGGGTGTGTTACAAATAGTTCTGCAACAATAACTGAGCCGAGTCCAATTTCATTTTCAATTGACTCTATCTTTAATATCTCCACTTATGGAGGTAATGATGGAGCTATCTATATTTCTGCTAATGGTGGGGTTGGTAATTTAACTTACTATTGGGCAAATGCTTCTATTTTCACATCTAATTCTGAAGATATTGATAATTTGATGAGCGCAATTTATGTTTTAAATATTACTGATAGTAATTCTTGTTCTTTAGATACTTTTGTTGAGCTTACCCAACCATCTTCATTATCATTAAATCTTGATAGTGCTACCACTATAAGTTGTTATGATTCTTGTGATGCTTCTTTATTTATTTCTGCAAATGGTGGAGATTCAACTTATACATACAGTTGGACTGGACCAAATGGGTTTGCAGCATCCACTGCTAACATCAGTAACCTTTGTTATGGAGAATACATCTTAGTTTTAGATGACTCCATCACAATGCTTATTGACACCTTTAATGTTTACCAACCACAACCATTAACAACTACATTAACAACCGACTCAATTTTATGTCATAACGGAACAACTCAAGCAGAAATAAATGTTTGGGGAGGAACACAAAGTTTTGATTATTTATGGTCAAATTTAGCAACAACTTACATTACTACTTTATATAGCGGAAACTACACAATAACTGCAACTGATCAAAATGGATGTACTATTACAGACTCAATATCTCTAGGAAACCCTGATTCAATTTATACACAAACATCTACAGTTAATGTTAGCTGTAATGGTTTAAATAATGGAGAAGTTGAGCTATTTATTTCTGGAGGGCTAACCCCTTTTAACTATTCTGATGATGGTGGGAATACTTATCAGAACTCAAATGTTTTTGATAATCTTTCAATAGGTACTTATACTTATTTAATTACTGACTTTAATGGATGTTTGAGTTCAGCATTTGCTGAAATTATTCAACCTAGTCCAATCACAAGTATTACTGAATCTGATTCTGTAAGTTGTTATGGCAATTGTGATGGTGTGGTTTATGCTTTTGCTAGTGGAGGAAACTCTCCATATTCTTATGATTGGGGAGGAAACTCAAGCAACCTTTGCTCAGGAAATTATAATGTAATAATTACTGATGCAAATGGATGTTTAGCAACTAACACAGCTATAGTTTACGAACCATTCCCATTAGCAATCAATATTTGGATCAATGGAATCACAATTGAAGCAACTAGTGGTTTTGACTCTTATCAATGGTATTATGCAAATGGGACTCTAATTCCAGGAGAAACTTCTGAAATTTACGAACCCTTATCAGTTGGAGAGTATTATGTTGTAGTTACTGATGGAGATTGTGAGGTAGTTTCATATGCCATAAATTATAATATAAGCGGAATAGATAATCTTGATAATAATATTAGTATTTACCCTAACCCTACTATGGGAATACTGACAATTGAAGGAGGTTCTAACATTCAAAACATCATAATCCTTAACACTTTAGGTAATCAACTTTTATCAGTTGAAAACAATAGTAACGACTATAGCAAGTCAGAAATTGATTTAACTACATTTGCGAAAGGATTTTATTTCATTCAAGTTGAACAAAATAATCAGATTATGAATTACAGAATTGTACTTCAATAATTTTTCATAATTTGGCACACTATAAAAGAAAACAAAAATAAGATGATAAAAAGAATCATATTTTCACTAGGGCTAATCGTTTTTGCGACAAATATTTTCGCTTCAATCTCAGCTATTGACACCTCATATACAGATGGAATTACAGCCTTTGAATGGAGTCCTATATCTGATGTAGAAAAGATTTTGCAATACGAAAATCAAAAAGAAATTTCAAAGAGAACTATTGACCAAGCAAAGAAAGCTGAAGAGCATTATGTTGCTGCTTTTAACTTGATGGAAAATAAAGAATATGTTGCAGCTTTAATTGAGTTTAAAGCAGCAATGAAGCGCTACAAAAGAGCAAAATTAACTCCAGATGCCTTGAACTACATACACGCAAACATGGCTCTTTCTTATGCAAAAACAGGCAATAAAGAGGATTTAGCAGTAGCAAGTAGGTATTTAAATTTAATTACATCAAAAGCTTTTACTGATGACAATTGGACTTACAACATTGCAATGGGGCATTATTTTTCAGGAAATCAAAATGAAGCCGCTTCATTATTAAGTGCCTTAATTCGTAAAGCTGAATTTTACTTTCAAGCATATATAACTTTGGAAGCACTTTATAGAAATTCTGGAAATGATGATGATGCAAACAGAGTTAATGATAGAATGCAAACAGCTATTGAAAAACTTGATAAAAAAAATAAGAAAACAAAATCTAAAGGAGGTGAGGTTGTTAAAACTAATAATACCAAACGTGCTATTGTTCCTAGAGGAAAAAAAGCAGATGTAACTAATTTACAAATTATAAAAAAGGATGATCACTTACAATTTGATAAAGTGAGTAAGATTGATGAAAGAAGTATGATTCAAATTCAAGAAGGAATTGGAGAATATAATTTAGGAGCCAAAGCTCTTGCTAATAAAGAATATAAAGCAGCTCAAAAGAATCTTAAAAATGCAGAAAAAAGATTAAAAAGAGGAAAAATTTCGGAAGATGGGCTAAACTTCTCTAGAGCAAATTTAGCAATTTCTTACCTTGCATTGCAAGATAAAAGAGGGGTAGGTCAAGCTAAGAGATACTTAAAAGCAATCACATCAAAAATTTACAGCAACCAAAAATGGACATATAATCTGGCTGTTGCTTATGCTGATTTTTCAGCAAGATCTGCTCGTAAAAATAGAGATGGTAGTGTAAAACACACAACTGCCTCTTCTTTAAATTTAAAAGAAGCAGTAAAACTATTTAAGAAATCAATAAAACAAGAAAGATTATTCTTGCCTGCTTATGAGAATTTAATTTACATCTATAAAACTGAAGGAGAAGATAAAAAAGCTCTTAGTGTTCACAAATCTTATCTAAAAGCTCGTGATAACTTAATGCGTTCATTCAGCAAGGAAGACCAAATAGCACAAGGAGGCGCTCCTTATATCTTCAGATTAAACCTTGGTACTTTTGGAGATTTTGATACTCCTGCATCATTATTTAATGAAGAACATGTTATAACAATCCCTATTGATGAGAGAAAAACAGCTTATTTAGCTGGGCTATTTTATAGTTTAGATGAGGCAGAGGAATTCCAAGAAGAAATGAAATGGAAAGGGTATACTAACTCCTTTATAGTTGCCTATAAAGATGGAGAGAAATTAGAATTTTAATAATCAGTGAAAGTTGAGAATGGAAAAGTTCTCAATCCTAAAGAATAAAATAAAGAAGTCTGATCTCCTAGGTCAGACTTTTTAGTTTTATAGAATAAAGAACCAAAAATATCAAACCCCTTATAATCATAAGAGATTTCAGCATACATAGTGTTTAGTTTAGTTAAAAATCCTTGTCCGTTAAAGTTCCCATAAGAGTGTTGACCTCCTGTACTTGCTTCATAATCTGATTCAAAGATATTCTGTCCATAATGAGTGTCTAACGAATCCAAACCTACTTTTGCAGTTGTAACTTTAATACTATACATCCATTTATCTTTTTTATAATTGGCCATCAAAACCACTTCCTTAAAGTTTGCTCCCAATGGATGAGCTAAAGCTTGGTTCATATGAGAATAATTTTGCAATACTGTTCTATGCCCATAAGTATAAGGTTGAACTTGATTGTACTCAGCTAATAAATCAACTTCTTTATATTTAGTTTTTACTCCAATCTGAAACCCAAACTTATTTTGAAAAAACCCTTCTTCATAATCTTCTTCATCACTATCTTTTTGGCGCGAAATATTCAAATCATCAAGCATTGCTTGCCCATATATAACTGTTGTGTTGAAAGTAGCATTAAAATTAGCACCCATCAAAGCATTACCTTTACTAGAGTGTTTTGAAAACTCCACCGGACGATAAAAAATGATAGGATTGAGATAAGCAAACTCAAAGCCTTTATTAACTTCTTCTGATTTTGATTGCCATAGAATGCTTTCAAAAACTCCAAAGTGAATGTTATCAGTTAGAGCAAAATCTAAAAAATGAATAGTTGAATGTTTCTTTCTTCCAAAATCACTTTGATTAGGATTTAAGAAAGTTGTATATAAATTGTAATACTTAACTCTACCGAATTCTGTAGTCAATTTTAAGAAAGGATAAGGTGTCTGATTATCAGACAATAAAAGAGAACGATAACCATTTCCAATAAAATGCCTTCCTTTTCCAAAATCTGCAGTTATAAATTTATTTACCTTATACTTTAAATTAAATTGCCATCTAAACCTTTTATCTCCATAAGTAGGAAAATATAAATCTAGAGAGTCAGCAAGATGCTGATTTAATGGATGGAAATCTCCAATTAGATGATCGAGATTAGAATTAAGTGTGATCTTATTTTTAAGATTAGCTGAAAAAACTTTTCCTACAAGTAAACTACTATACATCTTATTATCATGATAAGAAATCTTAGAGTTGATTCTTGAGCCTAACTCAATATGCTGAGTTGTATCAGAATCACAAAAAGTAATCGCATCTGAAAAGTAGTTTGAGAATTGTTTGTATGGATAAGATTTAAAGGTAGAAATCTGCCCAATCAAACAAAAAGGAAAGAAAACTAAAATAAGTAATTTAATATGCTTTTTCATCACCTTTAAAAGCATTCCAAACCGTATGAAAAATTATATTTATATCCAATGACAAAGACCAATTTTCAATATACCAAACATCTAAACGCACACGCCCCTCCATATCTTCCAATTCTTTAGTTTCTCCCCTATACCCTTTTACTTGAGCAGCCCCAGTTATACCTGGTTTTACCAATTGCCTTACCATATATTTTTGTATTAACTCAGAGTATTCTTCTGTATGTTTTAGCATATGTGGCCTAGGTCCAACAATGGACATATCCCCCATAAATACATTAAAAAACTGAGGAAACTCATCCAAAGATGATTTTCTTAAAAATGCTCCAATCTTTGTTATTCGCACATCTCCTTTTGTTGCTTGTTTCGTATCAGCTTCAGCACTCATTGTCATTGAACGAAATTTATAACATAAAAATTCTTCATTATTTACACCAGAGCGAGATTGCTTAAAAAGAACAGGCCCTTTTGATGTCAATTTAATTAATACAGCTATGATAGGGTACAACCAACTCAACACAAAAAAAATAGTAAGTAATGAGAATATCAAATCAAATACTCTTTTTGTAAATCTATTAATAAAATCAGTAAGAGGCTCTTCTCTTAGAGTAATTACTGGAACATCATTAAAAAAATCAATGTTTACACGTTTAAATATAAACCCTCTAAAATCAGGAACTACTTTAAACCTTATCATATACTTATCACAGAAATCAACTAATCCTTTAATTTTTTTAGTATATGTTAAAGGCATAGTATAGAAAATCTCATCAATATCATTTTTTAATGCAAACTGCTCTAAACTATCTAATGTCCCAGTTTTTACACTATCTTTTATCTCAAAAGAAAAATCAGAATCAGAAAACACACCTAATAATCTTACTCCTAAAACATCATCAGAATTAAAATAATCATTTAACTGTTGAGCTACTTCTCCTCCTCCTACTATAACAACCCTCCTATAATTATATCCTGATTTTCTGTAAAGTTTAATTAACTTAATTGATAAATATCTCCAACACATAATTAAACCAAACAACATTAAGTATGTTGCATACAAATGTTCTCTTGAGAATTCAGACTGTTTTAAAGAAAAAAGAACAGCTGTAATTATTAAAACGTTAAATCCAAATGCTTTAAAAAGATTAAACAAAACTTTATCTAACCTTATGATTCTTTTCAACTCATACAGCTTTAACATTAATGCAACTAATATCCAGTTCGCATTGAAAATAATCAGTAAAAAACGATACTTATCTGAAAAATCAATAGAATCAAATTTCAGATAATACATTAAGATAAAAGCAATATTGATAAATAAAATATCACCAATAAAATGAATGAACCAAAAATATTTAGAATAACCTTTCATTAAAGCAAAAGTAAGAAAAAGAAAAGAATAGTTTTATTCTGAAAGATACCAAGCATACATCTTTTCAACACCCTTTTCAAGAGACACTTTATGTTTCCACCCTAAGCCATTTAATTTGGAAACATCTGTTAGTTTTTTCATAGTCCCATCTGGTTTTGATGTGTTAAAAATAAAACTGCCTTTATAACCAACTTCTTTTTTAATCAGCTTTGCAAGGTCTTTTATTGATACATCTACACCTGTCCCAATATTAATATGAGTATTTCTTATTTCAGTATTTTCTGAATCAAAAGTATCATTAAAATTTCTGTTTTTTAACAAAAAGACACAAGCATCAGCCATATCCTCTGACCATAAAAACTCTCTCATTGGCTTACCACTTCCCCAAATCTCAACTGAATCTTTGCTTACTCCATATTTTAACAAGATTTCAGTAATCTGTGCTTTATTTGAATCCGATTTAATCCCTTCAATTGGGTTTTTATCTAAGTCCGATTTAATAGAATTCCATTCGTTCTGACGCAAACATTTCCCTAAATGAATTTTACGAATTAAAGCAGGTAAGACATGGGATTTTTCTAAATCAAAATTATCATTCGGACCATATAAATTAGTCGGCATTACTGAAACAAAGTTCGTTCCATATTGCAAATTATAACTCTCACACATTTTTATTCCCGATATCTTAGCAATTGCATAAGGCTCATTAGTATATTCTAATTCAGAAGTCAATAAACTTTCTTCAACCATAGGTTGATCAGTATTTTTTGGATAAATACAAGTACTTCCTAAAAACAAAAGTTTCTTAACTCCTTGCAAATATGATTGATGTATCACATTATTCTGAATCATAATGTTTTCATAAATGAAATCAGCTCTATATTTATTATTAGCTACGATTCCCCCCACTTTTGCAGCTGCTAAAATTACAAAATCTGGTTTTTCTACTTCAAAAAAAATCTTAACTTCATTTTGATTTGTCAAATCTAATTCAGCATGAGTTCTAAAAAGTAAGTTTGAATACCCTTTTGCTTTTAAATTTTCAAAAATTGCAGAACCAACCAAACCTCTATGACCAGCAATATATATCTTACTATTCAATTTCATCTTACTCAAAATAATTCATAATGGTGTAACCACCATCTTTCAAGTATTGATCTTTAGTCATCAATTTTAAATCTGATTCCATCATTTCATTAATCAACTGTTCTAAATTATATTCTGGCATCCAGCCTAATTGAGTATTTGCTTTTGTAGGATCTCCAATTAATAAATCAACCTCAGTTGGTCTGAAATAGGTTGGATCAACAGCTACAACCTCTTTTCCTACCTCAACTTGGTATTTGGGATTGGAACAAGACACAACAATACCCTTCTCATCTTTACCTTCACCTTTAAATGTTAATTCTACTCCAGCATGAGCAAAAGACATTTTTACAAAATCACGAACTGTAGTCGTTTTACCTGTTGCAATTACCCAATCTTCAGCAACTTCTGTTTGTAATATCATCCACATCATGCGCACATAATCCTTAGCATGCCCCCAATCTCGCTTTGCATCTAAATTTCCTAAATGCAATTTATGCTGCAATCCTAATACAATTTTTGATGCAGCACGAGTAATTTTACGGGTTACAAAAGTCTCTCCTCTTACTGGAGATTCATGGTTAAATAAAATCCCATTACATGCAAATATATCATAAGCCTCACGATAATTTACTGTAATCCAATAAGCATACATTTTAGCAACTGCATAAGGACTTCTTGGATAAAATGGTGTCGTTTCTGATTGCGGAACTTCTTGTACTTTACCATATAATTCAGATGTAGAAGCTTGATAAACTTTTGATTTTTCCGATAAACCTAACAATCTAATCGCTTCTAAAATCCTCAAAGTTCCCATCCCATCAGTATTTGCAACATATTCTGGAACTTCAAAAGAAACATGAACATGACTCATAGCTGCTAAATTATAAATTTCATCTGGTTGAACTTCCTTTATTATTTTAGTCAAATTCATAGAATCAGTCATATCACCATAATGCAATATCAGATTTCTGTTCTCAATATGAGGATCTTGATACAAATGATCAATTCTATCTGTATTAAAAGAAGATGCTCTCCTTTTTATTCCATGAACTTTATATCCTTTTTTCAACAAAAACTCTGCTAAATAAGAGCCATCCTGTCCTGTTATACCCGTAATAAGTGCTACTTTCATTATAATTTATTTATTTTACAAAGATAAAAAACATATACTAATCTAAAAGCATTAAAATATCTTTTGGAGAACTGTTTTGGATTCTGAAAGATTCTTACTAACCAACCCAAATACAAATCATCAAGCCATTTTGGTAACCTTGCTTGCTGACCAGTTTCAAAAGCAATTGCAGCTCCTGTGCAAATTACACCTATTTTATAAGATAATTTTTTTTTAATATAAAACCCTAATCTTTCCTGAACACCACCACCTAAATTAAGTAATAAAAACTTTGGTCTTATTTCTAAAGATTCTAAAATGTCGATTAATTTTTCATCACTAATATCTTTTTTATCATAAAAAGGGGATACATAATGATTAGTTTTACCAATATTAACACCTACATCATTCAAATATTTATTATTTACTTTTGACTCCTGTTCACTAGGATCAACACTAAAAAGAACACCTTGCTTTTTCAAAACTTCTTCTTTTAAGAAAAGTCTCAGAAATTTGGGGCCTGAGAGCTTCTTAATCTTTAAATTAAAAAATAATCGAGCAAGAATAATCATTAAACCGCTATCTGGAATTGCAAAATCAGCACCTTTAAGTGCATCCCAATATCTCTTGTCTTTATCAATTGTAGATAGCCCAGGACCTGATGGAACAACCATAAAACATCCATCTATCAAACGAGAGAAAGCATCTTTATAAGATCCATTTATAAATGAAATATTAAATAATTTGAATTCTTTATTCATTTAATATATTATATAATTTATTAATAAAAGTACTTACCCTATATTTTTCAGATGCTTCTTTCATATTTCTATTACATATTTCAATATATTCATGCATATTATCTCCCATCATTTGCAACCTAGTTGCAATAAGATTAGGTGATTTTTTTTCAATATAAAAACCATTAATTTCTTCTTTAAAAACATCAGGAATACCAGCATGTTCAGTAGTTAAAATAACATTACCAGTGGCCATAGCTTCAAAAATAGAAATAGGCTGACCCTCCATTGAGTAGTATGTTGGAAATACAAACACATTACCCCATTCTAATAGCCTCTTCTTGTCTTCCCCACGCACCAAACCTAAATAATCTACACAATTTGGCATATCATTTAACTTTTGTTTTATTTCTTCTTCAACTGAAGCATCAATTCCACCAGCTATTTTAGCTTCAAATTCAATATTATTTTTATTCAATATCTTTAAAGAATCTAACAAATCAAATATCCCTTTTTCTGTCATTAAATTACTTAAATAAATAATCCTTAACTTATCAAGTTTCTTAGTAATCTTATTTTCAAAAAGAAAATCTTCTACAAAATTTTCTAATTCAAAAATTTTATTTTCTTGCAAAAATGGTATTAGATTTTTTCTTAATGATTTTGACAGAACTATCCCTTTATCACACAACTGTAAAGTTTTCTTAAAGACAGATCTTTTAAAACCTTTTAATGGCTCATATTCTTTATGAAGAAAATTTCCATGTATATGGACAATAATTTCTTTACTCAATAATTTTGCAACTAACAAATAAGGCAAATATTTAAGAACACCATAAAAAGTCTGCCCACTTGTATAGTAAAGTTTATCACAACTAAATATTTTTATTATACCCGCATATTGTTTTAGATAATATAAGACCTTTGAAAAACTCAATTTACCCAGATCCTCCTTTAATGAAGAATAAGAGGTATTTATTACATCTACACTAACATTAGAGTGATGCTTAGGTAGATTCTCAAATACAACTTTATTTACTAAACTATTACCTGTAATAGGTTCTGGGAATGGTCCGATTATAAGTATTTTCATTAAGATAGTCTGATATTAAAGATTTTGTTAATTAATTTTGGAATAACAAAAAAACCTAAAATTGTCCCAATAAAATATGCAAAAGCATTGGTGAAGTCCCCTCTCATTAAGAAAATTATATGAAATGAGAAATATACTGCAACAGACTTTACAAGAAAATCATTTGAAAAATATAATTTCTCAAAGAAAAGAATTAATAAAGCTAACCCAAATGCAAAAATAACAATACCTGTAGCCCCAAAGTTTAATATTGATTCACCTATAAAAGGCATTGATAAATTATCAAACCACATATTATGTTTCTGCATCAAATACTGACCAATCATTTTACCACTATTTAAAGGTTTATCTTGCCAATACTCTCTTGGGACAAAAAAGAAAAGACCTCCAAGTAATTGCTTCCCATATGTAATTCCATAATCAGACACATAGTTAATTGCTGCAAGGAGATTAGAGAATGCGTCATAATGTAATTGATAAAAGTTGTCAAATATAACATCTAAACGAAAAGATTCTTTTGATGAAATTGTGCGCCAATGAGTAGCAAAATATGACAATGGAAAAACTATAAGCAAAGAAGCCGATACTAAAGAAAATGATCTTAAATTAGAGCTAAATAGTTTTGGTATTGAAAAATACATGATCATTAAATAAATAACACCAAGCGCATTCCTTTTTTCCAATAAAGGATTCTTAAAAAGTAACAAGATAGTAAATGAGAATAATAGAAGGAAAATACTAATGAATGCATATTTCTTATGTTTTATTTTTATAATATAGTACAAAACAGATGCTATAATCATAGAAAGTAAGACTTTTCTTATAATTAAATTATACGCTAATGACAATTCAACTCTCAATACTTCACTTTTAATCATAATTAATAGCTCAGTAGAGAAAAAGAAAATAACTAAGATTGAAAGCAATATCAAAACAAAAAATGTAGCCCGATTATATCTAATATAACCTTGAGCTATTGCTTTAGTATTAAAATATTTTTGCAGAGTGAAATAAAAAATAATAAAAAATAAATTGAAGATAATTATTGAAGACAAACCTAAAATAACTAGAGAATAATCAAAACTCATAGTATTAGGGAATGTACCACTCATAACTACACGTTTTAATTGCAATAAGGGGGCTAAAAAAAAGAACAGCCAATTAAATACAATAAAGCTAGAAAGCATTAAGCTTTCTCTATTATATTTAATATGGTAATATAAAAGTGCTAGTATAACTAATAAGTCAATAAACAACAATAAGTCAATTGCTATATATTTAGTTAAATTAAAAAATAACAGAGTGATGTTTGTTAACAAGAAAGCCACTATAAATATTATCCTTTTTATATCTCTCATCACTTTATTTTAAAAATCCAAATCTTTTATCTAAATCATTAAATAAACTCAAAGAAAAATCCTTCTTCTTATCATGCAAAATATTTTGCAACTTAAATCTTTTTTCTTCATAAACATCATTATGAAAAACATCATCAAGAAAAGATAATAAACTATTTAAATTATTCATCTTAACACCTGGCATAAATTCTTTATAATTTTCAAAAACAAAACCTCTACTTGATTTATAGTTGTCTAAATCATTAAAAAGGAACCCAACTGGTTTTAAAGTTAATAAAAAATCAATATAAACAGAAGAGAAATCTGTAAGTAATAAATCTATATTACCTAATAGTTCATAAAGAGAAATATTCAAACTAATAAATTCATAATTTGTAACTACCCTGATATTTGAATACTGCTTAAAATCTACTTCATTAAGAATATCCATTACATGTAGTTTTATAATTAAATAATAGTTCTGAGATTTTAGATGACTATTTAATGTAAATAAATCCTCATCACTAAGTACTGGCAAGCTTTCTTTAAAATTACCATCTACACGCTTATCACCAACAATTGAACTTCTATATGTTGGCAACCATAATATCAGCTTATCTAAATCACTCGGCAAGCTAAAAATCTGACTTAAATTAACCTTTTTGAATAATAAATCACATCTAGGCTGGCCAGTTATTAAAACATTCTCTAAAGAAAGATCAAAAGATTTGGATATAATATCCTGATATATTTTTGAAGTTGAAATAGCTATACTAGATTTAGATATTGCTTCTTTTCCATCTAAATATCCAATATTCTTCAAAGGCATACCATGCCACAGGTTGATTATAATATGGTTTTTAGGTATCTTAATTCCTAAATACACTCCATGCGTGAAGAAAACAAACTTTGACCTAAGATAATACCAAAGGCCAAAAATTGAGTTTTTAGTGACAACAATTATTGTAGCATTTAGGCTGTTTGTACAGTTCTGAATCTTATTTTCACAATCAATTTTATTATTAATATTATCAACTAGCCAAATGATTTTACAATTTTCGTTTCTCTCTTTCTTTTCAAGAATATATTTAAAGAATGCAGATGCATTATCAGAGAAATCAGGTTGAGAAGCAAATAATATCCAATTCTTATTCTTGATAGAAATAATATCTAGACAATAAATAATATGTAATAATAATTTTCTTAACATATTATAATTCTAACATTTCTTTAATATACTTGTAAGTTCTCTCTGACCCTTTAGCATCTTTATATTTGTGATATAAATCTTTTGTTTTATTATAATCAACTCCTCCTTCTTTAAGACTGGTAGGGTTATTAAAAAATAATTCTAATTTAACATATAATTCGGAGAATTCAAGAACCTTATAGCCTGGGGTTACTGAATCATAATCATCATACATTGGTCTATCATTACTTAAATATGATTCTTTATCATAAGGGTAAAATAAAATAGGCTTATCTGTTAGAAGAAAATCAAAAAATATAGAAGAATAATCTGTAATCAATAGATCTACATCTTTAAAGATAGGATATACATCAATATTGTTATCAAGGATATTAATATTTGTGTATTCCTTATCAAGGACTACAGATTTATCATGTCTGTGTAATTTAACTAAAAGAGCTGCATTATTCTTGACAAGTAGATTATTTAGCCTGCCAAAATCAATAAGTAATTCTCGATTTTCTGTATTTGTGTCTCGAAAAGTGGGAGCATACAATATTATTTTTTCATATTTATCCTTATAATTCAAAACAGAACCCTGACACAAGCCTACTGCTAATATAACATCATTTCTAGGATAACCTTTAGAAATAACATGATTAGTTCCAAAAGCAGATTTCAGATAACATTCAACTTTCTTTGATGTTGAAATCATTAAATCTGGAACAATGAACCATTCTGGGATCTTAAACCTGACATGGTATTTCTTCAAGAACTTACCATGATAACCTATAAAGAAATCACTATGAACTAAATTAATATCCCTATCTAATTTCTTTAATGGAGATCCATGCCATAAATTAATATGATAGACACCAAAAGATGTCCAGAAATTAATTCCATTTGCCCTGCCATCATAAATATACACATTAGATATAATACTTAACCATAATCCTCTTAGGCTATAAGCATAACACGCATCATACCCATCATCTATTAACTTCTTAACGATTTGGTTATTCTTAGAAATCCAATAACATTTTACGTCACTTTTAGAGGAACTGTAAAGGAATAAATATTTTGCATTATCACTAAAACTATGTCCACTTCCAGAACCAAAAAGCCAAATTTTATCAGTTCTAGGAAATAAATACAAGCAATAATAAAAAATGAATAATATAGGTTTAATTGCTGTTGTGATCATATCAAGATTTATCAATACTAAATAATTTATTTTTATATACAGTATAATAACGATAAAGCAAAACAATTAATTCAGTAACAATCAATAGATATACTATGTTATAAATATTTATCCAATTAAAAAAATAGAAAATTCCTAAAACACTAACATGAAAAAGAGATCCAATAATTGTACTATAATTAGCTTCATTCTTAAAGCCTAATGCTGCCAAGAAAGGATAGCCAATTAAAATTGAAGGAACTACTATACATGCTACAATTAAAAGAATTCTAAATACTTTGACAGACTCAACAAAAGTTTCTTTAGTCACTAATTGAATTATTTCTGGAGCAAATACCCAAAGCACATAAATTCCGGCAAGATTCAATAGAGTAACAATAGGATATAGTTTTTTAAAGAATCTTACATTTTTACTTTTAGAAATATAAGGATAAATTACTTGTACTACTGGCTGGTACATTTGCCTAATAACCATATATAATTTCTCAGCCACAACATAATAACCTACCATTATATTTGATGTAACAAGCCCTAAAATAAAAGCATTACTCGTAGTGTATAATGAAACTGAAACTCTAGAGAGAAAGAACATTGAACTATCATGAAAAGTCTTCTTAAGAAAAGAAAAAGAACAAAATATAAATGATCTTTTAAAACGTTTAAAAAGATAAAAAAGTGCCAATATACTTCCAATAATATATCCCAAACCACTAATTAATGGAACCAACAAATAATCAGATTCTGATTGTACAAATACAAAGATTAAAATAGTAAAAATACTTTTTGAAATTATATCAATTAATGTAATGTACTTCATCTTTTCAATTCCTTGAAAAAACCAAACTGGAAAGAATGCCAATGCCATAACCTTTAAAAAAGAGTAATAGTAAAGCATAGAATCATTCATAAATCTATCAAATAAATTTACGACTGCAATTAGTACTAAAAAAGAGAATACTAATAGCGCAAACTTAATACTAAAAACTGCACTGATAATCTCATTCAATTTATTTGTTTTTTTTGCATTTAAAGCTACCTCTCTAGTAGCTGATAAATTAAAGCCAAAATCAACTACAATCTCAAAATAATACATAGTAGCTTGTGCAAACATAATAAGCCCGAATTTTTCTACACCTAAAACTCTAATTAAATAAGGAAATGTAATCAAGGGTAATATATAAGTTAAAGCCTTTAGCAATGTAAGAGAAAAGAAATTATTGAGAATAATAGTGAAATCTTCCCTATTAATTATATCTGAATTGAAACTCATGATATAGTTAGTTTTCTTCTTCTAAAATTGACTTTAATTTTGTTGTTGAGATTCCTTTTGTTCTAGGAAAATAAATCACTTTACAATAAGTCTTCAATTCATCAAATTTTCCTTCCCAATCACTTCCCATCACAAAAATATCTACATCATTTTCTTTAACATCTGAAACTTTCTGTTCCCAATTATCTTCTGGAATTACTTTATCAACATAATCAAGTGATTCTAATAGCTCTTTTCTTTTCTCATATGGTAAAACACAAGTTTTGCCTTTCAACTCATTAAATTCATCAGTTGAAATTCCAACTATTAATTTATCCCCTAGTAAACTTGCTCTTCTTAATATTTCAAGATGTCCGTAATGTAATAAATCAAAAGTACCATAAGTCAAAACAGTTTTAAACTTTTGGTCTACTAGCTTATCAAACTCGATTGAAAGTACATTTTCATTACTTCCAAAAAACGAATGCAACTTATTTAATAAAGGTAAATTATCCATAACATGATCCAATGGAAAACTATGTACTAAATCAACTGCTTTCAAGCCCTCCAAAATCACAGAATTTGATTTATAATCAGCATTAAAAAAGCCTTTTCCAATTAACAATCCTAAAGTTCTGTTTCTACTCAAATCGTTAAGTGATGTTAAGCATAAATCACCAAAACCACAAGCCAAGAACAAAGTATCGTTAGCACCACCCAAAGCCCTTAACAACACCCTTACTTCTGAAAATGCTTTTGTTAAAATCATGAATCTAGTATTAGGAGAATTGTATTTTGCATCTACAACACCTAAAACTAAAGCATAAATATTTTTAAGAACACTCAGCACCTCAACACCCCTAATATCAGTAGTGCAATCAATATGCAATGCTGTGTCAATAATTATTTTATTGATAATTTCATATTGTTCTTTTGTTGAATAACCAAGAGTTAACAAAGTATCTGCATGTTCCATAACCTCAACCGCAAAAGAAGGCCCTTTTAATGCAACAACATTCTCAGTATTTAACTCTGCTTTTACTCTATCAATAATTGTCTCTCCATTGTCCAGTAATCCTTTAGATAAATTAACAAACAATACACTTTTTGAAAAGTATGGTTTTAAATTTTTTAGATTCTCTACAATAACAGGTGATGGCAATGCAATAAAAATGACATCTGCACTTTGAATTTCCTTTTTATCAAAAGTAGCCGTTAGATGCTTTGTAAGATGTTTGTTAGGGAAACAAGATTTATTAGTATTGTGTGAATTAATCTCATCAACTTTCTCTTTGTTTCTGGAAAACAACACTGCATTATTTTCAGTATTTACTGAAAGTTCATTAGCAATAGCAGTTCCAAATGCACCTGCTCCTATTACAATAATATTCATTTTACAAAAATAACAGGATTATACTACTTCTGATGTGTAACCATCAACATATTTCAACAAGAGTTCTTTAACAACCTTTTCATCCTGACCTTCTCTAGAAGATTTAATAATACCTATACAATGTAGCACTTCCTGCATTGATAATTTACTCTCTTTTGCTTGCATAATCCTTGGGTGTTCTGATTGAATTACATCATTACCAATTAAAAGTTCCTCATACAATTTTTCTCCAGGTCTTAATCCTGTGTATTCTATTCTGATATCTCCATCAGGATTCTCATTATCAATTGGAGTTAGTCCACTTAAATGTATCATCTTATAAGCTAAATCAATAATTTTTATTGGCTCTCCCATATCTAGTACAAAAACATCCCCACCTTTTGCCATAGACCCTGATTGCAACACCAATTCAACTGCCTCAGGAATGGACATGAAATATCTTGTAATATTTCTATGCGTTACCGTTACCGGCCCTCCTTCTTTAATCTGACTCCTAAAAAGAGGAACTACAGAACCTGCTGAATCCAAAACATTACCAAAACGAACCATTGAAAAACATGTCTTGCTTTTATCTGAAAATGCTTGCAATACTAATTCTGACATTCTCTTTGAGGCTCCCATCACATTAGTTGGCCTTACTGCTTTATCGGTAGAAACAAGAACCAAATTTTCCACATTTAATTCATCAGCAACTTTTGCGACATTAAAAGTCCCAACAACATTATTATAGGCACCCGAAACGACATTCATTTCAACCATAGGAACATGCTTATAAGCGGCCGCATGATAAATTGTATCAATCTTATTTATTTCAACAATCTTTTTCAACTGATGGTAATTTGTAACCGTACAAAGTGATGGAATCAAATCAATTGAAAACCCTTTACTAACAAGCTCTAAATGTATATTGTATAAATTAAATTCTGAGTTATCTAACAGAACAACCTTGTTTGGAGAAAGTTTCATAATCTGTCTTGAAAGCTCAGAACCAATACTTCCTCCAGCACCAGTAATCAAAATATTTTTTCCTAAAATATTTCTTTTTAGCAAATCTTTCTTTGGAGAAACTGCTGTCCTTCCCAAGATATCACCAAGCTCAACATGTTTTATATTATCAATAGAAACTACCCCATTTACTATATTGTCCATTGAAGGCAAAACTTTAACCTCAATAGGGTGTTTTGAAAGTTTCTTTAATATTTGAGTTCTTTCTTTTGTACTTGCAGAAGGGACAGCAAAAAGCAAAACTTTTGCGTCTTTATTTTTAATAAGATCCTCAATCGTACTAAATGGGAATACCTCTAAAAAATTAAGAATAGTGCCTTGCTTTGTTTTATCATCATCAATAAAGGCAATTGGTGCATAAACAGAGCTTTTTTTCAAACTTTCAACAAGCTGAACTCCTGCATTTCCCGCTCCATAAATAATAGTCTGTTTTCTAGAATTTACAAAACTATCCCAAGAATACAGATAACCCTTAAACAAGAAACGAGTTGAAATAATAAAGATATTTATTATAAACCAAAATATTGGTATCACTGATCTTGGTAAATCTGATTCACGAAAAAACATCATAAAAAACCCTACAACTAAACACGAAATGGTTGTAGCTTGAAAAGTTGTAGTTATAACTTTAATTCCAATATATTGCAGAACTGCACGATACAAGCCTAACTTCACAAAAAGCGGTAGCATTACTACTGGGATTACAATAAAAAGCCACCATGACTCAAAAAGATATTCTACAGGAAAGGCCTCACCTAATCGTAAAACAAAAGCTAACCACAAAGCTAATAATAAAGTCAGAACATCAACAACCAACATTATAAGTTGCTTGTAAATTCTCTGCAGATTTTGAAGTCTAAGCTTCATATAATTCTTTAATTTTATTAACTACTCTTTCTAAATCTTTTTTTGTCATATTAGTCCCAGAAGGCAAGCATAATCCTCTATTAAACAAATCACCAGAAACTCCATTTACATACGCTTTACAACTTTTAAATACTGGTTGCAAATGCATTGGCTTCCATAATGGACGACTCTCAATATTATCTTTTTCCAGATGTAAACGTAATTGCTCTCTATCTATTGTACTGTTTTTATCAAGTAAAATTGTTGTTAACCAATAATTAGAATAACTACCTACACTTTCATCTAAAAAAGTAATCTCTTTAATTCCAGAAAGTTCGGTTTTATAGAAATTATAAATTTCTCTTTTTCTTATAATTCTATCATTAAGCACCTCTAATTGTCCTACTCCAATTGCAGCACACACATTACTCATCCTATAATTATACCCAATTTGGGAATGCTCATAATGAGGAGCATTATCCCTGGATTGAGTAGCAAAAAATTTTGCTTTTTCAACCAAAATCTTATCCTTACAAAGCAAAGCTCCACCTCCTGATGTTGTAATTATTTTATTTCCATTAAATGAATAAACACCAAACTTTCCAAATGTACCTAAAGGCTGGTTTTTGTAAGTTGAGCCAAGTGCCTCGGCAGCATCCTCAATCAAAGTGATATCATATTGATTGGAAATTTTCATTATCTCATCCATTTTTGCAGGCATCCCATATAGATGAACCAAAATAATTGCTTTTGGTTTTTTATTTTTCTCAATTCCTTCAACTATTGATTTTTCCAAAAGTTCAGGACACATATTCCAACTTAAGGATTCACTATCAATAAAAATAGGGTTTGCATCTAAATATTTAATAGGATTTGCTGATGCTGAAAATGTAAAAGAAGAACAAATTACATCATCATTAGCTTTGACTCCAGCTAAAATCAAAGCTAAATGAATTGAGGCAGTTCCACTGCTTAATGCCGCTACTTTATATCCATTTGAGATTTTAGAAAGCTGTTCTTCAAAAGTATTTATATGCGGACCAATAGGAGCAATCCAATTTGCATCAAAAGTCTCTTTTACAAATCTCAATTCACCTCCTCCCATATGCGGTGAGGCCAACCATATTTTTTTGTTTTCTTTCACTAATAAGAAGTTCTGAATATTGTCGCAAATATAATTTTAATATCAATCCATAAGTTAGATTGATAGTAATAATCTAAATTAATTCGGACTTTATCTGGGTAAATTATTACATCATTATATTCCTTAGGATTCTCCTGTCTTGCTAATATTTCTTCCTCATTCGCATATTTCAAACTTGCTGGGCCAGTAATTCCAGGCTTTAATTTTAGTATATTTCTATCTTCTCCTCTAAGAAAATCAGCATAACCAGGCACATCTGGCCTTGGTCCAACCAAACTCATATCCCCAACTAAAACATTCCATAACTCAGGCAATTCATCTAATTTATATCTTCTCAGAAATGAACCAACTTTAGTAACTCTCATATCACCCTTCACTGATATTGTGCTATCTGAATCCTGAATCACTTGCATACTTCTAAATTTTATCATCTTAAAAAAAACTCCATTCTCTCCAACTCTTTCCTGAATAAAAAATATAGTTCCTTTGGAAGTAAATTTAATTAGCAATGATAACAATACAAGCAATGGGCTGAATAAAAATAATCCCACAAGAGAAACTAAAAAATCAAAGACTCTTTTCATTATATTCTTTTTTTTAATGCATTAAAAGCATACCAAACAAAACACCAAGTACTATATATAAATGACAACTTTTCAACCTGCCTATATACTTTCCAAACATCCTTTGCTGCATGCCATTTACTGGCGGTATTAGAGGTTGAGACAATTCTATATCTTGCAAGATTCTCATCTAATCCATAAGCAGAAAAACCTCTTTTCATAATTAACAACCAAAGAGCCATATCATGAGAAGAACGGATATTTGGCATTTCAAATTCACCAGATTTCTCTCTATCAATAATAACGGTCAAGCAACCAATAATAGTATTTTTTAAATATGAATCGTAAGTCATCTTTTCAGGAGCTGAAATGATATTTGAAAGATCTTCACCATTTTCAGAAATAAACTGATAATTTGTATAAGAAAAAGCTATCTCATTTTCATACATAAAAGAGAGTTGTTTTTCTAATTTTTTAGGATTCCATAAATCATCTGAATCCAAAAAAGCAACATATTTTCCTTTTGATTGTCTAATTGCAGCATTTCTTGCCTCAGCAGCACCAACATTTTTTTCTAAAAAGATTGACTTAATTCTTTTATCTTTAGTTGAAAGTTCTGAAATTATTTCTTTTGAATTATCTTTAGAACAATCATCTACAATAATCATTTCCCAATTTTTATACGTTTGAGAAAAAACTGAAGCAACACAGTCCTTAATAAATTTTGAGGAATTGTAAGATGGAGTTATTATGGAAACTAAACTACTCATTAGGATTTCTATGCAATTGTTCTAGAGATAAAACTACTCCAATTTTTCTAAAAAACAATAAATTACTTTTAACAATGATTTTCCTAAAAGGATACAAAACAAAAATAATTGGAGTGACTAAAGGATGATATTGAACGTGTAATTTACAATAAGCTTTTCTAAATTTAAATTTATCAATTAAAAAAGATTGAACATTTGTTTCGTGTAAAATACTTCTTGTACCTTCATTTACATATTTTAATTTTCTTTCTTTTAAGTAATAACTATTCATTGCAAAATAAAGAGCATAACTAGAATACATCTTCAAGTATTTCTCATGAAACTTAATAGTTGAGTAATAGCATTGATCAGTTACAATCTTATTTTGACTATAAGCAATCAATTCATCAGTTTCTCTAGAATAAACTCCCCAAAACTCCCAACCCTTATCTAAGCTATTGATATGCTTAATGAACTTTTTACTACTCATAGGTTTATTAATTGTTTTATACCTTTTAAAAGCGGCAACATAAACTTTATAACCATGTTCAATTAACTCAGATTTTTCAATCTTATTCACAACAAAATTCTTCAATCCTCTCCTAATCTTACTCCTGGTATTTTTACTATAATCTTCAATTTCTAAACCCTTATCATTAATTACATACCAAAAAGAAGAATCTATAGATGCATCAAAATTTGAAACCCACCTTGCAAAAAAAGATCTGCTACTAATAAGTAATTTTTTAATTTCTACTTTAGATTCCGTCACCATAATATGAGGAGGAGATGATGGAATTATTGAACCATTATATTTTAACCAATTGTTCATCATAATTCTAATCCAAAAACATTAAAGAACTTGTAAATAACAAAACTGGAACACTAAATAATAACAACAAAAATAATTGAAGTAACTTTCGTTTATAACTACTTTGAATTAATAATGAGTAATTATAAATATCAAAAATAATAAACGGAATAAACATCATGCCTAATCGTTCAGCAATCATTTCTTGTCTGTATGCAACAAACCCTATCGTTAATAAAGTAGCGGGAATTAATGAAGGAACAATTAAAATAAAATTAAGAATATTACCCCTAAATTTATATATATAAAATAGAAACAGGAATATAAATAATATCATGTACAGTATACTTAAATCAATTTTAGTGGGGTCATCACCATCTTTTAAAGAGAGAATTGATGGTAAAACAAGTAAGTATATAGCAACTAAAACGGAAGACAATACTAGTCTATCATTTAACTTAAATGTGAAAAATTTCTTAATTATAAATAGCGGAAGAATTAATAAAGATAAATTATGAACGAATATAGAAACAAAGAAAAAGAATATGGAACGATTAGATCTATCATCTATTATTGAATAAGAATATAACAATACAATAGTCGCAAAAAATTGTCTATAAATATTTTGGTATCCAAAAAAGAATGGGAAACAAGTTGCTAAAATGATTAATAAGGTGTTCCCAATCTTATTATCACTAACTTTGATTGAAATCTTATAAAGCAAGTAAACCCATAAAATGTCAAGAAGTAGGAAAGCAACTAATTCTGACTGAGTAATAAAATACAGTATCCTAATTCCAAACCAGAAAACAAATTCTCTTAAATAATAGATATCAAATGAATAGGCTTTCATTTCAAGCCCATAAGTAATAATGTCAATTTCAAAAGCATTAAAAACAAATGCATTTAACCTAACAATAACCATAAACGAAAATAACAAAGGAATATACAAGTATTTGAGTATCTCAAGTCTATCAAAGATAATTGCTACAATACCTAAAACTAATAAAACTATAAAACCTATAAATTCCATATTCTATAAAGTTTTAATAGTAAAATATTTATAAGAAGAATAAACTGCTAAAATCACACTTAAAACAGATAAAGAGTACATCATAATCAAAGAATTTTCTCTAGCAGATGAATTTGTCAAATAGAAAATTACAAACAAGATTAGAACACTAAGCACTAAAATACTCGCCATAAATCTACTTTCCCTTCTTCTTAATTTTTGATCCATACTAAAAAAGGGTTGAAATAAAGCTGAAGCAATAAAAATAAAAATAAAACTAATACTTAAATCTTTAGCAAATTCATAAGTTAGCATAGTATCCTCATACGTAAAAGCACCTCTTTCAAAAATAAATCTAATAATGCTAAAACCAAATACTTCAACACCAAAAAATAGAATTATACCAAGAATTAATGAAATTAAAAAAGAAAATACTATTAATTTTACTTCTTTTTTAACTGACAATCTTCTTAAAACAATAGTGTTAACATTCATAATTATTGCCGTTAGGAATACATTTAACAACACAATAGAATAATTAAAAAATGTAATATTATTTCCAGCATCTAAACCTGCAACAAACCGTGATAGAAACATTATGATATTTGCAAAATTACCAAGAAGCATAATTGAAAAATTAATATCTTTCATTCCAAAACTGATTTTATCTCCTTCTGTTTCATTAAAAATTGGGGTAAAGTACTTATATATTAAAACACCTAAACCTGCAACTCTACTTACAGCAATACCAATCACACCAAACATTAACGAGAGTGGATACAACAAAACTGTTGATACAAACATATCAACAGCTGTTGAGATAGAAAATTTCTTAAACTCACCTTTCCCTTGAATCACAATTAAAAAAATGGAACTAAAAAAATTAGAAGATATCACTACTCCTAACACTAGAGATATGATTATAAATAACCAGAAATTTTCTGGAGAAATATAAAACACCAATGGTATTTGAATAAGTTGACTTACTAAAAATATTTTCCATGCTAAATTCTTAGAAAAAACTAGAACATTTGACAATGAAACTTTATGTCCTTTTGCATATAAACTTGAAAAATTGGACAACAAACTTGCCTGCAGAGCACTGCCTTGGGTTAATTCAGAAAACAAGTCGGCGGCAGTTTTAAGTAGCAAAAAATTAGCATAAACCATTGAAGACCCAAAGAAATAAGCAAGAATTATTTCTCTAATAAAACCAAAAGCTTTCCTAATTATGTTAGAAATAAACATATAAAGAAAATCAATAAACGATTTTGATTTTAAGACATATGATTTAAACATTTATATTAATTAACTCCTATCTGAAAATATTTCAAGCCTTTTGATAGGATATATTCTTTTTTAAACTGATTTCTTCCATCAATAAAAATATTACCTTTCATTTTGTTCTTAATTAATTCAAAGTCAGGACTTCTAAACTCTTTCCATTCTGTAACTAGAATCAACGCATCAACACCCTCTAAGGCTGAATATTTATCCTCTAAATAATTTACTTCTATTCCTTTTAAATAAAATTTTGCCTCATGAATAGCTTTAGGGTCATAAGCGTTGACCTTCCCACCAGCTAAAATAATTGATTTAATTAAATTAATGGAGGGAGCTTCTCTCATATCATCAGTTTCAGGCTTGAAGGAAAGGCCCCAAACTGCAATTTTCTTGCCTTCTAAATTAGTACCTAGTTGTGAAGTTAATTTAGAAAACAACACCTCTTTTTGAGCTTTATTTACACTTTCAACAGATGATATTAACTCAGGGTTATACCCATGATGATTAGCGATATTAATTAAAGCTTGAACATCCTTTGGAAAACAACTACCTCCATATCCACAACCAGGATAAATAAATTGATAACCAATTCTTTTATCACTGCCAATTCCAGTTCTTACATGATTTACATCAGCACCAACTTTCTCGCAAATATTAGCAATTTCATTAATAAATGAGATTTTTGTGGCTAACATGGCATTTGCAGCATATTTAGTCATTTCTGCTGACCTAATATCCATTGCTATAAACCTATCATTAATTAAGGTAAAAGGAGCATACAAATTTCTCATTAAACTCATTGCATCATCATTATCAGCTCCAACAACAACTCTATCTGGGTGCATAAAATCTTTAATTGCAGCACCTTCTTTTAAAAACTCTGGGTTAGAAACCACAGCAAAAGTTAAATCAGATTTACGTAGATCTAAAGCTTTTTGTATAGTTTGTGTCACTAAATCAGCAGTACCAACTGGAACTGTTGATTTATCAACAACAACTAAATGCTTAGTCATATTTTTACCAATTGCTTCGGCAACCTGTAAAACATATTTCAAATCAGCTGAACCGTCATCACCCATAGGAGTTCCAACAGCAATAAATATCACTTCTGAAACTACTAACGCATCAATAAGATTTGTTGTAAAAGTTAAGTTATTTTTTTTCTGATTTTCAATAACTAAATCAGTCAAACCAGGCTCATAAATTGGAATCTCTCCTTGCTTAAGTTTGTTGATTTTCTCATCATCAATATCAACACAAACAACATTATTTCCCATCTCAGCAAAACAAGCAGCTGCCACTAAACCCACATATCCCGAACCTACAATCCCTACTTTCATATTATTTAATGTATAATTTTTGTTTAACATTTACAAAAACAGCAACTACTATAGCAACTATAAAAGATATCACAAACGCTAAAGAACCTAAAAGTAAAACACCTCTTTCTGGTGTTTGAGAAATTGTAAATCCTTGAACAAAAGATAGTGGCTTAAGTAACATTTGATTTGTCGCGTTAATTGATTTTAGCTGATTTAGTTCAATAATCTGATTTTGCACCTCAGTTAATCCATTGTTTGAATATAAATTAAAAGAACTCATATCAATATTAGAACCCTTCTCTGATCTAAATTTCTGCAAACTTTCTATCTCACTATCAATCGCTATTATTTCATTATCATTTGTAAGTTTAAAGTAATCATAATAGGAATGTATATATTGATTCGAATTGAAATAATGTAATAATCCCTCTTCAACATCCTTAATAATCTCATTATCTTTTACTGATAGTAGTATTTCAAATTTAGGAGTATTAAAGTCTTTCCCATCTTGATCTTTTCTAAATATTTGAGTAGCAGTAATCTCCTTAATTGAAGCTGCTATTTCCTTCGATATATTTAATTTTTCTGCAAGTACAATGAAATCTTTTTTCTGAATATCTAGATGTAAAGTATTAATAAGATATATTGCTGTTCTCTGATTCAAAATCTCCTTCTCATCTTCAATTCTTTCAAAAGCAGAGATACCTGAAGTTGCAATAGAAGTAGTATTGTAATAAGCTGGGCGTATCTTTTGAAAAACAATAACACCTAAAGTTCCAATTAAAGTAATTGAAATTATCAATATTTTAAAATTAATAAAAAAGACAATCACCTCATTAATTATTTCTCTTAAACTCAATTCTTCTTTCATTTTTATGTTTTTACAATTTTCATAAAGATTTTGCGTAAATCCCTTTAAGGTCCAAAAGTACGAGTTTTCCTTTTGTTAACTGGTTAAAATCAGCAAATAGAATAATTTAAATCAGAAATTCTTGTAGAATGAACATCAAAACCACATTGCTGATAAAACTCAGAAAAAGCAATACCTAAAGGCAAGCCTAAATTACCTAAACCAATAATTGCTATTTTCTGTTGCTTTTCCATTAAAGTAAAAAAGCCCCAATAAAGGGGCTTAAATTATTTTACAAACTCCATCTTAATACTCCCAAAGGTCATGTTCCATATTAAAGATCTCTGTCTTAACTCTTTCAGCTTCTAATAAGGCATCAAGTCCAACCATATATTCATTAATCTTTCTATCCATTACATTCGCCTCTTTTGTAATAGTAGAAGAGAACATTCTTTTCCAAAAAATATCATCATATGTTCTTCTTTCAGCATCATTTTTAACTAAATTAAATACCTCAGCATTAATAAGAATTTCTCTAGCTTCAGGAAAATATACCCAAAATAAAGGTGAAAATGTGCCTAATAATTGGCCATTAACCTCATCTTTATCTTCCTGTAAAGGGGCTATAGCAAGAATACGAACATCCATTACAGATCTTTGTTTATCAAAAAACCATTCTTCTTTTAATCTCCATTTTTTAACTGTATTTCTGTTAAATGGAACAATATTAGTTCTAGTGGTTTTTGCATCTTCAGGATCAGCACCTAAAGCAACGGCATCCCAATCAGTAACTTCAATTATTTCCTCTTTTGCTCCCCCAACAGAATTAATTTCTTGTTGAGTCATGGGAACGCGCATCTCATCATCATATACCGCATTACCGTAAGCAGTAATACTTCCTTCTTTTATAGCAGAGTAGATAACATCAATTAAACTTTTTCTATCTCCAGTAACAGCAGCTCCAACAATACCATTGTTTTCCGGATAATAAAAAGGATGATTTATTTTTTGTCTTAAATCAATCTCTCTCCAAACTTTACGTGACCACATAACATCAGCTTGTCTTAATGGAGCATAATGTTGTACTTTCTTTTCATGATGTTTTTCTTTTTTATAAACCGAATTCATTTGCTCAGTTGTTAAAACATCTTGTGCATTTACCCCCACATAAGTAAAGATAGTTGCAACTAATAATAAGATTACTTTTTTCATAATTATATTTATTTTATTTCTATCACTAAAGGATCAAGAACTCTGACAGCAGTATTTTTTGCATCTACTCTTTTTGCCTTAATGTTAGAAATTGTTATTGCATTTCCTGATTTAGTATTTTTAATAATGTTAATCATCTTAGTTGTAAATTGAGGTCCTTTTGTATCTTCCTTCATTTGCTCACCTTTATACACGCCTGATAATCTATAAGAAGTAATAACATATCTCACTCCTTTAAAATCAAAGTCTTTAAGTTCAGCCCCTAAACCACCAGCATTTACCATTTTCATCTTATCAATAACTAAAACTCCATTTGCTGAAATTGCAAATTGCACTTTAGCTTTTGGAGGCGGAACCTCTTTAACTCTAAATTCCATTTGTCCCATCTTAGTCCTTTTACCTTCAACTTCAGCATACAAACTAACAATTGCCTTCCCTTTTTTAGAAGGTCTAGCTGAGTATTCCCCTAAAGATCGTTTAGTAGAAGAAACTTTACCATTACTAATTACAGCAGAAATCTCTCCTGCAGTATATCCAGGAACTGATATTTTTAATGGATTATCAACCTCAAGATAAAGTATATTCATATTTGTTGGAGAAACAACAGCAGTTTTAGCAGCAACTAAATACTCCCCATTGAATGGATACATTTTAGTACCATTAGCAGTTTTCATAGCAATTAAACCTCCCCACTTTTTCATGCCTTCAGAGCTAGCTCTCTCTGAGAAAATACCTTTTCCATTTACAACTTTTACTGAATTATAATCTACACCTTCAGTTCCTTTCATTTGGTAATTCCCATTTCCTAAACTATCATACTCGCCAACATAAATCATTGGATCTTGAGTAGTATCTTTAGCAGAAATAAAAATTTGAGCTCTAAAAGAATCTCCTCTTAACACAAAATTAGATTGTGGTATCTGAATCCCCTCAGCAGTAGTAAATTTTAATGAAGTCGCATCAATATTTTCTCTTAACATAGTAATGATATCAGCCTCAGTATTTCTTACATCAGATTGCATTTTTGAAAGCAATGTTAACGCTCCAACTGAAGGCATATCATAAAAGTTATATTCTTCCCATAACTGTTTTTTCCCTTTTACTTTCTTATCATCATAATTACAAGTCTCATTAATTGATGTAATAAGAGATTCGTTTCCTTCAGAAATAGAAAGAAGTGAATTTTTATAAGAAATCAAATCATTCTTTAAATCTGTTGCAATATTTTTTTTTCTTTTTGCACTATAAAACAAATCTCCTGAAGCATGTCTATCATCCTTAACAGATAAATTACCAATTGTCATTTTCTTTTCAGCATCAGACAACTCATTCCAAGGAGTAGTTATCGCTTTATCTTCTAAAAGATTTCCATCCTCATCTTTTAATTCCAATTGAGAACCCAAGTATACTTCTTTGTCAGCTGCTAAAACTAAATTATACTTCATCTCTTGGATAAACTCAACAAGTTCATCAGCATTAGCTTTTACTTCATACGCTTGATCCCTAAAAGCACCTGCTTTAACTTTATTTAATTCAGCAGCAGCATCAAAAGCGGCATAAGTATCTCCATTCTTAGCATTAAAGTTGGTTGTAGATCTTTCAATACCTAAATTTACTTCAAAAAATGAATTTAAAACCTCTTTAGATACATTTAATGCAAGTAGTGCGGTAAGCACTAAATACATCATATTAATCATCTTCTGTCTTGGGGACAGTTTTCCTGCAGCCATATAATTTTATTTATTAATTAATAATTATTGATGATTATTTATTTGGATTCATAGCAGTAAGCATATTTCCATACACTTTATTCAGTTGTTCTAAGTTTTCAGCTAAGCTACTAACTTGCTCTTGGAATTTCTTAGAATCCTCAACAGAAGATTGTAAGTTTTGCAAGAATAAAGTAGTTGCTTCCATTTGTTGATTAGAAGTTTGTAACTGTAACTCGTATAATGAATTTAAAGCATTCATATTTTGAACTCCTTCCTGAATTTGAGAATTATATTCTGAGATACCAGAAGCAGCAGAAACAGTTTCGTTTAAAGCCTTTGCAGATTCGCCAAATGACCTTAAACCTTCATTTAAGCTTTCCACTAACTCATTATCTATTTTAGCTTTCGCTAAGGCATCATCTAATTGTTGAGCTGGTCTTTTAGGTGCATTAGGATCATTCATCCCAGCTAACTCAGGATAAACTAATGACCAATCTGTTTCCTCAGGCTGTTTTTCAAATGCCGAGAAGAAGAAAATAATTGCTTCAGTACCTAAACCAAGTATAAGCATGATTGATGCCCCAGGTAAGTGTTCAATTTTAAATAATGCACCAATAATTACTAGTGCAGCTCCCCATCCATATAATTTTGGCATCATTGTTTTGTACCATTTCGCATCTGTAATATTTCCTAATCCCATTTTTTTGTTTTATTAAATTGTTTGTTTTTTGTTGTATTTTTATTGAAAATCTTTCTTATCTCTACCTAAGAAGTCAACTACATTTCTAAATCCTACATAAGATTTAGCAGTATCTTGGTATTCAAAAGTTCTTGTTCCATTTTGTATAAAGTATGCAATATCTTTCCAAGAACCTCCTCTAATTGATTTTCTTTTAAGTACAGCATGATCATCTTCTTCAGCATTATAATGACGATCCATATTCATATCATGAGAATAAGAGAAAGCAGACTCATCATAAGCATTTGAAGTCCATTCAGAAACATTTCCTGACATATCATAAAGTCCATATCCATTTGGATTATAAGATGCTGTTTTAATTGTTTTTAACCCTCCATCAGCAACATAGTTCCCTCTTAATGGTTTAAAGTTTGCTAAGAAACAGCCTTTAATATTACGAGTATAAGGCCCTCCCCAAGGATAAGGAGATGCATCTAAACCTCCTCTTGATGCATATTCCCATTCTGATTCAGTAGGCAGCCTGAATTCTGGCAATGTTGGTTGTTTAATTTTTCTTAAGAATGAATTCATCATTTTAGTTCTCCAATTAGAAAAAGCAGTTGCTTGTTTCCAATTTACCCCAACCACTGGATAATCATCAAAAGCAGGGTGAAAGAAATAACCTTTCGTGTAAGGGTCGTTAAATGAATAAGAATAGTCATGTGTCCAAGTTAGAGTGTCAGGGAAAATATTCAACTCAACAGTAGATAAAAATTCACTTCTATCTCTTTTACCTGTAGCATCACCTTCTCTTTTACTTTTTACTGCAGCAGCATTGATATCTAAAACTTGATATTTATATATATATTTTCTAGTATCAAATTCTCTTCTACCATCTAATCTTTCATGCTCTGGCAAATACATTTCTTCTTCAAGAATTTCTCTAACTTCTTGATCATCCCACCTGATTCTTGTGCTCCAATTAATTCTTGCAGGATCTATGAAGTTACCAAACTTATCTTCTTCAATTAAATGACCTTCAATTCCAGCTTCACCCAAAATAATATGAGCTAAAGAATCTCTTACCCAAGATGTAAATTGACGGTATTCATTATTTGTGATTTCTGTCTCATCCATATAAAAAGCACCAACAGAAACTGTTTTCGCTTGAGAGACATTTGCAAAAGGAACATCTTGATCAGAAGGCCCCATATTAAAACTTCCTTGTGGAATAAACACCATTCCATAAGGATCAGTAGGATTCCAAATTGCTCTGTTTTGCACTCCAATTAACTCTCCATTTCCAGAACCTCCACAGGCACTTAAAAGAGCAACTATTGAACTTAATAATATTATTTTTTTCATATTCATTTTTATTTTATCACCTAAGTGAGTTAAAATCTGTTTTTATAAGAATCTCGGGTTTTTATATTTAGAGATTGTATTATTCCTTTTAATTTTAAAGTTATACCCTAGCATAACTTCAAATGAGTTTCCTAAAGGATTTACCATAGTTACATCATAACCAATTCCAAACCTGAAATCATCAGTAATATTCATTCCTGCAAGCAAGATTAAACCTTCATCTAACCTATAACTAACGCCACCCCACATCTTATTATTGTATATTAGGTTTGCGTTAACATCTAATTGAGAAACTCCTGGAGCATTCTTAAGATAAATAGATGGGTTTAATGAAAGAACAGGGTTCAATTCATAATAATAACCTGCAATTAAGAAATAATGTCTTTTTAATGCATATTGTTTTCCATCACTCCATTCAACAACTGGCTGCGATAAATGAGCAGAAGAAATACCAATATAAACATCCTGAGTATTAAAATATGCACCTGCTCCCAAATCTAATTTAGATCCAGAAACACTATTCATAGGAATTGCAACATCACCACTTTGAGCAGGATTAAACTCTGCCCCATCAACACCACTTTGATACATGCCTACTGACATACCCAAACCAAGCTGTCCTATTCCTAACTCTGTTCTGTAAGCGTAAGAAGCTTGCAATCCTAAATTACTAAATTGAGCAATTTCATCTTTTACAATATTCAATCCTACACCACCATTTAAGAATGGAATTTCAGCATCAACACTAAAATTTTGAGTAGAAATAGCAGACCCTCCTTCTCCAAATCCCATATATTGAGATCTGTGTAAAACTGAAGTAGCAATTACACCTCTACTACCAGCAAAACCTGGATTATTAGCTAGTTTATTAAACATATTCTGGCTGAACTGTGGCACTTGCTGTGCTGAAACAATTCCTACCGACAAAAAAGCTAAAACTAGAATTAAGATTCTCTTCATATTGTAATTTACTGTAAAAAAATTTGGCGCTAAAATAAACATTTTTTAACACTTTGCACTAAAACTAGATACACATCTTATTTGTTCAGCAATAATTAACAAGAAATAAATTGATAATCAAAGAGTTGTCTACAGGAATTTATTTAAGGTTTTAAGCCATCTTTCAGGAACTTCTCCCTGATTAGCTATTTCGTAATCACGATAAGAGGAAGCTACATAGTAATTTTGAAGCTCTTTCACACCTTCTTTTTTGAAAGGAACACCCATCCACCACCTACCACTACTTTTGCTTTTGTAAAAAGTAATTTCATTCTTACCATCATCAAAAGCTACCGTGTATTTTACACAGTTTTTCATGTTAGGATTTAGTTCATTCTTTCTGATTTTGTAACCATCAATAAAATACCAAATCATTTCAGCTAACAAATAAGCAGTTTGATTATTAGCATCTAAATCTTGATTGTACTCAAATAAACCAACAGCAGTGATTTTATCGCTTACTCCAGCATAACGCATGATTTTACAAGATTCTTCACCATTCAACCCGTTAGGAGAAGAATACAAATTTGCACCAGCATAAGCATGCTGTATTGATGAAATATCAAAACTTAAAAAATCAGTGTTTCTCATGATAGGCTCTACTTCTGAAAAATCAGCTTTTAATTCCCCTAGTCTTTTTACATCAAAATTCATTGATTGTAACATTTCAGTAGCAATACCCGAAACAAAATAAGACTGATAAGCTAAATTAACATAATGAAAAAGATGACTTGGTTTATGGGAAATCATCTTGCCTAAGTGAGAGAAAGAGGCTAAATTATCATCCTCTAAACCAATATCGAATTTACTATCCACAGACGTTAAAGTAATGAACTTATCTAAAGATGCGTAAGATTTATAAACAGCATAACTCACATCATGCCCTCCACCAATAATTACAGGAATAATTCCATGATGCAATAGTTCCTTACAAACTTTTTGAATTAAACTGAAGGAATCTTTACGAGTATGCAATAATTGAAAAACTCCTAAATCAGCTATTCTTGGTAAATTATCATGATGAAAAGAATAAAAAGAAGTTCTGACTTTACAATCATTATCACTTGCAGAGTTCCTAGATCCTTCATATTCTGGAACATTAAAAATTGCTATTTCTGCAAATTTAATGTTCGGAAAATTTTCATTTACATGCGTGTCAATTCCTCTGCCAATTTGAGTAGTTTCCCATCTGTTCTTATCAGCATACAACTCTGAGCTTACAGCTTTAAAATAGGAATTGAGTTCTAACATTATTTTTTCTTTTTACCTCTAGGTTTTTTAGCTGGTTGATTTTCCCAAAGAGAAATACAATCTGCTCTAGATAAATCTTTCGGCTCAGTTCCTTTTGGTATCTTAACATTTATCTTTTTAACTTTTACAGGACTCACCTGAATAAAAGGACCATATCTTCCATTTAAAACTTGAATTAAAGGATCGCCTTCAAAATTAGAAATTAATCTGTCTTTATCCGCTTGAATCTTAATTTTTATCAATTCAATTGAACGCTCTAAATCAATTGTTAAAGGGTCTTCCTCATCATCTTTCTTAAT
>Ga0209223_10000867_pt1 | contig 34345 bp, 26 predicted proteins | sample COG_06_FD_184750 | JGI IMG/M metagenome (GOLD analysis project Ga0209223, IMG submission 184750) | Pelagic Microbial community sample from North Sea - COGITO 998_met_06 (SPAdes) (version 2) | ecosystem: Environmental > Aquatic > Marine > Neritic zone/Coastal water | place: Helgoland, sampling...
CTCCTGTAGTTTTATTAAGTGATGGATATCTAGGGAATGGGGCCGGACCTTGGAAAATACGATCTGTAAAAGATATGCCAGACATTACTCCATTTGTTGCAAAAGAGGGTGAAGAATGGCAATCTTATGCTAGAGATACACAAAAACTAGCCAGAAAGCATGCATTGCCTGGGACTAAAGGGCTTGAACATAGAGTTGGAGGATTAGAAAAAGAAGATATTACAGGTAATGTTTCTTACGAGCCAGAAAACCATGAGAAAATGTGTTTCCTAAGAGCCGAGAAAGTAGAAAGAGTAGCTGATTTTATTTCCAAACAAGAAATTTATGGTGATGAAAGTGGGGATTTATTAGTGATAGGATGGGGAGGAACATACGGATCACTTTATACTGCAGTAAAAGAATTAAGAGAAGAAGGGAAGAAAGTATCGTTAGCGCATTTCAATTATATTAATCCTTTACCTAAAAACACGGCTGAGATATTTAAGAACTTTAAAAATATAGTAGTTTGTGAGTTAAATAATGGGCAGTTTGTTGATTTATTAAAATCAAAACACGATACCTTTCAATTTAAACAATTCAATCATATACAGGGATTACCATTTAAAACAACTGACTTGAAAGAGCACTTTAACACTTTAATATCCTAAGTATGTCAGAGCTAGAAATAAAGAAATTAAGTAATAAAGATTTTGTATCTGATCAGGAAATTAAATGGTGCCCAGGATGTGGAGATTATGCCATATTACGAGCAATGCAAAAAGCATTACCTCAGCTAGAAACAAATAAAGAAGATTATGTTTTTATTGCAGGAATAGGTTGTTCTTCTCGATTCCCATATTACATGAATACTTATGGATTTCATACAATACACGGTAGAGCTCCAGCAATAGCAACAGGCGTAAAATTAGCAAATCCAAAACTAAAAGTATGGCAAATAACGGGTGATGGAGATGCTCTTGCAATTGGTGGGAATCATTTTATTCATGCTTTAAGAAGAAATATTGATATTAATATTATTTTGTTTAATAACGAAATTTATGGGCTAACAAAAGGTCAATTTTCACCAACTTCTGCAACAGGAATTAAAACAAAATCAAACCCACACGGAACAACTGACAATCCGTTTATACCAGCAAAACTTGCCTTAGGTGCAGGGTCAACTTTTATAGCAAGAGTGCCAGACACCAACCCAAAAGCAATGCAGAAAATATTCTTAGATGCAGAAACACATAGAGGAACATCCTTAATTGAGGTTTTGCAAAACTGTGTTATTTTTAATGACAAAACCCATGGGGATATTACTGGGAAAGATGTAAAGCACGACATGCAACTTTGGCTAGAAGATGGTAAAGCTATGATCTTTGGGAGAGAAATGAATAAAGGGATAGTATTGAATGGACTAAAACTAGCAGTAGTTACTATAGGAGAAGATGGAATTACAGAAGATGATATTTTAGTACATAATGCGCAAGAAGAAAATATTACTTTGCACATGATGTTAGCTACTATGCGTGCCCCTAATTTTCCTGTAGCAATGGGGGTAATACGAAAAGTTAAAACTATGACCTTTGATGAGGGACTTATCTCCCAGTTAGAACACAACATTAAAACTACTAAATTTAAATCTTCTGATGATTTATTTAATAGTGGTGCTACTTGGGAGGTATAAAAAGAAAAAGTCGGGGTAGCAGGATTAACTTTTACTACCTTTTGATATTCTAAAGGTCACCTTATTAGTCACCAATTACTTAATGTAGAACTTGGACAAATATAACAAAAAATTTCCACCACCTCCACCATCTTCGTCTGCTATTATATTGCTTCTTAATAACATGCCGTAAAATAATGTGTAGAGTAGTTTTCTTATCTATGTAAACTTACAAAAAATATCTAGCAAATATATAAGAGAAAAAAGTTGGGATGAGAAGATTAGACTTTGTTCTCTGCCCTATTAATTAAAATAGTTTCTGAAACTGGAGATCCCATTGTCCAATACTTCCATCCATTAACATATAGGTAAGTATAGTGCTGTCCATCCTTCCAAAGTTCCTTTTTCCCGTTTTCTCTAATATCTGCAACTACCATTTCAAATTCTTTTGGATTATCCCATTCTCTTTTTAAGGTATAAAAATGAGGTGTTTCAGGCATGGTTTTAGCAAACCGATAAGATTTGCCTTCCAGTATCTGTTTTATATTTTCTAAAGTCATAAAAATAGATTTCTATATAAATTAATTAAGCATCTCTTCCAAATCTCCTGCTGTAAATTCATGTTCTAAATTATCAGCGACTTGCATTACATTCATCATTTCATTTAACAATTCATCTTTAGATGTATCTAAGTCTAATGTTTTTCTTACTATAATAAAATCATTATTCTCAATTAATGATAATGATTTTAGTGTTAATCTATTTCTAATTTCATTTCTTTCACTTCTTTTTCTTAATTCAGTGCTTTTACAAATAATTGACTCTATAGAATACACAATCTCTCCAAACATTTTTCCTTTAATCATACTTATTTTTAAAGGCGCCCTTCTTCCGGATAAATTGATATTTGCAATAATTAAATAGGAAGAATCAACAATTTTAGGCTTTACAAAAAATGTGCCTATTTCTGATTCTATTATACCTAAAACTTGTCTTAATTTCTCACTAAGTTTTTGCTCGTTAATACCTATGTTTGTAATTTGCGTCAAAGATGATAATGACTTATTAATTATTCCAGTAAAATTATTGTAATCATATTTGGACATAAGCAAATCTTTAATTTGCACAGGAATTTTTTTAATAATGTCATCTGTAGATACTCTTGCTTGCTTTTCCTGTTTCTCAGAAATATCATAAAATGTTTCTATGAAATCATTCATCTTTTCAAAAACTTTTGCCACCTGATTTACCTCTAATGTATCGGATAGATAAGGGTAGAATACTTGTAAGGAATTATCAAAATTTATCTTCCCTGATTCTTTTAGCTTAAAATAACAACTTGAATTTATTCTATCAATTCTTCCAGTCCTTTGCTCCATATCTGAAGGATTCCAAGCAATTCCATAATGATACACGTCTTTACAGTAAAGGTGTAGATCTTCACCTTCTTTTAAAACATCAGTAGTAATTAATATATATGGGAAACCAGGCATTCTAAATTGTGTGGCAACTCTACTAATATCTCTTTTATGAAATCCACTAGCACCTGTTATTGGTTGCTGACCATATAATGCTCTTTGTACCTTACTTCTGTCAGAGAAATTTGTTCTGATGATCTTATCATAATCAATAATTACTTGTTTAATTTCATTAATTATCTCAGGAAAATCATTTGTTAAAATTTCTATAAATTTATTCTCAAAATTCTCTTTATCTAATGATTCTGCAACATAGGAAGGAAGCATTCCGGATCCATTTCTAAAAATACCTTGCAGGATTTCAATTAATGTATCAAGATCTTCAAAAAACTTCACTTCCTCATCGAAATTCTTCCATCTTTTGTTAACCCACTCTGTAAATTCTGTCTGCACAGGACCTTCTAATAACTGATTGAGAAAAGTTTTTCTTGTAAAATACTGATCAACTTCTATTTTATCATTATCACAACTTTTTTCAGATAACTTCTCATATAAAATCTCATTAACATAATCCATTTTTCTAGCTTCAGTTTTATCTTTCTCATTAAAAACAATTTGAAGTTTTTGAATGTCGAAATTAAGATCATCAATCAATTCTTTAAGATGGTAAAGATTAAACCGGTACCAATCCTTTGTAGAAGACCTTTTTCTAAAATTAAATCCTTCAATATACCTTCTAGAACTAAAATATGTAGCAAAGAAATAACTTTGTAGAGGGTCTTTAAAGTCTGAGCCTTCAGTGTCTCCTTCTGAATTAATTTTATTCTTTATAATATCAATTTTCTCTCTTAGTAATTTATAAGATTTTTCCTTAAGTTTAGATTTAATAATTCTTAATCCTATATGGTTTTTGATTAATTGTCTAAATTCATCTAATTCAGAAGAATCTTCATCAGAATTATAAAGTATGATAAGGTATTCATAGATAATCGACAAAGGATTATCATTATCCCATTCAGGTTGATATAGATACTTACGATATGACTCAAATAATCTCTCTGACAAATTCATGATAATTTTCTCAATTTCAATTATTTGATAACGCTCATCAAAAGCCTTCTTTAAAGTTCTTAGTTGTGAATATTTCTTTACATAATGCTCAATCTTGGAGAATTGCCAGTTTTCTATTTTCTGAGTTAGTTTTCTTTCTAGTTCTACTACTGATGCGATTCTTCTAACAAAAACTAACGATTTTCTAGAGGATTTAAATCCTTCAAAAAGAACCTCTATTAAATTATCTTGTTTAGGATGGGGTAGGTGCTCTTTGAATTCCTTAAAATAAGAATTAGCCATATTTATTATAATATCCTGATCCTCTGACTTATTAAATGTACGAGATGTTGTTTCTTCATATTCTCTCTCAAAATCATCTTGTTTTATATTAAAAGTCTCAAAACCAGCAAGCATACCAATCTCAAAACTCTTATTATTTGAGGTATTAAGATGTTTTAAGATGTTAAATTGCATTAATCCAATAATCATAGCATGTAGATCATTTTCTATACGCTGAGGCGAAGCATTAAATTGTTTAACTACATTACCCCTTCTGTGCTCATGCCTATACATATTTCTACTGACTATGCCATTATTATTTTCTTCATTCTTTAACTTAATATTCATCAATCCTCGAATCATAAATGAGCTGATATTCTTCTTTATCTCATCATTTACATTCTCAACATTTTTAAATCTATGATTAGGTATGAAACAATCAAGTTGTTGTTTTATTTCAAACAAACCATTATCAATTGGAGTTGCAGACAAAAAGATTATCTTTTTTGCCTTAGTTTTAATTCGGTCTTTCAATTCAGGGAATCTTTCAAAAATTATCTTATCCTCATCTTGTTTTACACCCATTAATCTTGACATCACTTGATTTCTATATGCTACATTCTCACCTATTCCATGTTTATAATGATGAGCCTCATCTACAATTAATAAATCAATTTCAGGGAATGAAATGTTCAATAAATACCCAAAAAGCCTTTTTAAATAAATATCATCATCACCTGTAAATATTTTTCTAGCCTCTTTAAAGATCTCCTTTAGATCTTCATCTTTTAACCTGTCTTCCAAGATTGTCTTCCAATCTAAATTTTCTGTAGTAGCTATACTAAATGAAGAATTTCTATATACCTCATATGAAGGGTTATCGATATTAAATAAATCAAGATAATTATGTATGTTTTTTTCAGAACAATCTCCTACTGATTTTCCTAAGACCGATTTTACAATATTACATTTGATTTTATAATTGTGCTCAATAAAATTATTGATCTCTTTTATCCACTTGTATTGTAAGTTCCTTTTTGGAACTATTATAACATCCTTATATTTACTTCTCCTTTTTGGACTAGAGAAATGTCGTAATAAAGTTGCTATACCCATAGCTATATAAGTTTTACCAAGACCAACTTCATCAGCAACATATAGAAAATTAGTATCATCTTGGAGTAAATAATTAAATCCCTTAAGAATAACTTCAAATTGCCTATCTGTAATTTCCTTATCGATTTCTCCATAAGGATTCAAATTAATTATTTTTATTGCTTCTTCTCTATTTAACACTTTGTTCTAAAGTTTTAGCCATCCATTTTAAATGATTATTACTTATCTTTTTCTCAAGCATATTTTGAGCAAGAGGTTTTATTTCTTTTTTAATCTTATCTCTTATCTTATTAATTTTTTTCATTGTTGATTCATCTGCTACACCTTTATCAAAAAATTTTTTATAGAAAAATTTATCTATGATATTAAGAAGGACCCAATAAAAACCATTATTTAATTTACAATCAAGAAACATTTTACTCAATAATTTTCTATATCCAATTAAGGTATCTACGTTATCAGCGAATAAATAATACTCCCTTAATTTCTGATTTCTTTTTTCTTGTGTTTTGTTTTTTGATTCCTTAAATATCTTGTCATTCAAAGTTATTAATCCATTGAGATGATTTGCCATTAAGTTTAGTGTACTACTAGTTTCATGCAATGCGTCAGATTGAATCTCACCAGCTTCATCCGTAATTCTTTCAATAAATCTATCGATTATACTGAGTGTTGATTCTCTATTTTCAACTTCATCAAGCTCCATCCATAGTTGCATCAATTCTGTGTCATTTAAATTAAGATGTGACGCTAAAGGCTTGGACTCAATATTCTTGTGTATTGGATAATAATAAAAGTATATTTTTTTCCCTGATGGTTTTACTTTAATTAAGGGATTATTAGCAAACAGCTCAATTTGTTCCTCACTTAAAGCAACCTCTTTACTCTTATCTATTTTAATAGATGGTGAAGATTCAAATTCGATATATCCTCTTTGACTAGATTCATCATAATTTATAATCTCAAGACTATTATTATTCCAGTCAATAATGAAATCTAATTTAAAAACATCTTCTCTAGTATCATGATGACTTTCTTCTTCTGTATGTCCGCAAAATGATAGGTGTGTGTCCGAATAATCTTCTAGTAAGCCTATATGTTCTTCTGCTTTTTTATGATAGATGATAGCGGTTTCATAATTCCCTCCATTACGCACACCTTTCCATGCCATCTGAGTGAAATTTACTGAGCCTACAATAACAATATTATGATTCTCACCAAGTAAATTATAAATCTTTGAATGATTCCTTCTGTATCCCTTAATCTTATTCATTCCTTTTATGGCTTTCCATTTTATCCCTAAAGTCTTTACTTTCTCGAATAACTCTTTTTCCATTCCAACATCTTCAGTGTTTTCAAAAGGAATTGAGAGACTAATATCATCACAAGCTGTTATTTCTTGTAAGTCTAGAAAATGTTTAATCCCACTTGAAAAATAAGGGGAAATAACCTCCACTTTCTTAAATGCTATACCGCCATTCAAACTATTCTTTAAATTGGTTAATAGATCATAGAAATTTTTCTTTCTAGAATCAAAAACTTCTAATGCATTTTCAGGAGTATATTTAATTTTAGAGAAAAAATCTTCAAGAGTATTTTCAGCTATACTCTGGGAGTTTTTTTCGTCTTTATCATAGAATTCACTTCTAACATCTTTTAAGAAGTACCTAAAAGCGTCCTTAAATTTTCTTGGATAGTTTACTCCATTTTTTAATCTAATAAAATTAACCCCCTCTAAGTTACTACACCAACCCGCCTCAGAAAGATTATTAGATCCTACAAACACCAATAAATCTAAGTCTTTTTGGGTATTTCCTTGAAGTAAAATGAAACTATGTTTTGGATGAAAACATGGTTTTACGCCATTAATTTTAAGAATATCTATAGGTCGGACTAAATAATTTAGATTATTACCTTTAAGTGATTTTGCATGAAAATCACAATATACTGTTATAGGAGGCAACTCATTTTGAAATTTTTTCCAAAGAATAGTATTCTGAATTTCATCATCTCCAAAAGGAATGTCTGGTAGAAATAAAGGAAGCAAATAATTCTCAAAGAATTTAGGGTCAAAATTAAATGTATGAAATACAGCAGCTATTACTTTCTTTCCTGCCATTTCATCTTTTAATTTTTCAGCTAAAATAAATTCCTTCATATTTTAAGCATTATTTGTTTATACATTGATATGTATGATGGAAGAAAATAATTATGTTCAAAATCAGTTTCTTTATTAAACTCTGTAAATATTTTTGATCCATCAGCATAGCAAATCATGAGCTTATCATCTTCTATTTTTATCCATGGTGAGTTGCCTCTTTTCTTACACACATCTATATTTCGTCTTACTACAGTTGTTGAAATAAGAGTATTTTTCTCACCTAAATTTATATTTAATTGATGGAGTACATCTTTCCTATAATCATGATCAAATGATTTTGGAAAAGAATTAAATATAGGTTCAATATCTATCTGGGAATATTCCCAGAATGGTTTTGATTGTAAATTCTTGAATAGATAAACATAAGGAGTTAATACCTGTTCTGATTTTTTAATTTCAACTAATTCCCGCTCTAATTCTTCAGAGATATCTTTCTGCATTAAAGCATCAATAAAACTGTAGAGATTAAATGAATCTGATTCGTATAATTCTGAATTATTTTGGAATAGATCAAAAAGCTCATTTTGAACATGGGATCCATCTACTTGTAAAAGTAATTTTTTGTAAAATTCTCTTTCTTTATCAGTTATATTATTTAAAATATCTGCAAAAATCTTTATATCTTCTTTACTAGCTGTACTGACTGGTTCTGAAAGCAACTTATCTACTTTTCTTTCTAATTCAGTATAATCTACTTTTGATCTTAATGCGTTCTCCATAACAGAATAAAAGTCTACCTGTCCTTTTATATTTATCTCTGTAAATGGTCTGTTATACTTACCAAATATTCCATAGCTTCTTTGGTTACTAAGTAAAGCATCCTGATTTCTTGTACTAAACGTAAAGGAGTTGTTTTCTAAATTTTTCCGTACAAAATCAATACCATTAAACCTATCATCTTTAATGTATTCTCCTCTAGCAAATCCACAAGCTTGTTCAAATTTATAGAAGAATTTTAAAAAATGATTAGGATCTCTATCTCCATAAAAATACCATGCATACGATAGAACTTGAAAATCTTTTAAGTTATTAGAAACGGTTGATAAATATTTAATCACATTTCTTCCAAGAGATTGCCATATGGTCTGGAATCCTAAAGGGTCTCTTGATCCTTTAATTCTAAAATTAGGATCTTGTTGTGTTAAAAAAAACATTGATTTACAATTAATTAATATCTTTTATCCTCTTTTCTTACCCAACTTTAACCTGCCCATTCATTAACATAGGCAATAACCAATCTCTTAATTCTGCAAGTTTTTGGTTTTGCTTAATGTTGCTTACTATTTTCTCATATAGTGGTTCAATAATATCTTGAAACTCATCATAAACACTTTTCTTGTATGGTATTCGTAAATGATCTATAGATTTACTGGCATGAAGGATTATTGAACCTGTGGAGTATTTGTGAATAGTTTTGATTATTCTTTTATCCTTAAATATTAAAAAGACAAGTGAATTCTTCAATTCTTTTGTGGGACTATAGACCTTGCGCAAACCACTGGAATATGCTCCGTTTATCCCAATACCAACCTTTCCTACTGAGCCATCAAACGTAACTACTACATCTCCTTCTTTGGCATAGTTATATACTTTTTTTGATGAATCAATATATGTGTCAGAATTACCATTGATATTGCTTACTCTAAAAAACTTAACAAAACTATCATTAACTTTTCTGTCCGTATATGCTTTAGATCCAGGTTCATCTCCTTTTTTAAATTCTAAAAGTGAATTAAGACACTCACTTTCCCAACCCACCGGAATCTCTCTTTTTAATTCTTCATTGTAAACCATTTTACCACCAGAGCTTTTATAAGGATTTCCGTTTTTATCTGGAAAATCAAACTGAACAAACCAATAGTCGTAAATGAGTTTAGCCATAGCTTCTAACTCGGTATTAATTTTATTGTTGAGTTCTATTTTGGCGTCTAAATCGGATAAGACTTTGGCTATTTCTTTTTGGGTTTGAATTGGTCTATACGGGAAATCAAGTAATCGAAAATTAGTCGTAGCTTGAGCTAACGCAGGAACGCCAACATGATTTTTAAAAGATAAAAGTCTTTTTTGTCCTTCTGACGTATGAAAGTAATATGTAAAGTAAATTGGATCTACAAGTTCCGTTTTAAGAGTTACTCTAAATTGACTTTGTGAAATAATGTAATTATCATATTTAGAATCTTCTGGGATATATGCGATTTGACCTAATGTCCCCCTGTGTGTAATAACTATATCCCCTCTTTTTGTATTAGCTTTCTTAAGCAAAATTGCTTTTTCCTTAGACACATATCTAAAGGTCTCTTCTGTAAGCTTCACTCCATTAATATTTGAACCATTTAATACTGGGACACCTTCATCAATAAAATTATCAACTGTTATATCTGAACCAAAAGGACCCATGGTTATTTGTTGAATTAAATCAACTATTTTCATCATTTCCCTACTCATAATTCAAACTTTTTAAGTTTTCCTTAATCTCTTTTTCTAAAGTTTTAGATTCTGAAAAAAGTGAAGAGAGATTACTTTCAAAACCTTTTACCTTAGCCTTAAACTCTTCATCAGTTATATCTGTATATTCAATTTTAATCTCAAAATATTGCCCTGCACTCAAGGAATAATTTTTCGCTTTAATATCATCATAGGAAACTACCACAGAAAAATCTTCTTTAATTTCTTTGGTGTTAAAAACATCAATAATTTGTTGCTCCTCCGTTTCTGCTAATAGTGTTTTTTGATTACCGTTACTGTCTTTAAGTTTAGTTCCCAGATTAGAAGCGTCAATTAAGACTACATCTTCTGTATTATTCACGTCTAAGAATAAAATACTTACGTTAGCACCTGTAGTGGCAAAAATATTACTTGGCATACTTACCACACCAGTTAACATTTTGCTGTCTACCATTTTTTTTCGAATCTTTTTATCAATACCACTTTGTGCTGTAATAAAACCTGTTGGTACCACAATAGCCGCTTTCCCTTTGGCTGTTAAACTGTGCATGATATGCTGTAAAAACAACAAATAGATCGCCATAGAGTCTTTTTTTGTTTTTGGAATTTTAGGTATTCCTGCAAAAAAACGTTCGTTATTGGCTTTGGTATCTAAATCTGCACTATAATCAGAAAAATCGAGCTTAAATGGTGGATTAGAAACGATATAATCAAATTTATCTTGCTTATGATAAGGATTTAAGATGGTGTTACCTTGAATGATATTTTGTATGGAATGAACTAAATTATTTAGAATTAAATTCAATCGCAACAAACTAGAAGATTTCTGAGATATATCCTGTGAGTAAATGGTACACTTATCTTCACCAATAGCATGTGCCAAGTTCATTAATAAGGTTCCTGAACCTGCAGAAGGATCGTAACAAGTTACATTACTTACATTATCTGTTACTAAGCAAGCAGCCATAATTTTGGCAACGGCATGTGGTGTAAAGTACTCGGCATATTTTCCACCACTATCTTTATTATAATCAGATATTAAATACTCAAATATGGTTGCGTAGAAGTCATATTTTTCATTAAAAATTCGCTCAAAACTAAAGTTGATGAGCTTATTGATAATAGCCTTACAAAAGGCATCTCGCTTAGAAATAGTTACGTACTCACTTACTCTATCGAACAGAATAACTTTAGCTCCTGCATCTTCTTTTACGGAGAATACTTCAGTATTTAATTTTGCAATATCTAATAAGGTATCGTCAAAGAGCTTTGCAAAATCTGCTTCATTTTGTTTATGAAATAAAGAAGCTATAAAATGATTGGGCTGTATCTGTGCAGTTCCCTCACTTAATTGCATAAGTAACATTTCATAATCGTCTTTTTTGTAATTACTTAATGTTTCTTGCCAGTTATCATCATTTGCTAATTTTGGCTCTATTTTCTTTACCTCATATGCAAACTTGTCGTTTAGGAACTTGTACAAAAATACTTGAGTAATAATTTTAAATTCATTCCCATCATTTCCTAATCCATAATTTGCACAAACACTTTTAAGATCATCAATGAGTTCTTTTACTTTATTTTCAAATTCTTTTGTTGTTGTCATGTTTTATGCTGTTTTTCCGTAATATTCGTTCATATATTCTTTAGAAACCAGATTAATTACTCTTTTAGATTTATTCAGATCAAGAGGTATATTTTTCTTTTTAAACTCCATAATCACTAATCTAGAAATCATTTTATCTACAAAGCTTTCATTTTCTAATATCTTAGAATTCTTTAATATATTATTATCTACTTCTTCTTTAAGCTCACTCAATACTTCAAATAATTTACGCTCACTATCAGTTAATGGATCTTTTTCCATTAGTCTTTTGTGTATGCGAGCATACTTCTCATCATTCTCGTATTTTTCAGCAATTAAATCATTCTTTCTTCTAAGTTCATTTGCTTTATCATAAATTTTCTCTAACTCTATTATGTTGCTTTCCATCTCTTCTTTGCTAACTTCACTAAGATTTTTCTTCTTAAAAAGCCTTTCTAATTCTTCCCTAAGTGATATAAATTCTAAATCCTTTTGATCAAAATTACTTGCTAACATTTCCCTTGTTTTTTGCAAGGTGTTTTTCAAAGTATCAGCCAACTGCATTTCTTCCTCTTTTACTTTAGTAAATGCAAATAGTACATCCTCTAAAGCGATATTCAACATTTTGGATGAATCTACATTGTTCTCTAAGGCTTCCTTAGTATTAATAAGAGCCAATCTGTTATATGCTTCTCTTGACAATACAGTTAGTTTTCTAAAATCTAATTTCTCTAAATGCTCAAAATCTCCCGAGAAGCGAATAAGGTTATACAAACTCTTAGCATTGTTTAATGCTTTAGTAATTTCTAACATTTGTTTTCTGTCATTGATCTGACTTATTTGCTGTGAGAATACCTCAGCATTATCTGTATTGTAATGTAACAAAACGTCCTGTATCTCTCCAATCTCTTTATCAATCTCATCTGCAGATTTAAATAGATTTGAATAATGCTCCATCTCATCACCTAACTGAGAAGATAATTCATTAAAATAGTCTCTGTTTGTTTTCTCAAACTCACTTTCTATTCCTGCAAAATCAACTACATAACCATAACTATGATCTTTATAAGTTCTATTTACTCTTGTTAGAGCTTGTAAGAGGTTGTGTGCTTTTATTACTCTTCCAATGTATAGTTTCTTTAAACGTTTAGCATCAAATCCTGTTAGAAGCATATTATATACAAATAGAATATCAATTTTTCCATCTTTGAAATCTTCAACCCAATTTTTTCTTTCCTCCTTACTTCCAATGTCATGTAATATAACTGCTGATGTATTTATCTTGCTTTCATCATTTGCATACTTCTCTTGAAAAATCTCATATAGTTTTTTTGCTTGATCTGAAGAATCACATATTACCATTGCTCCAATAGTACTATCATCAAAAGAAATTCTTGATTTCTCAAAATCCTTCACAATATACTCAAGCATTGGTTCAACAAACTTTCGGTGAGAATAAACAACCTTTTTGTCTCCCTTTCCTTTTAGGATTTTTAACTCCTCTAAGACTTCTTTCATCTTAATCTTATAAGATGTTTCAATCTCTTCTCGTATTAATCTTAGGGTATATCCATCTTTAATTGAGGAGTTGTAATAATATTTATGAATATAATCTCCAAATAAAGTTTTTGAATTGTATTCTGTACCTAAAAGTGGAGTTCCAGTAAGTCCAATTTTTATAGAATTTCTGTCAGATTGTTCAAGGTTTGCAAGAAAACTTCCTTTAGGATTATAACTTCTATGTACCTCATCTAAAAAGAAAACTCTCTGAATATCTAAATTGTAATCAGTATTCTTTACAACATCTGGATCATCCTTAAATTTATGAATATTCACAACTGTAATCTCTGCCTTTCCAGAGTCATTATGAATAACAGAAGTAGATTTGATGTCTTTCGCAAACTCCTCTCTTGAGTTAATATTATGTACAACCAACCCTCTACTTCTAAACTCTTTACTTGCTTGTACCAATAAATCTAATCTATCAACTATAAAATAGAATTTTGGGATAACACCTTTTTTCTGATAATATGAAGTTAAAAATTTAACATTATAAAAAGCTAATGCTGTTTTACCACTACCTTGAGTGTGCCAAATTATTCCTTTTCTTACATCCTCATTTAGTTTACTCTCTATTGCTTTTGTTGCAAAAATTTGAGGATATCTCATTATGTGTTTTTGCAAACCACTACTTTCTTTTACATATGCTAAAGAAAATTCTAACAAGAATGCTAATCTATCTCTTTTAAATAATGAAGTGCAAATCCTGTTTGTAGGTGAATTTGGGTTTTTATTTATTACAAACTCCTCAGAATTTTTAATACTAATTAGATTATTATCTCTTAAAACTAAATTTTCTACATCATCCGAAACATCCGATAATATTGAAGATAAATCAAACTCCTCTTCTTCTCTAAAATAATTGAATATTGGTTTATGGTATGATGTTGTAGAATAAAAAGCTCCTTCAATAGGTAATGGTGAACCATCTTCATATTCCATGTTATTTGAAAAAACCATCAGCTGTGTGATGTTCATAAACTTCCTAAACTTCTTGTTCTGATTTCTAGTAAACATTCTATCATGCTCCTTTATTATACCACCTCTATTATTAGGTTTCTTAACTTCAATAAAAGCTAAAGGAATGCCATTTATTAGTAGTGTAATGTCGGGTCTAAATTCATCTTCATCTTTTTTACAAGGAAGCTCAGTTACTACATTAAAGGTATTGTTCTCAAAATTTTCAAAGTCAACCATTCTGACTCCAGACTTATCAATCATCTTATTGTAAAAAGCTTTACCTAAATCCTCATTTTCTAAACTTAATGAAACTTCATCATAAAACCTCTTGACATCACTTTCAGATAGTTTAGGGTTTAATTTCTTTACATTATCAATAAATATCTCGGTAAAAATATTGGCGCTTTCATCCCATTTAGCATTTTTCAATGGCAAATAAGAATAACCCAACTTTACTAAATGTAGTATTGCTGGTATCTTTACCCTTGTATCTTCATTATGTTTTTGAGATGCCATATATATTAAAAAATGTGAAAATACAAAACAAATCCTGATGTGTATTACTCAAATATTATTTATTTTTTGATCATTTTCTAGTCATTTATTAGTCATTTATTAGTCATTTTATTTTGCATTTTTTGAGGTCATTTTTTACCCATTTTTTACCCGTTTTTTTGGTACTAGTTTAAGGGCAGGGTCTTTTTTTTAGTATTATTTCTTTTATTTTTTAAAACAATTTTTTGTAAGAGTTTTTTGAAGAGTTTTTGAGATGCCATATCTTCTAATTTTCTAAGCGTGAAATATACAAAAGCCAATTGAATTGGCGTATCCGTAAATATCCTTAGAAGAAAAAATAAATGCTTCTGATAATCAGAGAATTATAATACTTAGTGATTATACTCCTGTTTCTTTTTAGTGGATTTCAGAAAAAAAGATGTGGAAAGTGAGTTAAATTACCACCTCCAAAATATCTGTAAAGCGTGTAGTATAGCAAGGTGAAAGTTTTTCTTGTTTTAATTTCCACTTCCTGCCATTACCCTGCACAGCAAGTTTAACTTTATTCTTTCCCATAGTAGCATTTATCTTATCAACTGCTACGTTTATGCTTTTGCGTTTTTCTCTATCCAAACTATCAAACAGACTCAGTTGCGTTTGCTCTTGAGGAACAATTCTACCAACTATTACTCCTGCTTTCTTATAAATACAATCATCTCTGTAAATACTTTCCAAACCTTTAATAGCAGCTTTCACTATCTCCATACTATCATTAGTCGGAACATCTAATTGAATCACTTTGTAAGGATTATATTGTTTGGCTTGTGGTTTAAATGGATTTGTACTTAAAAATACACTAATAGAATTACAGCAACTTTTCTCTTGCCTTAGTTTAGTAGCACAAGTATTAGCGTGTGAACCTATCGCTTCTTTTAATTTTGAGAGTTCTTTAATCTCAGTTCCAAAGGAACGAGCAGTACAGATATTCTGTTTTCTCTTTCTTGTTACTTCAATAGGATAACATACCTGTCCATAAAGTTCCTTTTGTAACCTAACTCCATTTATCGATAAGTGTCTTCTTATCCAATTACTATCGCATTCTCTGAATTGTAAAGCAGTATGAATACCAACAGCCTTTAACTTCTTAGCGTTCTTTCTGCCAATTCCCCATAAATCCTCAACCTTAAACACATTTAAAGCCCTTCTGATTAAACCCTCATCATCAAATATAAAAACACCTGCCTTAGTATGTTTCTTTGCTATATGACCTGCAACTTTTGCTAAAACCTTAGTTGGTGCAATACCAACTGACACAGGAATACCAGTCCATTGCTGTACTTTCTTCTTTATAGCAACTCCCCTTTCTTTGGATGCGTAATCCGTAAAATCCAAAAAGGCTTCATCAATAGAATAGATTTCCATCTTATCGACCTCAGCACTCATCACATTCATTACCCTTTTGGATAAATCACCATACAATGCAAAATTGGTAGAAAATACATTGATGCTATATTTCTCAATAAGATTTTTGAGTTTAAAAGCTGGCTCTCCCATCTTTATACCTAATGCTTTTGCTTCATTACTTCTTGCAATTACACAACCATCATTATTAGAAAGTACTATAACAGGCTTATTCTCAATCTTTGGATTAAATACTCTTTCGCAAGAGGCATAGAAATTATTACAATCAACCAAAGCAATCATACTACACTGCTTTATGTATGATGTAAGTAACTACTCCCCAAACTTGAAAATCCATTTCCTCTGTAATTTTGATAGGAGAGAAATTACTATTTTCTGGCATTAAATAAAGAGCATCATCATTTACATTCACTCTTTTTACAGTGAACTCTCCATCAATAACTGCCAATACAATACTTCTGTTTTGTGGTTCTAATGATTTATCAACTATCATAATATCTCCACTTTGGATTCCTGCATCTTTCATACTCTCTCCTATTGCTTTTACACAAAAAGTAGCAGAAGGATTTTGAACCAAATGGTCATTCAGATTTAAATCCATATCCATATGGTCTTCAGCAGGAGAAGGAAATCCTGCCTGCACAGCATCAGAAAACATTGGGATAGATGAAAAAGCATCTTCATCAACTGCAAAGAAATCTAAAGTATCAGTATGTTTAAGGTGTTTTAGTTTCATTAAAATGAGTTAAATTTTGAGTTGTTAAAACTAATAAAAATGAAGCCTGAAAAAACAGGATGTTAGTAAATATTTGATTGTTGTTTGTTTACTATTTTGTTTCTTAATTTGTATTACTTATTTGTTTAGTTTTTTGTTTATTGTTTGACTCAATATACTCTAGTAATGCTATTATTTGTTAAATAATTTTTGACTTAAGATTTCCATATCTTCACTAATACTTTTTTCCTGGATTTTGGCATATATTTGTGTAGTTCTTATCTTACTATGTCCCATTATTTTCGAAATAGATTCAATACGCATTCCATTATTAATTGCAATAGTTGTTCCAAAAGTATGTCGAGCCATATGAAAGGTAATTCGCTTCTTAACTCCTGCTAATTCCATAATCTCTTTTAAGAATTTATTTACTTTTTGATTTGTCATATATCTAAATATAGTATCTTATTTTTGCCTCTATATTTTTCTAATATTTCTAAAGCTGGTGGTAATAATGGAATAATAAAAGGAACGCCTGTTTTCTTTCTCTTATTATGCAGATACAAAGTACCTTTACTATTAATAAAAATTTGATTCTCATCCAACTTCATTAAATCACCATAAGATAAACTTGTATAGACGCAAAACACAAACAGGTCTCTAACATAATTAAGTCTGTTATTCAATTCTACATTTCTAACTAACTCAAATTCATGTTCATTTAAGTAAGTAATTTCTTTTTTCTCAAGTTTAAAACTATAGCCATCAAAAGGGTCATTCTTTAAATGTCCTTTTCGTCTTGCTTGAGTAAGTATTTTTTTCAACATCTGAAGCACTTTAACAGCCCCATTCCTATTGCACTCAGTATTTGTATATAAAAAGCTCTCAAACCTATATATAAAGGAAATATCTACCTTCCTGATACTATCTGTTTTATCATCAGAAGCAGTAAGAAAATATTTAATTACATGCTTATTAAGTGTTTTGTAGTTTTTAAGTGTTCCTGCTGCGAAATTCTTTGGAATCTGTCTTTCCATTTCATCGTTATGATCTATAATAGCATCTAATAATGTATAAGACTGTTTTCCATTAAAAAGAATACTTTGCTTAAGTTGTTTTAAAGTAAAAGGCTCTTCTAATGCAAGTAATTTTTGATAATGCTGAAAAATTCTACTACTAAAATTCTCCATGTATAAATTAAACTCTCTAAGTTTCTTAGTCCTTGGATGTGCTCTTCTTCTATTTCTGTCCCAGTCTTTTGATTTGATATAACGTTTTGTAAAGATCTCAATTCGTTTCCCATTCATTGACATTCTACAATAAATTGGAAACTCATTGTTTGCGTCTTTCTTGTTCTTCTTCCCTAGAAAATTGATATTAAATGAATTCATAAGTGACCAAATGGGTGACCTTAATTTTGTTAATTTTTATACTTACAAAACTAGGGTAATCACTTATTATACTGAACATCAATCATATACATTGTTTGTATATAATTTATATAAATAAACTACAAATATTATATCTATATTATACACATATTAAGATGTCTAATTGAAATTATTTTTTATAAAAAATACAATATCAATAGACCAACCCTAAGAGACTGATATTCAATAAACAAAAAGAACCGCTAGTACGGTTCTACATTAAAAATGGGTGAAAAAATATGTCGGGGTAGCAGGATTACAACCTCTACCCTTTTCACTAGATTACAGTAAGCTTACAAACTAAAATTTGCACCACTTTTTGCACCGCTAATCAATCTACTAAATCAAACTTAAGAAATTTATTTGATTATCTGAGTAATCTCTTATTTTATAAAATATTATTCTTCTATCATATTTCTCCACACTTAAATAATTATTACCATTGCCATGGTAAATAATTCAAAATATTTACATAGCGTTTTTTTTAGATTCTCTTTACTCATCAATTACATTGAAATATTGCAAGTAACTAAATCAAGAAATTTGAGATAGATTTTGGCGTATTTTAAATAAAAAAAATAATATGTATTAAATACGCAAAAATTAATTAATATTGTAATTATTAATTTTTAATTAAAAAGAATTTAAAATCAATTTGTTATGAATAAGTATATTGAAAAAAAATTATGTCTATTACTTTTAGTTTCATTTCTATTATCAAGCTGTAGTAATCAAACACATGATAAAGCTTATCGTATTGGAAAAGAGATAGCTGAAGGCGTTAGCACTAGCATTATAGTTGGACTTTCTGTAGTTGACCCTGCTTTATCATACGAAATTAAAACATCAAATGATGAATTCACTCATGAATATAATACTTGGCCAATTATTGATGTGTCAGTGAATGTTGAAAGTGAAGTTTTAAGTAATCCAAAGATTACATTTGTTTTGATGTTAGAAATAGACCCAATTACAGAGTCAATTGTAGGAACTGTAAAGAATGTAAAAGTTGATGGAGAAGCAGAACCTTCACTAGAAATCATGAACAATACAATGTATATTGAAACAGAAGAAGGAACTGAGCAAGTTCAGTTAATAGATGGTGAATTAAATTTTGTAGAATATGATAATGTTACAGAACAAAATACCATCTACAGTTTAGGAACAGAGATTGCAGAAGGTATTGGCTCTAGTATTATGGTTGGGATTTCTGTAACTGACCCTGCTTTATCATACGAAATTGAAACATCAAATGATGAATTCACTTATGAAGATAATACTTGGCCAATTATTGAAGTGTCAGTGAATGTTGAAAGTGAAGTTTTAAGTAATCCAAAGATTACATTTGTTTTGATGTTAGAAATAGACCCAATTACAGAGTCAGTCGTAGGAACTGTAAAGAATGTAAAAGTTGATGGAGAAGCAGAACCTTCACTAGAAATCATGAACAATACAATGTATATTGAAACAGAAGAAGGAACTGAGCAAGTTCAGCTAATAGATGGTGAATTGAATTTTATAGAATATAATCATGAAATTGAAAATTTTGACTACAATGATGAAATAGAAACTGAAGATACAAAACCTATTTCTTATATTAAAATTAATGATCCCGATGGTTATACAAATGTTAGAGCAGGGAAATCAACCTCTACAGAAATTATTCACCAAATTTTTGATGAAAATAAATTATTTGAAGTTCTTGATAATAGTGGGGACTGGTTGGAGATTAAGTTTTTTTCTGATGAAAATGTAGTGAAAACTGGATTCATATACTATAGTAAAGTAATCAAAGTTGAAACCTATACTGTTAATGTAAAGAGAGCGTACTTTCACGATGAGGCGGATGAAAATTATCAAAAAAATTCTTATGTAATTAAAGATGACCAATTACTCTGTAATTCAAAAATACAAAACAATTTTTATCATTGCGCATACATCAATTCTAAAGGTGATACAACTATTGGCTATATTAAAAATGATAAAATAAATAAAGACAAATAAACTTCTTTTGAGTTAACATTTTTTTGCAAAAAACAATTTATCTTTATACAAATCATGTTCTGGAACCTTAATTTCTAATTTTTTTTTAAAAAAAAAGCCTATAATTCAAAAAAATATTTAACTTTATGATGTTAAATTTATATAACAATTATAAACGTTTTAATATCAATAAGTAAGTCAAAAAAGACAGGGAAGCCGAAAACTAATTAGAGTAGGCGTTATTAAATATCACAAATACAATGTCAGAACAAAAACAAGTTCAATCAAAAACAACAATGATTTTAATTAGTTTATTTTTAGGCGGATTAGGTATCCACCGTTTAATGATGGGTTATTCTAATTGGTGGATAATGCTTATAACATTAGGTGGCTGTGGTATATGGTCATTAATTGACTTAATTAAAATAATCACAGGCAGTATGAAAATGGCTGACGGAAGAGACTTAGTTTAAAATTTAGTAGGATAGAAATCTCCCCCTTTAGTTATTTTTTTATGAAACAAGAAAACAAAAAATATTGTACCGAATGCGGTGCACAGATAAATATCAAAGCTGAAATTTGTCCCAAATGCGGAGTTAGACAGACGTTACAATCAGCACCAATTGGTGCTGAAATTACTGAACAAAGAAATAATTGGATTACTTGCCTCCTACTATGTTGGTTTTTAGGGGTATTCGGTGTCCATAGGTTTTACACAGGTCATACGGCATTAGGAGTTGTTCAACTTTTGACGCTGGGTGGCTGCGGCATATGGACTATAATAGACTTTATTATTATCGTATCAGGCAATTTCAAGGACGCACAAGGCAATTTAATAAAAAATGTCTAATTCAATAATAGAATATATTACTAAGAATAACATTTTAGCGATTGTATGTTTTTATTTTTTGTCCTCTGTAATACTAAAAGCAGTTGCAGACATTGATATTTGTATTCCTTGTATATGGAAGTCTATATTTGGCGTTAATTGCCTCGGTTGTGGTTTAACAACTGCTTTCATTAGTCTGATAGAGCTTGACTTTAATAATGCATTTAAATACAATTGGTTAATATTTATAATTGTACCGTTTGGGATCTACTATATGACACAAGATTATGTTAAATTTCAAAGAAAATACAACGCAAAACAGCACCTACAATAAACTGGAGATTCAATTGTTAAATAAAGCTTTGTACTTCGTATCAAGTTCAGTGGAGGTAGACAATTTTCGTCTCCGAAATCGCCAACTACTTTGAAATAGTTGATGTAACTTGTGATTAGAATTTTTTAAGTAAATGACCAGGGTAGCAGGATTCGAACCTTTGACCCAAAAATTCTAAGAAAGAATTTTCTACAATCCTAAATGTTTTTTCACATCACCACCCATCAAATGTTCTGTTGGGTTTTCCAAACATTCCTTTACCCTCACTAAGAAACCAACCGATTCTTTTCCATCAATAATTCTATGGTCATAGGAAAGTGCCACATACATAATTGGTCTAATTTTTACCTCTCCATCTACCGCCATTGGTCGCTCTACAATATTATGCATTCCTAAAATTGCAGATTGTGGAGGATTAATAATAGGAGTAGAAAGCATAGAACCAAACACACCTCCATTTGTAATAGTAAAGGTACCACCTAACATTTCATTAATCATAATCTTTCCATCTCTGGCTTTAATTGCCAAACGCTTAATATCAGATTCTACTTCTTGGAAATTCATCAATTCTGCATTTCTTACTACAGGAACCATCAATCCTTTTGGTGCACTTACCGCAATACCAATATCAGTATAGTTATGGTGGATTACTTCATTACCATCAATCATTGCGTTTACATCCTTAAACTCTTGCAAAGCAGTAGTAATTGCCTTAGTAAAGAAGGACATGAATCCTAAACCAACTCCATACTTTTCCATAAACTGTTCTTTGTATTGTTTTCTAATATCAAATATTGCAGTCATATCTACTTCATTAAAAGTAGTAAGCATTGCTGTTTCGTTTTTAACAGTAACCAATCTGCTCGCAATTTTTCTTCTGAGAGATGACATCTTCTTTCTGGATGTTCCTCTTGGTCCGTCTGTTGATGTCCCCTTTATTAATCCTAAGACATCACTCTTAGTTATTTTTCCTTTTTCTCCTGTTCCCTTCAACTGTTTTGCAGAAATATCAAGTTCGCTAATCATAGCAGATGCCAATGGAGTTGCTTTTGCTCCTACTAAATCTGCTTCAGATTTTACAGACGATTTTGGAGTTTCTGTAGTTTCTTCTTTAGTTGATTTTACTTTAGCCTCCCCTAATCCAGAAGTATCAATAATACATACTACATCTCCTACAGCAACAGTTTCTCCATCACCAACAACAATTTTAATAGTTCCACTTTCTTCAGCTGGTAATTCCAAAGTTGCTTTATCCGAATCTATTTCTGCAATAGATTGATCTTTTTCTACATAATCACCATCTTCTACTAGCCATTCTGCAATTTCTACTTCTGATATTGATTCTCCCGGACTTGGGACCCTCATTTCTAATAACATGTCTTATTTTTTAAAAACCTTATTAATTAATTCGTTTTGTTCTGCTGCTGAAGTTTTACTAGAACCGGTAGCAGTTGCTGCTGATGCTTCTCTTGCAATAACATCAATTCCAAGCGTTCTTAACTCAGATAAGATGAATGTCCAAGCACCCATATTTTCTGGCTCTTCTTGTACCCAAACTACCTCTTTAGCATTGTATTTTTCAACTAACTCTATTATACCTTGTTTATCTAAAGGAAACAATTGCTCTACCCTAACTAAAGCTACATTTTCTGCTGCTTCTTTCTCTCTTCTATCCAATAGCTCATAGTAGATTTTTCCACTACATAACACTAATCTATCTACTGATTTTGGAGTAATTGTATCATCAATAATTCCTTCAAACTTTCCATCAGCCAAATCCGTAATAGAAGAAACGCATTTAGGATGCCTCAATAAACTCTTAGGAGTAAATACAACCAATGGTTTTCTATATTCTCTCTTCAATTGCCTTCTCATTACATGATAAAAGTTTGCCGGGGTAGTGCAGTTTACAATTTGCATATTGTACTTAGCGCACATTTGCAAATAACGTTCCAACCTTGCAGAAGAATGTTCCGCACCTTGCCCTTCATATCCGTGAGGTAATAGCATTACCAATCCACTCATCACTTTCCATTTATCCTCTGCACAAGAAATGAACTGATCCAACATAATTTGCGCTCCATTAGAGAAATCTCCAAATTGAGCTTCCCAAATTGTTAAAGTATTGGGTCTGGTTATCGAATATCCATAATCAAAACCTAGCACTCCATATTCTGAAAGTAGAGAATTATAGGCTTCAAAATTAGCAGTTGTACTTATACTGTTTAAAGGACAAACTTCTTCTTCCGATTGTTCCACTTTAAGGATAGCATGCCTGTGTGAAAAAGTACCTCTTTCTACATCCTGTCCGCTTAATCTTATATCATGTCCTTCATCTAACAAAGAGGCATAAGCCAATAATTCCCCCATTGCCCAATCCAAAGAATCAGACTCTTCAACCATTTTCTTTCTATCAGCTAATAGCTTTCTAGTTTTCTTAAATAACTTATCTGCCTCTGGAATATCATACAAATGCTTGGCCAATTCCTTTAGCTTATCCTGACCAATATTAGTTGCATTAGAACCCTTAAATTCAGGGATAAAATTTCTTTTTACTTCACTCCATTCCTCTTTTAAGAAACGCGTGATTTTTGCCTTTTTAATTTCCTTTGCTTCATCAAATCTATCTTGTAATAAATCCTGGAAATCTTTTTCTAACTCTTTTGCAATTCCTGTTTCAACAACTCCTTCATTCATCAATTTCTCCTTATAAATCTCTCTAGGATTTTTATGTTTTGAAATTGCTTCATATAATTTTGGTTGTGTAAACCTTGGCTCATCTCCTTCATTATGCCCATATTTTCGGTAACACAACAAATCAATAAATACATCTTTTTGATATTTCTGTCTGTACTCAACTGCCAACTGCAAAGCATGAACAACTGCCTCTGCATCATCTCCATTTACATGCAGCACTGGCGACAAAGTTACTTTTGCAACATCTGTACAATAGGTGCTCGACCTAGCATCCAAATAATTGGTAGTAAATCCAACTTGGTTATTCACTGCAATATGAATAGTCCCTCCTGTTTGATATCCATCTAACTGAGCCATCTGGATAACTTCATATACTACTCCTTGCCCTGCAAGTGCAGCATCACCATGTAATAAAATTGGCAAAATCTTCTTTACATCTCCACCATATTTACAATCTAATTTTGCTCTAGTAATTCCTTCAACAACAGGATCAACAGCCTCCAAGTGAGAAGGATTAGGAGTTAAGTTTAACTTAATATTATTTCCGTTACTGCATTTCTGCATAGAAGTAAATCCTAAATGATATTTTACATCTCCAGAAATATTATCATCTTCATATAATTTCCCCTCAAACTCTGAAAAAATTTCTTTGTAAGTCTTATTAAAAATATTAGCCAATACATTCAATCTTCCTCTATGCGACATACCCATCACAAACTCCTTCACTCCTAGCTCTGAGCTATGTTCAACTAAAGCATCCAATGCTGGAATCAAAGATTCTGCTCCTTCTAATGAAAATCTTTTTTGCCCTACAAATTTTTTGTGCAAGAAGTTTTCAAAAGCCACAGCTTGGTTTAATTTATGTAGAATATGTTTCTTTTGTTTTGCTTCAAACTTTGGCGTGTTCGAGTTTTTATGCAATCTGTTTTTGATCCAATCTATTTCTTTCGGATCACGAACATACATGTATTCCACACCTATAGACTGGCAATATACCTGATCAAGATGTTTAATAATTTCAGAGAGTTTTGAAGCTCCAATTCCAACTTGCTCTCCTGCTTGAAACTCAACTTCCAAATCAGAATCCTCTAGCCCAAAATTCTTATAGTCTAAAGTAGGTGAATATTGTCTTCTTTCTCTGACTGGGTTTGTTTGTGTAAATAAATGACCGCTTTTTCGGTAGGCGTCAATCAGGTTAAATACCTTAAATTCCTTCTGGAAAATTTGCGGAATATCTTCTTCAGAATATACTTCTTTTGCAAAGTCAAAGCCTTGAAAGAAACTTGACCACTCCTCACTAATACTTTTAGGGTCTTGAAGATAGTTCTGATACATTTCTTCAATCATTCCTGTATGTAGCGCTCCTAAAAAGGAAAATTTATCCATTATTTATTGCTAAATTGAGTATGCAAAACTATCTATTTTAATTAATAAATACTAGTTTTATAAGTTTGATTTTAAGAGAACTAAAATTACGAAATCCTATCCATTAATTTTTCAGAAAAAGCGATAAGTGGCTCTTTATTTGATGATCTAATTGCATCTAAATGCATCATTGCTCTCATTTGATATTCTTTCATCAAATCAATAATAAAGGATTGTATTTTTAAATCAATAAATATCTTTTTTACTGCATTCACTTTTTCAGTAGATGCATCTGAAATAGAAAAATATTTTTCAAGTTCATTTTTCTGCTTATCAGAAGCTGCTTCAAGTGCTTTTAGATACAGATAGGTTTTTTTATTAGACATAATATCTCCACCTACTTGCTTCCCAAATGTATCAGGATTACCAAATGCATCCAGTAAATCATCTTTAAGCTGGAATGCAATTCCAATATTTCTACCAAATTCATAAAGATTTTCTTGTTCTTGAATAGATGCTCCTCCAGTAATTCCTCCAAGCTGTAATGATGCTGCTAAAAGTACTGCAGTTTTATATTCTATCATTTTCATATATTCCGATATTTCAACATTGTTTTGGGTTTCAAAATCCATATCCCACTGTTGACCTTCACAAACCTCAGTAGCAGCTTTACTAAAAACATCTAAAACTTTTCTCAATTTTTCATCATCTACTTTGCTTAATAATTGATAAGCTTGAATCATCATTGTATCACCTGATAAAATAGCTACATTATCATTCCACTTTTCATGAACTGTTGCGTTCCCTCTTCTAAGTGGTGCTTTATCCATAATATCATCATGTAGTAAAGTAAAATTATGAAACACTTCAATTGCTAATGCTGGTGAAATTGCTTTGTCTAAATTTTCATCAAAAAGCTGATGAGCCATTAAAACTAAAATAGGGCGCATGCGCTTCCCTTGCAGGCCCATAATATATTCTATGGGGCTATAAAGTAACTCCGGAGATTGAGGATAAGATAATTTTTCTATCTCATTCTCAATTATTGCACCAAGATCAGCTAAATTTCTCACTATTTTTTTACCAAATTTACAAGATATTCTCCATAACCACTCTTGCGTAATGGCTCGGCTATTTCCAAAAGTTTAGCATCATCAATATACCCCATTCTATATGCCGCTTCTTCAATACATCCAATTTTTCTTCCTTGCCTTTCTTCAATTACTTGAACATATTGATTGGCTTGCATTAAAGATGCAAATGTACCTGTATCCAACCAAGTTGTACCTCTTCCTAATACTTGAACATCTAATTGTTTTCTTCTCAAATACTCTTTATTTACATCAGTAATTTCATATTCTCCTCTTGCTGATGGTTTTATATTTTTTGCTATCTCCACTACTGAATTATCATAATAATAAAGCCCTGGAACTGCATAGTTAGATTTTGGATTTTCTGGTTTTTCTTCTAAAGATAGCGCATGGAAATCTTTATCAAATTCAACTACACCATACCTTTCAGGATCATGAACATGATATCCAAAAACTATTCCGCCATTAACACCTCTATATTCTTGCAAAGTTTTTACTTTCATTTGGAAAATATTATCTCCCAATATCAAACAGACTTTATCATCTCCAATAAATTCTTCTCCCAAAACAAAAGCTTGAGCTAGCCCATTTGGAACTTCCTGTACTTTATACTCAAGTTTACAACCAATGCTACTCCCATCACCCAATAATTTTTTAAATAAAGGCAAATCATGTGGAGTTGATATGATTAAAATTTCATTTATCCCTGAATACATCAAAGTAGATAATGGATAATATATCATTGGTTTATCATAAATGGGCATCATTTGCTTGCTCATTGCCAATGTAAGTGGGTGTAATCTTGTCCCAGATCCTCCTGCTAAAATTATTCCTTTCATGATTATTTTTCTTTTCGTTTTACTTTAAGTTCATCTAACTCAACATCTTCTTCCTCATCAAATGTGTCTAATAATGGCTCTTGAAACGCCTCATAATTTATAATTTTTTCTAATGACAAAAGCAATGCCGGTAACAATAATAAATTTGATAGCATTGCTAACATTAATGTAATTGATACCAATAATCCTAATGCTATTGTTCCTCCAAAGTCAGAAGCAACAAATATAAAAAAACCAAAGAATAAAACAACTGATGTATAAAACATACTCACGCCCGTTTCATGTAATGATGAAAAAACTGATTTTCTGATGTTCCAATTATTCATTAAAAGTTCCTGTCTGTATTTTGCCAAAAAATGGATAGTATCATCAACTGATATTCCAAATGCAATGGAAAATACAAGAATTGTTGATGGTTTTAATGCAATCCCAAAATATCCCATAATCGCTCCGGTAAGGAGTAAAGGAATTAAATTTGGGATAATTGAAACTACTACCATTCGAAATGAATTAAACATCCATGCCATAAAGATAGAGATAAGAATAATAACTAAAAGCAAGCTCAAAACTAAGTTCTTAATTAAAAATTTAGTCCCATTTAAAAAAACTATTGAAGTTCCAGTAATAGTCACATCATACTTTTCTGGGTCAAATATTTCATTAATTTTAGGAAGCAAACTGTCAAAAATACTGTCCATTTTAGAAGTAGAGATGTCTGCTACTCTTAAAGAAATTCTAGCCTCTTGTTTTAAAGAATCCATCAACATATTCCCAAACCCTAAACCTTCAGAGCTGTTTTTTAAATAACTTAAAATAACCCTTTGCTCTTGACTATTAGGCAAGGAGTAATAGGTTGAATCGCCATTATAAAATGCTTGTTTACCGTACTTTACAGCATCAATATATGATGAGGGTTTGGAGAATTCAGGATAAGTTTCTAAAACATCACTTAATTTCTCTATTTTTCTGAGATTATATGATTTTAATAAACCGTTTTTCTTCTTTGTATTGACTAAAACTTCTAATGGAAGAACGCCACCAAAGTTACTTTCTAAAAATTTTAAATCTTGATACAATGCTTGTTCTTTTGGCAAATCTTCAGTAATATTTCCTGTTGTTTTCAGTTGAATTATCCCAAAAAATCCTACAACAATCAATACAACAGTAATTACATAAATATGCTTTCTTTTATACTTTACTAGATATGCTAAATATTGAACTAAATTATTTATCCATTTCTTATCTAAATGATGAGTATGTCTCTTTTTTGGTGCAGATGAAAAACTAAAATAAATTGGGATAATAAAAAGAGATAACAGAAAAATAAATAAAATATTTAGTGATGCAATCACACCAAACTCTTGGAGAGTTTCACTATTTGTAAGAATAAAAGCTGCAAAACCAGAAGCAGTAGTTACATTGGTTAGTAAAGTTATATTCCCAATCTTTTGAATCATTTTACTTAAAGCGTCTTCCTTATTCTTGGATAATCTAAATTCACTATGAAACTTATTGATGAGGAAAATGCAATTCGGGATTCCAATTACGATTAAAACTGGCGGGACTAAGGCCATAAGAATAGAGATATCATATCCTATTAAGGCAATTGAACCAAAAGAAAAAATTACACCAATTATTACAACAATTATTGAAGAAATTGTTGCTTTAAATGACCTAAAAAATAAATATAAAATAAGAGCTGTAATTAATAAAGTAAACAAGATAAACATTGAGATTTCATTCTTTACTTTTACAGAATCAACTGTTCTGATATATGGTAGCCCAGAATAATGCGCTTTTACACCAAAATCAGTAGAATAATTATCTACTAAATCTTTAATTGAAAAAATTAGAATTTCTCTTTTTGAAGAGCGAATCATTTCTTCATCAAGTGTAATTAACAAAGTAGTTACTTTATTGTCTTCTGAATTTATTAATCCTTTAAAAAGGGGTTGAGATTGATAAATTGCTAAGACCTTTTGAAATTCTTCTTCCGTTTGTATATCCTCAGAAAACCACTTTTTAACAGTAAACTTCTTTTCATCAGCATCCTTTTGAAGAATAGGAAGGGTAGAAAATGAAATTATCTGTTCAATACCATTAATTTTTCTAATCGATTCGGAAACTTTATCCCACTTTTTAAGATGACTTAAAGTAGTAATCAAACTATCTTCAACAGCAATTACCAATACATTTTGCGAACCATACTTGTTGAGGAAATCATTATAATCAATACTTACCTGATGATCGTTAGGCAATAATTTTGCCATAGAATATGACAATTTTGCTTCCCTTCCCTTCTGTGCCATAAAAACAGTAAGAGCAGTAATCATAATAATAATTACAATTCTGTTTTTTAAAATAAAATTAGAAAGGAACTTCCACATAGAGCTTAAAATTTATGCTAAAATACTTGAATTTTAGCTTAAACAAGATGGTAACGCAAAAAAAATGGAAGCTAAAAGCTCCCATTAATTTATTATTTATTTTACTTATTAAACAGTCATTATATCAGCCTCTTTTTTAGCAAATATATCATCTATTTGTTTGGAGTAACTATTTGTCAAATCTTGAACACTAGTTTCTGCATCTCTAGCTAAATCCTCTGAAAGCCCATCTTTAGCTAGCTTCTTAATTTCATCATTTGCTTTTTGCCTGATGTTTCTAAGGCTAACTTTAGCATTCTCAATCTCTGCTTTAGCTTGTTTTACTAAATCCCTTCTTCTATCTTCAGTCAATGGCGGGACATTAATAATAACTTTCTCTCCATTATTAGAAGGATTAAATCCTAGATTTGCATCAACAATTGCTTGCTCAATTTCAGCAATTAACGTTTTATCAAAAGGCTGTACTGAAATAGTTTGAGCATCTGGTGTTGACACATTTGCAGCTTGGGCAAGTGGAGTTTGAACTCCATAATAATCAACCTTTACAGTTCGTAACATCTGAGGATTAGCTTTTCCTGCTCTAATTTTCCCTAATATATTTTCTAAATGTGATAATGCTTCTTGCATTGCTTCTTTTGCAACATCTAAATGAAAATTAACTTCTTCTGTCATTTTATTTTTCTTTAAATTAAAAATTAACTAATGTCCCAACATTTTCGCCTTTACATACTTTAATCAAGTTGCCTTTTTCATTCATATTAAATACCTTAATTGGTAAATTATTTTCTTGACAAAGAGTAAAAGCAGTTAAATCCATTATATTTAGTTTCTTTTGGAAAACTTCATCAAAAGAAATAGTTTCATATTTAGTAGCTGTTGGGTCTTTTTCAGGGTCAGCTGTGTAAATTCCATCAACCCTAGTCCCTTTTAAAATTACATCAGCTTCAACTTCAATTGCTCTTAATGTTGCTGCTGTATCGGTAGTAAAATAAGGATTTCCTGTCCCGCCACCAAAAATGACAACTCTGCCTTTTTGTAAATGCCTCATTGCTTTTCTTCTTATATAAGGCTCTGCAACTTGCTCCATTCTTATAGCAGTAAGCAGTCTAGTCTGTACATTAATTGATTCTAAAGCTGATTGTAATGCCATGCCATTAATAATAGTAGCAAGCATTCCCATAAAATCACCTTGAACTCTATCAAATCCTGCACCTTCTGATTGGATCCCTCTGTAAATATTTCCTCCACCAATTACAATTGCTACCTCAATTCCATGCTCAATTATTTCATTAATTTCATTAGCATATTTGGTTAGCATTTTAGAGTCAATACCATACTCGCCATCTCCCATTAAGGATTCGCCACTTAGTTTTAATAAAATTCTTTTGTATTTCATAAAGCTTTTAAAAGTTTTTCAAAGATAGATAAATCAGTTAAAGTAAAAATTAAGATTCTCAGAATTTTTAAACATAAAAAAACCACCCTGAAAAGGGTGGTTTTAAGATCCTATATTTATAAAGATTATCCTAAAGATACTCTTTTGAATGCGCTGACAGCAACATCACCATAAGTAGCAATGTAATCAGCAACATTTTTCTTCTCATCTTTGATGAAGTCTTGATCTAATAAACACATTTCTTGATCCAAAGTTGTGTTATCAGAAACAAATCTATCCATTTTTCCAGGAACAATTCTATCCCAAATTTGTTCAGGTTTACCTTCAGATGCTAATTGAGCTTCTACCTCAGCCTTTGCTTTTGACATTACATCATCAGTTAATTGTACCTTTGAAATATATTGAGGAACAATTTTTAATGTTTTCCCTAACCTTCCTAATTCAATATTATCTTTTTCAATAGCAGCAATTCTTGCTTCAGTTTCTGATGCAACAAATGTGGAATCAAAATCCTTGTAAGATAAAGTAGTTGCACCCATTGATGCTACTTGCATTGATAAATCCTTTGCTAATTCCTCAGCATTATCAACTGTATTGTTTAATCCAACTAAAACTGCAATTTTTGATCCGTGAGTATATGAACCTACAAAAGCAGCTTCAACTCTTTCAAATCCTGAAATTTCAATTTTTTCTCCAATTACACCTGTTTGCTCAGTTAATTTTTCAGCAACAGTCATTCCACCAAAGTCTGCAGCAAGAAAACTATCTTTATCAGAATGATTTAAAGCTACATCAACAAAATCAGAAGCCATAGCTTTAAATGAATCATTAATAGCAACAAAATCAGTTTCACAAGCCAATACAATTGCTATACCAGCAGTGTTATCAGTATTAATTTTAGTAATAGCGATACCTTCACTTGCATCTCTATCAGCACGCTTAGCAGCTACTTTTTGTCCTTTTTTTCTTAATACATTAATTGCTGCATCAAAATCTCCATTTGCTTCAACTAGTGCATTTTTACAATCCATCATTCCTGCCCCTGATTGCTTTCTTAATTTGGCTACATCAGCCGCTTTAATTGCTCCCATGTTTTATCTTTTTTAAATAAGGTTTATGAATTATTTCTCTTCAGTAATTTTCTTTGCTTTTTCTTTCTTCTCAACAGCTTTAGCTTCTTGATCAGCTCCTCTTTCTTCTAATCCTTCAGCAATTGCAGTTTTTACAATTGACATAATACATTGAATTGATTTTGAAGCATCATCATTAGAAGGAATAGGGAAACTTACCAAGTTAGGATTAGTATTAGTGTCATTCATAGCAAAAGAACGAATACCTAATTTATTAGCCTCAGCCAATGCGATATTCTCTTTGCCTGTATCAACAATAAATACCGCTTCTGGCATTCTTGTCATTTTTACAATACTCCCTAAGTTTAAATCTAGTTTTGCTCTTTGTCTGTCAATTTGTAATCTTTCTCTTTTTGATAATGAATCGAATGTTCCATTCTCTTTCATTTTATCAATAGTTTGCATTTTTTTAATTGACTTACGGATAGTAGCAAAGTTAGTTAATAAACCACCTGGCCATCTCTCAGTAATAAAAGGCATATTTAAAGCTGCTGCAGTTTCAGCAACAATACCTTTAGCTTGTTTTTTTGTAGCAACAAATAATATCTTTTTTCCTGATTTTGCAATTTGTTTCATTGCAGCAGTAGCATCTTCAAGCATTGCTACTGTTTTATTAAGATCAATAATATGAATCCCATTACGTTCCATAAACACATATGGTCCCATAGCTGGATTATACTTCTTTTTTAGGTGACCAAAATGTACACCTGCTTCTAATAATTCTTTGAAATTTGTTCTTGACATGTTTACTTTCTTTTTTTTCGTTAAGCAACTGCTAGGTAGAAGTTATTGACTTGTCCTAACAGTTTAGATGCTAAACATTTATTAATAAATTGATTGTTTCTATCTTTTAACCCACTGGAATTTCTTCCTTGCTTTTTTCTGACCAGGTTTTTTACGCTCAACAACTCTTGAGTCTCTTGTTAATAAACCATCAGACTTTAAAGCAGGTCTGTTTTCAGCATCTAACTCACATAAAGCTCTTGAGATAGCTAAACGAATTGCCTCAACTTGACCAGTGTTACCTCCACCATTTACATTAACTTTTACATCAAATTTTCCAACTAAATCAGAAATTTTAAATGGTTGTTCTAATTTAAACTGCATAGTATCAACTGGAAAATATTCTTTAAAATCTTTACCGTTTACAGTAATATTTCCTTTTCCTTTTGACATGTAGATTCTAGCAACAGAAGCTTTTCTTCTACCAATTGTGTGAATTGTCTCCATAATTATTTTAAGTCGTTTAAGTTAAGAGCTTTTGGTTTTTGAGCTTCTTGGTCGTGCTCTGCTCCTGCATAGATATAACAGTTTTTTAAGATAGCTGCTCCTAGTTTATTTCCAGGTAACATTCCTTTTACTGCATGTTTTACAACAGAAGTTTCATCTTTTGCAAGCATTTGTGCAGGAGAAATTCTCTTTTGCCCTCCAGGATAACCTGTGTGAGAAAAGATTCTTCTATCTTGCATTTTCTTACCTGTCATAACAATTTTACCCGCATTGATAACAATAACGTAATCACCACAATCAGCATGAGGAGTAAAGTTTGTTTTGTATTTTCCTCTTAAAACTTTAGCAATTTTTGATGCCATTCTTCCTAGAGTTTGTCCTTCAGCATCTACAACAAACCACACTTTGTTGGCTGTTTCTTTATTTGCTGATAATGTTTTGTAACTTAATGTATCCACTATATATATGTTTTTAGTCCTTTATAAAAGGGCTGCAAAATTACACTTTTTTCTATTTCTGCAAAATATTATTACCTATTATTGTTTATAACGTTTAACTCTTTTCCAATCTTAGTAAAAGCAGCTATGGCTTTATCCAGATTTTTACGACTGTGTGCTGCAGAAATCTGCACCCTAATTCTTGCTTTATCTTTCGGTACAACTGGGTAAAAGAAGCCAATCACATAAATCCCTTCTGCTAATAATTTATCTGACATTAATTGTGACAGTTTTGCATCATACAACATTACAGGAACAATTGCATGCACTCCTTCTTTTA